>JAEEGL011572644.1_pt1 | contig 12401 bp, 12 predicted proteins | sample 9134231 | NCBI WGS metagenome assembly JAEEGL01 (sample SAMN16246548, study PRJNA631951) | gut metagenome | biome: gut microbiome; feature: rumen; material: fiber-attached | host: Bos | place: Iran: Karaj | collected 2018-10 | reverse complement strand
TTCAAACGACAAATTGGATGAGAAAAGACGTAAGACTTTGGCAATAAACGATGCTTTGACCTGGGTTGTTTCAACTGCATGTACGTATTGGCTTAATAGAAAACTCGAAGGTTGGTGGGAAGATGTTACTACAAGATTTGTTGCAGATTATGTGCTGGATCATCCCGAAATTAAAAGAGAAAAATTGCTTGGAAATTGGGATCCTGCTGAAATAAAGATTGTTATGGGTAAATGGCATGAAGTGGTAAATGCCCGTATAGATAAAATTAATAAAAAAATAAAATCACCTGGTTATAACAATGAACGTAAAGAGTTGGCGCATGTTGATCCGATAAAGAACATAAAAGATTTTAACGTTGAAGTTTTGAAAAATCCGAAACTGTCTACTTATATTGACGGTATGGGTATTCTTAAATCATTATTCATCTTCGGTATGATATACAGATATATCGTTCCTGTTCTGGTTATGAAACCTGCAAACAAGATAGGTAAGATGCTCCACGATAAGAATGAAGCTAAAAACCAACAGCAAAATCAGGCAGTTGAGAAGAAATAATAAAAAAGGAACTCTTAATGAGTTCCTTTTTTTATGTGTTTGAATTTTATTTCATTTTTTGCGGTGTGCAGAAATACGGGTTATTCTGAATTCTTGCCCAGGCAATGTAGGCCTTGTTTCCTTTGATTGTCTGTGTGCCCACTACCTTGTAGGAGGTGTTCCCTGCCTTTGTTTCCTGCGGTGCAAAAACTTCTAATTCATATTTATCAACGGCTCTGGATTTCTTTTTCATTGCGCTGTATAGTTCTTCAACCTGCATAGAATTTAAGGTGCATAATAATCTGTATTGATCTTTTGGTGAAGTAATAACTTCTTCATATATGCAAGACCCGTTTCTCCATCCATGTATCTTTCTGTGGGTTGTAAATTTTTGATTTTCAAATTCTGAAGATACTGTTTCTTCGTAGCTGTCACAATCTTTGAAATTTCTGACAAATTTTGATGAAAATTTTGTATATTGTTCCCCAATTGCAACGGTCATAACAGAACCTATTGCAAGAGTTGCAATTATCGATAAAATTATTGGCTTTTTCATAATAATCTCCCTCACATTTTATTTAACGATATTATAGCAAAAATTGTTCTAAAAGAAAAATTTTTTACATTAATAAAAAAAAGCTATGTACTGAGGTGCATAGCTGTTGATTAGGGATATGTGTATCTTAGTTTCTAAGGAGTATATTGTTATGTTACCAGATTAGATTTTTTTGTAATCATACAAAAGCATGAGATTTGAATATTTTTAGAAATTTTATAATATAATTGATGTATGAATATTAACCAGGAATTTGAGACAATAGCCGCAATATCTACACCGCTCGGAACAGGCGGGGTTGGTGTTATTCGTATTTCCGGAAACAAAAGTTTTGAAATTGCGGGTAAAATTCTTGACGGTATTGAACTTAAAGTTGGCAGAATTTGTCACGGTTGGGTTTGTGACGGAGAGAAAAAACTCGATGAAGTTATTATTCTGCCGTTTAAATCTCCAAACAGTTATACCGGTGAGGATGTCATTGAAATCCAATGCCACGGGGGTGTTAATGTTGTAAGAAATATTCTGGATGTCGTTTTAAAAAACGGTGCAAGACCGGCTGAGCGTGGAGAATTTACAAAACGTGCATTCCTGAATAAAAAACTGGATTTGTCGCAGGCAGAAGCGGTAGATGATTTAATCCATTCAAAAACTTCTGAATTCGCAATACAATCTGCCAAGAATCTTTCGGGCGTTTTGGCTGCCAAAACTGAAGAAATAAAAGCGAAAATTTTTGAAACAGCTTCCAAAATCGTTGCGGGAATTGATTTCCCTGAAGATGTTAAAGAGCCGGAATATTCTTATCTTACGGAAAGTTTTGAGGCCTCAATAAACGAGATTGATAAGATTTTGGCTTGTGCAAAGTCTTCGGATATTTTGCGGCAGGGGGTAAAGGTTGCTGTTGTCGGCCGTCCGAATGTCGGTAAATCATCTTTATTCAATGCCCTGTTAAATCTTGACAGAGCAATAGTTACGGATATAGCAGGGACAACCCGTGATGTCATAAAAGAAACTCTTGATTTGGGTGTTGCCGTTACCCTGATTGATACAGCAGGAATAAGAGAGGATGAAAATCTGGATAAGGTTGAAGAAATCGGAATTGAATATTCAAAACAATCTGTGGCGGATGCTGATTTGGTGATATTTATGTATGATGCATCTGCAGGATTTGGGAAAGCCGACGATGAGATTTACCAAATTATAAAAGATAAAAAGCATATTGTTGCGGCAAACAAAATTGACCTGTTAAAAACGGATTTTAAACCGATTCTGGAAAATACCGTCAAAATTTCAACCCTGTCAAAAACAGGTCTTGATGAATTAAAGGAAAAAATGAAAAATATAATTTGTGATTTTTCCTTGGATGATACAGAATTTATAACTAACAAACGCCAGCAAAATTGTCTTGAAAGGTGCAGGGAAAGCTTAACGGGAGCTCTGGAGGCCGCGAAAAGAGAAGAATTGCAGGATATGATATATATAGATTTAAAATCAGCGATGCTTTCATTGGATGAAATAACGGGTGAAGTTATAAACGACGATATTTTAAACAATATATTTGATCATTTTTGTATAGGGAAATAGGGGGTAAGTTTGATTCTTAAAAACAGTTCAGAGATAGTTGATGTTCTTACAAACGGCGGAGTTATTGCTTATGTGACGGATACTGTTTGGGGTTTGGGCTGTCTGCCGGATAATGAAGCTGCCGTTAAAAAGATTTATGAAATAAAGAAACGTGAGGCAAAAAAACCCCTTATCCTCATGTCAAATGAAGTTTATAATCTTTTGGAATATGTAAAACCGATTCCGAAAGTTGGTCAGCAGCTTATAAAAAAGTATTTTCCTGGTGCTTTGACTGTGGTGACGGATAAAAGTGAAAAAACTCCGGATTATGTTACTTCAGGTATGCAGACTGTCGGAATAAGGGTGCCTGATAATGAGGTGTTCAGAGAAATTTGTTCGGTTATTCCGGGGCATGTTCTTGCAACGACAAGTGCTAATCTTTCCCATCAGCCCTCTGCCAAAACCTATGAGCAGGCATTAGATAATATGTCAGGGCTTGCAGATTTGATAATAGAGGATTACGGACACCATGCAAAAGGTTTGGAATCAACTGTTGCCGGAGTTATGAATGAGGAGTTGAGGATTTTTAGACAGGGTGCTATTGAGATAGATTTATAAATATTTGAAATTAATTTATCTTTTTACTAAAATGTGATTTGAAAGGGTAAAGTATGGGAATTATTTTAAGCGTAATATATTTATACATAATCATTTACACTTTGTATCTGTTGATTCTGGCACTGAGGAATCTTAAAGATAAACCGTTTTATATTGAAAGAAAATATTCGGTTTATGATGAACACAAAACAAATTTTGCGGTGGTTGTATACAGCCATAATCATAAAGATTGTCTGGAAAATATCGTTAATCGCCTCAAGGTACAGGATTATCCGATATCTAATTTCAAGGTATATGCGGTTTTGGATGACTGTAATGACGGTTCGGAAAAACTCTTTGAAAATGACAGCTTTGTTCACGTTCTGAACATACAGGATGTCGGTACTCTAGGCAAAGATAAAGCAATAACAATGCTTCTTGACGAAATAAAAAAAGATGAATTTATTGAAGCTTATGTGTTTATAGACAGTATGAGAAGTATAGATGATAATTTCCTTACTCTTGCAAATGCTGCTATTGCCAATGCCGATGCAGTTACGGGCGAGGTTAATATCAACCGAGAAAATCTTGATATTATTGATAAAATTAAAGCTGTACGCAAAAAATATCAGGCGAACTTTTTTAAACAGGCAAGAACGCTTCTTGGTTTAGCAACACAAATTGATTCCGGATTGTTTATTATCAAAAAATCAGCACTGGAGGATACGGAAGGACTTTCGTTTAATGATATTAATAGTGAGCTTGAATCAAGTCTTTTGCTTTCTCAGGCCGGCCACAAATGTGTTTTTAATCCTAATATTCAGTCATATATTCTCGGACAGGATGCAACTTTCAAAAAACCGAGATTAACAAAAAGATTTAATCTGTTTAAAACAAATTATAAGAATCTGAAAACAATAAATTTTGCCTTCATAGAACACGTATGTTCTATGCTGAACCCGAATGTCTGGTTCTTAATTGCGGCATATGCACTTTTGATCTTCTATTCTTGCAGATATTCGTTTATTGTGTCTGCAAGTACAGTAATATTCACCGGTATATTGCTTATTGCAGCATTCGGCTTGAGTTTGATTAATGCGAAAATGAATACGGCTGAAATTATTATGCTGATGTTCTACCCTGTGTATTCGATAGTACATATTATAAGGAATTTCCCGCCGATTCGTAATTTACTCAAAAAAATAGGTGCAGGTACAGATAAAGAAGCAGATAAACTCGTTGTGGATGTTTTGGTTCAGACAAAACATGGTGACAGAAATTGTAAACTTGAATTTATTTCAACAGAAAACGGACTTTCAAAAATACGCTTTATATATAAAAATAAAAAGTATACAACGTCAACTCATTTGAGAATGATTGATGCCCTGCAGCAGTTAAAATCAAAAATGAGTGACTATGGTTTGGTGTTGAAAATATGCAGCTGTTGTAAATATTTTTCATCCTGTATAGACGGCTCAAAAAATATGCTAAAGGGCGAGTGTCATAATGAATACCCAAGTCCGTTGATTAAAGAACCTAAAGCAACGGCAATATGGAATTCTTGTAATGCCTTTGAAAAAGCAGAAATTAATAGTATAGTAGAAGAACTTGCGCTTGGGATAGAAGAGGCACAGGAAGTTCAGCAAAATTAATTTGGACTTATTTGGGATTGGAGATTATAATATTATTATGAAGAAACTTCTGAGTTTTATATTATCCATATTTGTCATGGCGTTTATGTGTAGTCCGGTGCTGGCAGCGGAACCGTTAAAGGGTTCTGTAACAGAAAACGATGTATACCAGCAAGTGCAGGATGAATTGTTTACCGGAAGAATTGAAACTCTCAGTAAAAAAGAAGTTATTCATATGACCGTTTCACAAGTGCTGGATTCGTCGATTTCTATTGAAGGGGATGAATTTTTTGCCGAAGTTACGGATGATGTGTATAGTAACAAAGGTATAGTAATTCCAAAAGGAAGCCATGCTCACGGCAAACTGGTGAACACAACAGGCCCGGGCCGGCTGGGTAGGGAAGCTACAATGGAATTAAGTTTTGATTACCTTGTTACACCCGATGGCCGCGAAATCCCAATTGACGGCAATATGACAACAAAACTTCACCCCGTTGCCGAGGGCGCCAAAATAGTGGCACAGGACGTAGGGTATACCGTTGCCGGTGGTGCTGTCGGCGGACTTATGGCACTTAATTGGTTAGGCCTTGAGGCCGCAATAGCATCTCAGGGTTATACCTTAGCCGGTGGTGCTGCTGTGGGCGGCGTCGTAGGGTTAAGTATGGCTCTGATGCGTAAAGGCAACCATGTTTTAATTGCACCGGGAGATGAAATCAAAGTTAAAATAGCAACCCCGATTGATTTACCGGTCTATAAAGAAGATGCACTCAGACAGGAAGAAGTTTTATATGACGGAATTACGATTAATATTAACGACGTAAAGCATGAAAAAGATCCGTTTGGTGAGATGAATACCATTACACTTTCGGTTTTGATTTCTAATATGTCGGATAAGACACTGTCCGGTTTTGATATGGCACTGGTGAACGATTACAATGCAAAATTCAGCCCGTCAATTTTCGGTAATACTAAGTTAATGTTCAGACAACTCAAACCGGGGGATAAGATTGCAACAGACGTCTCTTTTGCGGTTGATAATATAAGCCGTAAATTTTGGCTGACCTTTTATGACAGAAAGAACGGAAAAGTTATTACAAAAGTTTCCGTAGATAATGCATACCGAAATATTCCGGAAAAGAGCAGAAAGAAAAACGCAAAGAAAAGAACAAGAAATAAAAATTACAAAAAAACAGACGACGATATGGATTTGGACTTTTAGTTGTAAATGCAGCCATACGGCTAATCTGCCTGCTGTTAAGCTGCAAAATTGTAAAGATTTATTACCCCCTCTTGAATTATATTAATTTTGTATTACAATTATAGTAATTAAAAAACTATAGGAGGAAAAAATGGTCTGTGGATCTCTAGAAATCGAAATTTTAAATACTTTTTGGAATTTAAATTCCGAGAATGAAGACAGGGATATTTCAATTCAGGATGTCGTTGATGAATTAAGTGCTAATGGTACTCAAAGGGCTTATACAACTATAAAAACTGTTATGGACAGACTTGTAACAAAAAGTATTTTAGTTCGTTATAAAGTCGGTAAAAAGTTCTTTTACAAAGTCACTATGGACAGAAGAGAGATGGCATTGGATATGCTGCATGAATTTACAAACAATTTCTTTGATGGTAATTATGCAGATATGATGCGTTTTGTTGAAAAAGAAATGGACGAACTTTTAGTTAAATAGTTATGTCTGATTATATTAGTGACAGGAAAACCGTTTCATGCATATTAAGGAATGTTATGGTGGGCAGATGTTCTGTTCGTCAGGCGTTGCTTTCTTATCCCAAGGATTCTGAGGATGAATCTTTAATCGCCGCATATCATGCGCTTGTTCACTATGAGGCAGATGAAGATTTAAGAGCCAGAGATATTTTGTACAGAGAAGAACAGGATGAATACATAGAATTTCTGGCATCCATTTTGGAACGTGGTGAAAATATCCCGGAAAATATAATTGAGAATTATAAAAAATATTATGATTCCGCACCGATATTACATGAGGAAAATCCAAAGGGATTTATGAAAGGTTTTTGGAAAAATTTAAATGTTGGTTTCAGAAAGGAAGATAAATGAGAAAATTATGGATTACTTTGGCTGTTATTTTGACAGTTGCGGCGGTATGTACAAGTGTCAGTGCGTGCAGCATTTTTAAGAAAAACGCAAAGCCCGAAAATTTTCAATCAATCCCGATAGCTCAGCCGGAAGAAGATTTGACGGGAATTGAGGTTTTGCCCACTATGAATTCTGTAAGTACAGCACCAAACAGAATTTGGGTAGGAACCTTCCAGCTTGTCTGGAATGAGGCGATAGATTCTCTTGTCAAAAAACCAATAGAGTTTGTTGAAGGGTTTAATCAAACAGTTGCGGATCTGAATAAAAGAGAGATTAATAAAGAAGATATAAATGCTGATTCTTATTATATCAAGTCAGGTATTATTTCTCCGGAACTGAAAACAATAATAGAAAACGGTATAAAAGAAAAATTTAATGAAACGAGTGATATTTTGGATATGGTTGATTTTACATACAATCCTGAGAAATATCTGTTTTATGCAATGCTGAAAAAAGATTTCAAATTTCTCGAACCGTTTGACAAACTTGAGGATGAACAGTTTGGACAAAATCCTGTACCTGTAAAATATTTCGGAATTAATGAGGATTCGAATTCTCAGTTATACAAAAATGTTTCCGTACTTTTTTATAACAAGCATGATGATTATGCCGTAAGTATTCACACAAAAGGTAATGATGAAGTTATTTTGTACAGAACTGATGATAATAAAAAATTCAACGAATACTATGCAGATATGAAAGAAAAAACTCAGGATTTTGACGGCTCGCAATTTTTTGGGAGTTATGACAGGTTAAAAGTTCCTGATATAAAACTGTATCAGATAACAAGTTTTGAAGAATTGGAAGGAAAAAATGTTGTTGACAGTAATTTCAGAATAGATAAAACTTTGGAAACTGTTGATTTCAGAATGAATAATGAGGGTGTAAAATTAAAAAGCGAAGCTCTTATGGTAATGAGATGTACGGCAATGCCGGGTCCCCCGCCAAAGGTCAGAAAGTTTTATTTTAATGATAAATTCGTCTTGTTTCTTATAGAAAAAGGCAAAACCGTTCCATATTACGCAATGCGAGTAAGTGATGTTGAAGCCCTAAACAAGACAGGGAAAGCAGATTAGGATAAAAGGGTGAACGAACTTAACGTTCACCCTTTTTAATTAAAATTGTTGTATAATAATTTTATGAGAAGATTGGGTTTTAGTTTAATACTGCTTTTGTCTTTGTCTGTAGTGCCTGTGGAAGCGGCGTTTTGGGGTAATATTCCTCAAACAACCATGCAGATAGCAAGAGAAGCAGGGGTAAATGAAGAAATTGTATCTCCAAGTTCAAAACTTGTGCGTGTCGGAATTGGGACAAACGGTTTTTCAACTTATGAATGGGACAGTGCAACAATATATGCAACAGGCGAATTTGAGGTTTATAATAACAAGACCTATATCAGTACTTATGACTCAAACAGCGAGATTAATATCTCGATGGTTGGACGGATTTTTGTATTAACAGATGCTGAGGGTAATGTTATAGAAAAGGTTTCAGGTCCTATAATTTTTAAAACGGATTTTGGTTATGTCGGAGTAAAGGGTTTAAAGCGTGCTGGGCGTGATGCTATATACAGAGGTACGCTGAAGTTGGTATCCTCATCTAAAGACGGGAAATTTCATATAGTAAATGAGCTTGAACTTGAGGATTATTTAAAGGGTGTTGTCCCCAATGAGATGCCTGTTTCTTTCGGGCTGGAAGCTCTGAAAGCTCAGGCAGTTGCTGCAAGAAATTATGTATTGTCACCAAGAACTAAAGCAAACCCGAATTATGATGTTGTTGATTCGGTGGCAAGTCAGGTATATTTCGGTGCTGATACTGAAAAAGAGCTTTCTGACCGAGCAGTTTATGAAACCTCAGGTATTGTTGCGCTGTATGGCTGGGATTTAATTCTCGCACAGTATTCATCAACCGCAGGCGGATATACTGAGAGTTATTCAAATGCTTTTTCAGATCCGCTGACAAAGAAATTTCCGTCAGACGGGAAACCGTATCTTGTTGCAAAACCCGATCATGAAGATTTCACCCCATTAAATAATGAAGAGGATGCGATTGAATTTTATACAAAAAAACATAAGTCCTACGATATAAAATCTCCTTACTACCGTTGGGAAAGAGAATGGAACGGACAGGAAATTCAGGATGAAGTTCAGGCAAATATTGCAGCACAGAGTGCCACGGGATTTATAACTCCTGCAGTTAAAAAAGGCGAAACAATCGGAATTATAAACAGGATAAACGTTACGAAGCGCGGAGATTCCGGCAAGATTATAGAGCTTGAAATAGAAACAGATGAAGGTAATTATACCGTCAAAAAAGAGCTTGTTATAAGAAGATTATTTACAAATCATGGGAAGGCCCTGCCGAGTGCGAATGTCGTTTTTGAACACGAATATGACGAGAATGGCAATCTTATATACATAAAAGCAAGCGGCGGCGGTTTTGGTCACGGTGTGGGCCTGAGTCAGTATGGTGCAGGGTATATGGGCAAAGAATTGCACAAATCTTTTGATGAAATATTAAAACATTATTACACCGGAATTATACTGGCAACCGAACCGGATGTTTTGTCAACGGCAAAACGTAATGTTACAAAGATTTTTTATACAAAAAACGGAGAAGCCAATTTAGTTGTGGATAACAAATACAAAATTTCCAAGCTGGATATGACGGTAAACGATACGGAAACAAAATTAGAACTTGACACATCCCAAAGATATAATATTATTGATTTGTCTAAATATACAATAAAGGGTATGAATACGGTAAAATTATTCTACCCCGAATCAAAAGGCGGCGTAAGGTTTTATATAGAAATCTGCCCGTAAGATAAAGAGCAGGAAAAGTGACAGAAGAAATTTTAAAAGAAGATAAAACACCAAGTGTATTAAAGGCCGCATGGCTGATTGCGGTAATCACGATTGTGAGCAAGCTTATAGGGTTTGTCCGTGATATCGTAATAGCAAATTATTACGGTGCTTCTTTGGTGTCGGATGCATATTATTATGCATATCAGATTCCGGCCTTGTCTTTGATACTTTTAGGCGGAGTCGGCGGACCGTTCCACAGTGCAACAGTTGCAATTTTTTCAAAACTTATTCCAAACCTGAAGGATAAGCCCTCGGATGAGGTCAATCGGCTGTATTCAACTTTTATGAATGCAACAATAATGTTTTTTGTGCTGTTGTCGGTGTTAATCTTTATATTCCCGAAACAAATAATGGGAATAATAATTTCCTCCGGCTCAGCGGAAATGGTTACACTTGCTGCGCAACACCTGAGGATAATGACGCCGCTTTTGGTAATCGGCGGAATTGTCGGGATATATTATGGAATTTTGATTATATACAGACAATTTATGCTGCCCAATCTGTCACCAATTCTGATGAGCGTGGCAATAATAGCGGCTGTAATAGCTGCTCCCAATGATTCAAAAGGGTATGTGCTGGCATGGGCAACCACTGCAGGTGCAATTTTTCAGTTTATTGTTCAGTATCCGAATATCAGGAGATTGGGTTATCGACTGAAACCGGTTTTTGAATTTACGAACAATCCTCATTTCAGAGAAATAGGAGAGTTGTTATTCCCTGCAGTATTGAGTTCTACTGTCGGACAGATACATATATACGTTGATATGTTTTTTACCTCATCAATTTCGGAGGGTGCTTGGACGGCTATTGGGTACGCAAACAGAATATTTCAGTTCCCTGTCGGGATTTTGGTTACGGCATTTTTGGTACCTTTGTTCCCGATTTTTGCACGGCTTGTTGCGGATAAAGATTTTGACGGTATAAAGAATTATTTTAATAAGGGTGTTGGAGTTTTGTTCTTTGGCGCAATACCTATTATAATCGGAATTTTGGTTGTGGGAATGGATGCTGTCCGCCTGGTTTTTGAACATGGTGTGTTTGACCAAACGGCAACCTTTATGGTTACAGAAGCCCTGTGGTTTTTGTCTGTCTCAATTCTGCCATATGTGTTCAGGGATTCTATAACGAGAGTTTATTATTCGTTTAACGATTCAAGAACACCATTTTTAGTCGCTTTTTCATCCATAATTTTAAAACTTATACTCAACTGGCTGTTCATAACAAGACTGCACTGGGGTATTGGCGGAATTACGCTTTCAACCTCGCTTGTAACCTTGTTTAATGCGTGTGTTTTGGGAGTTTTGATAAGTAAAAAAATGAAAATGGACTACAAATCCCTGTTTAAAAATTTGTTTAAAATGCTTGTTTCAGGTATAATTGCTTTGGTAATTTGTTATTTGTGCGCAGCTCAATATGACAAATCTGTACATTTGGCAAAAATCCCGTTTGAGACAATAAAGATAATTTTAATAGCAATCGTATGTATGGTCGTTTATCTTCCGCTGAATTTATTATTTAAAATGGAATACGCCGGAGAATTGTATAACAGATTTGTCGGAAAATTTATCAGGAAATAAGAGTTAAGAATAGTTTATGGATTTACAGATAGGACAAAGTATTGATAACAACAGAGTAAGACTGGATTTTCGAAAAAGCCCGTCTAAGCCGACAAATTCGCCTTCTTATGTTATAGAAAGAGATTTGGCGGATGAATTTGTAAATCAGTATAACAAACAGGAAGAGAAGTTATTAAAGAACATTAAACGTGGCATTGTTGCGTTTGCAGTTGTGGGCTGGGGCGTCAGCATATGGAAAAAATCTCTGAAGATGGCTCTGATGTGGGTGCCTTTGGGAATCTTGGCAGGGCTTGGTATTGGCGCTATTGTTTCCGCACATCATAAAAACAATCTGATGGATAAATATCAGGTCAGGGAGTATTCTGTAAGAAGTTATTTTTAGGAGTGATAAAAGGGAATGGCGAATTTTACACCAAGTACAGATGAGAGAGAGGGAATGATTATCTTTGGGATAATTATTTTTTATGTACTTTTGGTTGGCTTTATTATATTTTTATGGATGCTTGGCAGGATACCTCAGACGGCTATGTTGTGCTCAGTAGGTGCCATTTCGTTGATTTATCTGCCCAGATTTATGATAATCGGTAAAATACAAAAAAAAGATAGGATAAGAATTTCAGAAAGTTCAATATTTGTGAACGATAAAGAAATATCCTTTAATGAAATAGAAGATTATAAGGTTATTGAGGGCAAACCTCAGGTTGTATTTGCCATTAGTAATAATCTTGTTGTGTATAAGGATGCAAAATTTTTGCTGAAGTTAAAATCAATGCCTGATACGGTTGAATTTTACGCAATAGGGACTGAGAAAATAAAACTCTTGAAAGAGTTTTTTGAGAGCATATTATAAGAATATAAACCAAAAGGAGAGGTGTCCGAGTGGTTTAAGGTGACGACCTCGAAAGTCGTTGTGGGGGAAACTTCACCGCGGGTTCGAATCCCGCCCTCTCCGAATT
>JAEEGL010625653.1_pt1 | contig 12401 bp, 8 predicted proteins | sample 9134231 | NCBI WGS metagenome assembly JAEEGL01 (sample SAMN16246548, study PRJNA631951) | gut metagenome | biome: gut microbiome; feature: rumen; material: fiber-attached | host: Bos | place: Iran: Karaj | collected 2018-10 | reverse complement strand
CCTGGTGACAACCTGATGGTTCCTGCGGCCGTTCTGCCGCTTGTACAGAATGGAGTCCAGCGCGTCCGGCCGGTGATACAGGTAACCCTGTGCCAGTTCACAACCGATCTCGATCAGGAATTCCCTTTGTTCTTCCGTTTCCACGCCTTCCGCCAGCGTATGGATTCCGAGCTTCCTGCAGATCCCAATAATGGACTTCAGGATTTCCCGGTTGGCACCTTTATGGTCATCCAGATTCCGCAGCAGTTCCATATCCATTTTAATCAGGTCTGTTTCGAATTTGCTGAATACATTCAGCGACGAGTACGCGCTGCCGAAATCATCCAGCCAGACCTTGAATCCGTCGGCGCGAAGCGTCTTCAGCTGATCATAAAATCGTTCCGGGGCAGTGGCAATATCCTGTTCTGTAATCTCTATGATGAAGTAATCTTTTCCGATGCCGTACTGCCCGATCTGATAGCTGTCAACGATTCGATTCAGCTCCTCAACCATGTTGATATGATCAAAATCCTGGCGGGCAAAATTCACGGAAACCGGTAGCAAAGGAAGGCCTGCGTCCTTCCGGATGCTGACTTCCCGGCATACCTGTTCGAACATATACAGATCAAGCTTATGCAGCTGATGGTATTTCATCAGGACGGGGATAAAGTCGGCGGGTGAAATGATTCCGCGGACCGGATCCACCCACCGAGCCAGCGCCTCAAGCGCGACGCTGTTGCCTGTGACCGTTTCAGCGATTCCCTGATAATAAACTTTGATCCAGCCGTTTTCAACAGCTTTGTCAATATTCTGTATAACGTACAGTTGCTGCCAGTAACGCTCATCCACCACCTGTGAATAGAAACAGCAGACCGTATTCAGATCCGACCGGATCATTCGCAGGGCATGCCTGGCCTGATCCGCCGCTTCCGGCAGTGTTGTCGAAGGCTGGAGGACACGGATGCCCGCCTGGATCCCTGTTGTGTTGCCGAAGGCTTCCTGCCGGACGCGGCGGTTTACTTCTTCCAGTTGGGCGATCAGCTGATCCCGGTTGTCAAGCGTGACCAGCAGGACCAGTTGGTCTTCTGAGCCGCGGACCAACAGTTCCTCCGGGAAGGATTCTCGCAGCAAAGACGCAACCAGTCTGATCAGATCGTCCCCTTTTTCATATCCGTACTGGCTGTTATAGGACTTCATCGCGTTGATATCACAGAAAATAAGTGCTGGAGTCTGCTCCGCCGTGCGTATCGCGTGGAGTTTATCCTCCCCGAACCGGTTGAAGTAGTTTCTGTTCGGAAGGCCTGTGACCGGATCTGAATAGAAAACATCCTGCTTGAATAAATCATATTGATCTGCCAGTTTCGTGATTGTCCGGCCACTGTCTGACACATCCGTGTAAATCAGTACAGCCAGTTCCGTTCCGTCATGCGCGGTCATCCATTCTCCGACTGCATGGATATAATGGTATCCCTCTTCATGCTTCGCACGGAAGATTACGTTATAATCGCCCCGATGATGGGCAAATTCATCGCTGACATGGGCAACGTTGCCCACATCATCAGGATGAACCCTCTCATACTGGCTTCCAAAGAACCATTCCATTGTGGATTCCCGGTTTTTTCCGACCAGCCGGCAGAATCCGTCCGAAACCAGCAGCGGAACAACTTTTTCGTCAATGAACTGTTCAATCACCAATGGCAGCGGCAAGGCTTCATAGGCCTTCCTGACAGGATCCGGGAAAACAAACATATGTGCATCTCCTTTATAAAGCCACAGTTACAGGGGGTGCATTACTGTCTTTACATCATCAACAATTGTGCCTGCTTTTTGTTTCGACATGCAGGCAGTGAAATCCTGTGCTGATATGCCTTAGTGCAGAATTTCAAAATATTATCTGAGCAGGACAGAAAGCTTATTCAGGAATTCGTCAATGTCATGTGGGCCAGGCTCAGGAACAATTCATAGTTTAGCATGGATTTGCGGGGTTTAGCGCAAATCGGCACGAATTTGCGCCACTTTTTTATCTGATGTTTGTGCAGGATTTGCATACTTATCTTTTGCAAATTTAACAAAGAAAAAACCTTGAGAATGTTGTTTCTCAAGGTTTTGAGTGGAGCATAGGGGAGTCGAACCCCTGACCTCGACAATGCGAATGTCGCGCGCTACCAACTGTGCTAATGCCCCGTATATGGTTCCCGGGATACCCGGGGGATTTCCCTCGACTTTAACGTCCGGAGGTCTGGGACGGTACGGCCGTTAGCCGCAGACGGGAGTATAACACAGAGGCACAGAAAAGGCAAGAGTTTTTTAGGTCTCCATTTCCCTGCACTTTTCCAGCAGGGAGATAATCGGCAGATGCTGCGGACATGCGCTCTCGCACTGGCCGCACTGAACGCAGTCTGCAGCCTTTCCGCGGTCTGTCGTGACGATCGTGTATTCACGGACCGTGCGGAAGTGCGGACTCCCCTCCCGCCGGTTGTATACCGTGAAGATCTCCGGGATCGGGATCTGCATCGGACAGCCTTCCATGCAGTAATGGCAAGCCGTGCACGGGATCGTCTTTGCTTCGTCCAGCGCCTTCTGCGCCCGGGCGATGACCTTCATTTCTTCTTCATCCAGGGGCCTGAACGGCGTCATATGGCTCAGGTTGTCGTCCATCTGTGCAAGGCTGCTCATGCCGCTGAGCACAGCGAGGATATTGTCCAGCCCCGCTGCAAAACGCAGCGCCCAGCTGGCGCAGGAAACGCCGGGGTTTGCCTGCTGTAGAATTTCCCGGACGGCCGGAATCGGATCTGCCAGGATACCGCCTTTCACCGGCTCCATAATGACCACCGGTTTTCCGTACTCCATGCAGAGTTCCCAGTTCCGCCGGGAAGCCACGCCGGGATTCTCCCAGTCTGCATAGTTGATCTGCAGCTGGACATAATCGATCTCCGGATGCGCCTTCAGCAATTCCTCAAGCAGCACCGGATCCGCGTGGAAGGAGAACCCGTAATGTTTTACCAGCCCTTTCTCTTTTTTCTCCGCGATGTAGTCCCAGATGTGGAAATCGTTGTACTTCCGGATATTGCTCCGCTGGATCGCGTGCAGCAGATAGTAGTCGAAATAGCCTGCACCGGTACGCTCCAGGCTGGTATCAAACTCCTTCTTCGCGCTTTCTTCGTCCAGTCCCGGGATCATTGCGTTCAGCTTCGTGCACACCGTATAGGCATCCCGGGGATACCTGTCGGCTACGGCTGCTTTGAAGGCCGCCTCGCTGGCGCCGTTGTCGTAAACATAAGCGGTATCGAAGTATGTTCCGCCCGCCGCGATAAAATGGTCCGTCATCTCGCAGACCTGGGGAATATCGATGCTGCCGTCCGGATTCTTGGGCAGGCGCATCAGACCGAAGCCCAGCCGGAAGGGATTGAGAATACGTACGTCTTCCATTGGAATACCTCCTGAAGGTCAGTCAGAAATATCAACATCCGGCACGATCTCCACGGTATAGTCCGGATACATCCCCTTCATCTCGTCGCTGAGTATTTTCAGTGCTTCCTGCGGTTCGATCTCGAAGTTCAGCACAACATCAAACCGCATGGTTTTCGTTTCCGGATCCGCATGAAACCCGTGCAGCTGCAGCGCCCAGTCGTGCCGGAGCACCGCCTCCTGCACATTGTTGCGGAGCTTCGCCGCTTCATCGCTGCCGGTATTGTAAGAATAGACGCCGACGCCTGTCAGGATCACGCCGGTTTCCCGGTATACCCTGGCCTCCACGCGTCTCGTCAGCCTGTCCACTTCTTCCACCGTCATCACGTCCGGCAGTTCCACATGGACGGAAGCATAGTTCCTGTCCGGCCCGTAATTATGCAGGATCAGGTCATATGCGCCGCGGATCTCCGGTTCGCTTTCCAGGATGTCCCGAACCTTCCGGGTCGTTTCGGCATCCGCGCGCTGTCCGAGGATCGCGCTGAGCGTCTCCAGCATCATCTTGACACCGGCCTTCAGGATGAACGCGGCGATCACGACGCCCACGTATGCCTCCAGTGATACCCGGCTCAGCAGGAAGATGATCGCAGACCCCAGAACGGACGCCGACAGGATCGCGTCGAACGTCGCGTCCGAACCGGATGCAATCAGCGCGCCGGAATGAACGCGCTCTCCCTGCTTCTTCACATACCGCCCCAGCACGATCTTGACCGCGATCGCGACGACAAGGATCACCAGGGTCAGGGCGGAATAGTCCGCCTCCTCGGGGCTGATGATCTTCCGGACCGATTCCACCAGCGCCGTAATACCCGCATACAGGATGATCGCTGAAACGATCATCGCGCTCAGGTATTCGATCCGCCCGTGGCCAAGCGGGTGCTCCCTGTCCGGAGCCTTGCCGGCCAGCTTCGTCCCGATAATGGTGATCACCGAGCTCAGCGCGTCCGAAAGGTTGTTCACACCGTCCAGGACCACCGCGATGGAATTTGCGATCAGGCCGGCCGTCATCTTGAAGGCTGAAAGAAACACATTCGTCAGGATGCCCGTAATACTGGTCCTGACGATAATCTGCTCGCGGTCAGCCGCATTGGTATCCATTCAGAATCCCTTCCTGAATTTGATTATGACTTCACCTGTTTTTTCCTGCGTCTGTGCATTTCATCTTCTGTTTCCGGTTTTTCTTCCGGCAGTTCTGCCTTCGGGGCTTCCGTGGCATCCGCCGCATCAGCTCCATCTTCCGCTTTCTCCCCGGCTCCGGCGGTTTCCTCCGGTACTGTCCCGGCTTCTCCCGCGTCCTGCCTGGCCCAGCGGCGTTTAAACCACTGTACGACCAGGTACAGATCGTCATTAACGCTCTTGAACACGTCGCCGCGGACGGCGCCGACCAGTACCGCCATTGCGACCGGACCACCGATCAGGCCGATGACGCCGCCGACGCGCATACCGACAAACATGCCGATCAGGCTCAGCAGCGGTGAAATGCCGATGGAATTCGACATCAGTTTCGGTTCCAGCAGCCTGCGCAGCAGCTGCAGGCATGCTGTCAGGGCCAGTATCTGGATCCCCCAGACCGTATTTCCGATCACCAGGAACACGATGCCCATCAGGATATACAGCAGTCCGCTCCCGATCATCGGGATCAATTCCATCAGTCCCGCCGCCAGGGCGATCGCCCCGTAATAGCGGAAACCGAAAATCCGCAGGCAGATCAGGCTGATCACAAGTACCATCAGGGCAAAGACGACCTGCACCCGGAGATATCCCATCAGGCTGCGGAGTGCGGAGTTCGTCAGCTGGGTTGTGTTGCTGTCCTGCCGCCTGCGCTTTCCGCCGGGCAGGTAGCTGCGGATATTGTTGTAATGGATCGCGATGAAATAAAGCGCCATGGCCAGGAAGCTGACGTAGATAACACCATACGGAAGACTGGTCACCAGAGAAACGGTAAAACTGACGATATCCGCAGCGAGCTGTGTACCCCACTGGCTGACCCTGCTCAGCGCGTCATCCGCCGCGCCGGCGATCAGCTCCTGTACCTTCGGGCTGAAATTGTTCGCTGCATTATCCATCAGGGCCCCGAACGCACGCTGCAGCGTATTGACCGCCTCAGTGATCAGGTTGCCGGACTGTCCCACCAGCTGCGGCGCCTGTTCTGTAACCACGGAGACCGTCCAGAACGTAGCCCCGATCAGGAGGCCCAGCAGCAGCAGTACACAGATCAGCACGGAGATCCCGCGTTTGACCTTCAGTTTGTCCTGGGCAATACGGATCACCGGCTGCAGAAGGGCAGCCAGCGGAATCGCGACAATGAACGGGGAAAGCTTATCCCAGATCTGCGGAATGGCCCAGAAAGCCAGCGCCACGATAACGATCGTGCCGATCCCTTTCACTGCCAGCCGTTCCGCGGCTTTCCTTTCCTCGCTCATAAGCTCCTCTGTCCGTTATCTCTGTTTGTTTTCGTTGCTGTTCTGTAAGTTTACTCTCTTTCAGCGCGTTTTTCAACCGTTCTTGCATCGGTTTTGTTTGTCTGATATAATACAAATGGATACATTGATAAGCCTTTGAACATTCTGATATCTGTCTCCAAGGAGTTGTACCCTCATGGCATTATCCTTCCTGATGGATCTTTTCTCCGGTCTTCAGGGGAATCAGGTCATTTCTGCATTGGCACACACACCTTTTGATGAGCTGATGGTCATCGATCTGAGGACCGGCCGGTACGAGTCCCGTTATCATGCGGACAGCAAGTTTTTCACGCCTGTGAACAATGGCGATTTTCAGTCGCTGATCGATTACGCCTCTTCCAACATGATCCACCCGGACGATATAGAAGCGCACACCGCTTTCATGGATTTTGCCGATATTTCCTCCCGCCTGGCCAGCGCCAGCCCGAAGGGCGTTTTGATCTCTGACTGCCGGTTCCTCGCGCTCAACGGCGAATGGCGTCTCATGGAAAACCTGCTGATCTCCGGTCCTGAATACGGTCTTGCGGACAGCATCGTTTTCTATTACCTTTACGATATCCAGGAAATCCGGGACCGCGAACAGGGTCAGTTCTCCGTCTCCGCCCTGCCGGCCCAGGATCTGCGCAACCGGATGACGGAACAGGCGACGGAAACCATCTTCTTCTCCCGGGTGCAGGATCGTCTTTCTGTCCCCTCAAGCGACCGCTGGTGCCTGATCGCCATCGATATCAAGCATTTCAAGCTCTTCAAGGAACTGAACGGCCAGGAATGCGGCGAGCAGCTGCTCCTCCGCTTTTCCGAGATCCTGCACGATGCCGCGCAGGAAACAGGCGGCCTGTCCTGCTACCGCGGGCAGGATGACTTCGCACTCTTCTGTCCCTTCGACCAGTTCCGGATCAACAGGATCTTTTCAGACCTGAGCCGGACGATCGATTCTCTCTCCGGTGTCAGCGGTTTCTGCCCGATCTTCGGTATCTCCACCATCGGAGAGGATAACAAGGAAACGGCGCTGGATCTGTTCAACCAGGCTGCCCTGACCGCGGAGGAGATCAAGGACGACCTGCAGTTCCATATCCGGGTCTATGACCCGAAGACCCACGAGCGCCATGTGGAGGAATTCCGACTCCTTTCCGAATTCCGGGACGCGATGAAGAACGGCGAGATCACCTTCTACCTCCAGCCGCAGTGCCGCGTCGCGAACGGAAAGATCATCGGTGCCGAATCGCTGGCCCGCTGGCGCAAGGCGGACGGCTCCTTCATCTCCCCCGCATTTTTCATCCCCGTACTCGAAAAATACGGCGCGGTAACCGACCTGGATCTCCATGTGTGGGAAAGCGTCTGCGCCTGGCTCCGCCGCGTCATCGACCGGGGACTGCAGCCCGTTCCGATCTCCGTCAATGTTTCCAGGATCGATATATTCTCCATGGATGTGGCGGCGCAGCTTTCATCCCTGCTTGAAAAATACAGCCTGCCCGTCAGCCTGCTGAAAGTGGAGATCACCGAATCAGCCTATGTGGACGATTCCGAACAGATCAGGGATTTCATCGCGGCGCTGCGCTCCCGGGGGTTCCAGGTGCTTATGGATGATTTCGGCAGCGGATACTCTTCCCTGAACATGCTGCGTTCCACCGATACGGACGTCATCAAGCTGGACGCCCAGTTCCTCCATTTCAGTGCCGGCGAGGAGCAGAAGGGGATCAACATCCTGGAGTCGGTCATCAATATGACCAAATCACTTTCGACGCCAATCATCGTCGAAGGCGTGGATACCCGGGAACTTGTGCAGTAACTGACAGCTCTGGGATGTCGCTATATGCAGGGCTTCTATTTCTACCGCCCGATGCCCGGCGCACAGTTCGAAAAGCTCCTGTCAAATCCGGAGAAGATTGACTACAGCGGCATCCGCCAGCCAATCCATGAGCAGCTGCATATCCATGATTTTATGGGGGACAGCATTCACAGCGACGCCATGCTGAACAATATCCTCGGGCCTGTTGCTTTTTACAGCCTGAAGAACGGCAGCGTGAACATCACCCGCTTCAACCAGCAGTTCTTCCGTATGCTCGGCCTGGAGCCGGAAGTGCTGGAAGTCCGCCGCTTCCATATTGAGGATTTCTTCCATAAGGATGACCAGGCGCCCTTCTTCCGCATGCTGCATAACGCGAAGCTGAACATGATCACCGGCGACTCCGGCTTCTACCGGGTCTACAAGCCCGACGGCTCCATCTTCTGGATCCAGATCCAGGTTTATTACCTGCGGGAGGAAAACGGCGCTTCCATCTTCTATGGTTCCGCCCGGGATATGACGGAGCTGCTCTATATCAACTCGGATCTTCCCGGCGGTTATTCCCGCACGACAGTGGACGACGGATACCGGTTCCTGTATGTCAGCCGCGGCTTCACCGCCATGACCGGTTTTTCGAAAGACGACCTGAAGCTTCGTTTTGACAACCGGATGCTGAACCTGATCCATCCGGATGACCGGGAGGCCGTGCTGAAGGAAACCGAGAAAGTGAACCACGGCCTTACGGACCGCATCCCGCCCTACCGGCTGCTCTACAGCGACGGCAGTTACCGTTATGTGATCGAGCAGTTCCGTTTTACAGACCGTTTCGGCGAGCCGTGCCTGCAGAGCATGGTCATCGATATCAGCGAGATCATGTCCCTGCTCCCGAAGCTGTCCCCCGGCACGGAGTGACCTGATCCGTGATTTTCCCGTCTCCTTTCCTCTCCCGGCCCGGCCGGGAGATTTTTCTGTCCGTCTTGCAAAAAGGCGCGGCACCCCGTATAATCTCTCCGGACAAAATGACGGAAAGGGATCTGCAGCATGCAAAATGCCGGGGACATGATGGAACGCCTGAACCAGTCCGGAAGACGGCTGAGCAAGAGCCACCGCCGGATCGCGGAATACATCACCTCCCATTATGACAAAGCCGTTTTTATGACGGCGGCCCGCCTCGGCGAGTGCGTCGGCGTCAGCGAGAGCACAGTCGTCCGTTTCGCCTCCGCCCTCGGATATGACGGATATCCCCAGCTCCAGCGCAGCCTGCAGGAGCTGGTCTCCCACCGTCTGACTGCCAACCAGCGCTTTGAACGCGTGACAGAGATCGATCCGCGGGACGTGCTCTCCACCGTTCTCAAAAGCGACATGCAGAACCTGCACAATACACTGGAGGACCTGGATCCGGCCGTCTTTGACGCGGTCGTTTCCCGGATCCTCTCCGCCCGCACTGTGTATGTGATCGGCCTGCGCAGCGCGGCTCCGCTGGCCCAGTTCCTGGTCAATTATCTTCGCTATATGTTTGACCACGTCCGCCTGGTCTCCGGCGGCGCGGCGGACGGGCCCGAGGAAATGCTCGAACTGCGGGAATCGGATGTGCTCATCGGCATCTCCTTCCCCCGCTATTCTGCCAGGACGGTCGAGGTCATGCGTTTCGCGCGCCACTGCGGCGCCCAGGTGATCGCCGTGACGGACGGACCCATGAGCCCCCTGTGCGAAGTGGCGGACGCCTGCCTCACGGCCAGGACGGATATGGCGTCGTTTGTCGATTCGCTCGCAGCGCCGATCAGCGTGATCAACGCGCTGCTGGTCGCCCTTTCCCTGCACCGCAAGGATGCCCTCAGCGGGCATTTCCGCCGGCTGGAGGAGATCTGGAAATCCTATCGCGTCTATCTGGAGGAGGACCGTCATGCCTGATCTGATCGTCATCGGCGGCGGCGCCGCCGGTATGGCCGCCGCGCTCTTTGCCGCCCGCGGCGGGGCTTCCGTTACGCTCCTGGAGCGTAATGAGAAGCTCGGCAAAAAGGTCTATATCTCCGGAAAAGGCCGCTGCAACCTGACCAATGACTGCGACCGGGATACCTTCCTTTCCCAGGTTCCCCGGAATCCGCGCTTCCTGTATGGCGCCCTGAGCTTCTTCTCCCCGCAGGATATGATGGCATTGCTGGAACGTGCCGGCTGCCCTGTCACCGTACAGCGCGGGCGCCGCGTCTTCCCCTCCTCGGAGAAAGCGAGTGATGTGACCCGTGCCCTCACTTCCCTTATGCGGGATGCCGGCGTCAGGGTCCGGCTCAATACCGGCGTCCGCTCGCTGGAAACGGAAGGCGGACGGATCACCGCGGTCCGCACGGAGAGCGGGGAACGGATCCCTGCCGCCGCGGTCATCCTGTGTACCGGCGGCTTCAGTTATCCGTCCACGGGTTCCACCGGCGACGGTTACCGCTTCGCCGCCGAAGCCGGTCACCGGGTCCTGTCTCCTTCGCCGGTGCTCGTCGGCCTGGAGACGGTTGAGGACTGGCCGAAGTCCCTGCAGGGACTCAGCCTGCGGAATGTAACGCTGACCCTGTCCTCCGGCTGCAAGGTGCTGTATACGGAGCTGGGCGAGATGCTTTTCACGCATTTCGGTATCTCCGGCCCCCTGGTGCTGGAGGCCAGCTGTCATCTGCCGGAGGATCTCTCCGCCGCTGCGCTCCGGATCGACCTGAAGCCGGGCCTCACGCCGGAGCAGCTGGATGCCCGGCTCCTGCGCGACTTTGCGGCTTCCGGGAAAAAGCTTTTGCAGACCGAACTGGTCTCCCTGCTCCCCGCGAGCCTGGCGGAGATCTTTCCCGGCCTGTGCAGTCTGCCCGGATCGCTCCGCTGCAACCAGATCACCGCGGAGCAGCGCCGGAGACTGGCGGAAACGCTCAAGGCCCTGCCGCTGCGCGTCCGCTCCCCCCGGCCCATTGCCGAAGCCATCGTAACCCGGGGCGGCGTCAACGTGAAGGAAGTGGATCCCGCAACCATGTGCAGCCGCATCCTGCCGAACCTGTATTTTGCCGGCGAACTCCTGGATGTCGACGCCCACACCGGCGGCTACAACCTGCAGATCGCCTGGTCGACCGGAGCATTAAGCGGAAAAAGCGCTGCTGAACAAATACTTCATCCCGAACCGGAGGAATTATGAATTATATCGTTCTCGACCTGGAATGGAACCAGCCTGTCTCCTACCAGAGCCGGCCTTACCGGGAGGTCGGCGACAAACTGATCTTCGAAATGATCCAGATCGGCGCCGTGCGTCTCGGCCCGGACCTGACGCCCGCGGAGGCCATCTCCATCCCGATCGCCCCGACTCATTACCTGCGGATCCATCCCCGCATCAAACGCATGACGGGCCTGGATTCCGAAAAACTGGCCGGCGCGCCGAATTTCCGCGAAGCCCTGCAGCATTTTTCCGAATGGTGCGGCGAGGATTATACACTCCTCACCTGGGGCTGCGATGACATCAGCGTGCTGCATCAGAACATCACCTTTTTCCATTGCGAGGATATCCCCCTCTCCCCGCTCTGCGACATCCAGAAGCTCTTCAGCGATGTGCACGGCATGAAGGACCGCTCCGGCCTGAAGGCCGCCATGGAGCTGACCGGCATCCGCCCGGAGGAATCCATGGCGTTCCATAACGCCCTGTATGACGCCTGGTATACCGCGCTCGTTTTCAAGACGCTGCCGGATCCTGATGCCGTGCTGAACTATACACAGAAGCCGCGCCAGCTGATCCACGCCCGCAAGGGCGCCCGGGAAAAGACTTCCGGCGAGGCCTTCGATTCCATCCGCGACGCCCTGCAGAGCGAAACGGCAATTCATCCGGTTTGTCCCCGGTGCGGAAGGGTTCTGGCGCTCGACGGCGAATATATTAAGCAGAGTGCCGACAAGTATATCGCTGTGGCCAAATGCAAAAATCACGGCCGGATCCTGATCCGCCTGCGTTTCCGGATCGATGAGGACGGAAAAAAGATCCTGTCCCGGTCCACAGCCCCTGCCACGGGAGCTAACGTGGCATACGTCCATACCAAGCAGCTTCAGATGCGTGAGCGCCAGGCCCGTTATCTGGAGGAGCACGGCACCCTTCCCGATCCGGATGAAGAGCTGCTGAATGCCGACCTGTCCAGTATGCCCTTCGATTAAACCCGAAGGAGGACGCCCTATGATTATCCGTTCCATGAACAATCAGAAAGAGTTTCCGGAAGGCACCACCGTTCAGAACTGTCTGAAAGGGCTGGATGCCTTTCCCCGCGGTACACTGGCCGCGCTGTCCGGCGGCGTCGTGTGCGAGCTGAACGATCCTATCCGCCATGACTGTACGCTGACCCCGCTGACCCTCGAGCACGAGGAGGGCCGCCGCGTCTATGAGCGCTCCCTGCGCTTTGTGATGCTGCTTGCGCTGCGTCACCTGTATCCGTACCAGCAGGTCCGCATCGAGTACTCCGTCGGCTACGGCGTATTCGTCCGCCTCCCCGGCATCGAGCTGCACCGCCAGGACATCGTCCGCATCGAGAACGAAATGCGGCGCATCGTGGATCTGGACCTCGTGTTTACGCGCAGGCAGTGGAGCAAGGAGGACGCCCTCCGCTACTTTGAAGAGGAAAAGCAGCCGGACAAGGTCGAGCTGCTTCGCCGCCGCCCCGTTCCGACCATCACCATGTACTCCATCGACGGCATGTGGGAATATTTCT
>JAEEGL017233695.1_pt1 | contig 12402 bp, 13 predicted proteins | sample 9134231 | NCBI WGS metagenome assembly JAEEGL01 (sample SAMN16246548, study PRJNA631951) | gut metagenome | biome: gut microbiome; feature: rumen; material: fiber-attached | host: Bos | place: Iran: Karaj | collected 2018-10 | reverse complement strand
TGGCCGTGCATACATGGTGGCACGGTGTTATCACGCACGCAGCAGCCAATACCCGTGGAGAGCAGGGAGGCATCAGACATGGAGTGTGCCTGGCGGAGAAGTGACGGTGGTGCTCGTGGCACGTCGTCGATGTGTGCAGTCCTGTACTCTTCGACACGAACCATCACCTCGAAGCCACAAGGCTCTCTCCGAGTCTCATGCAGAACGTAACGGAGCGTGGTACTGGCTGCTGCAGCGTGGTGACAAGGTGCACGTCATGTATGGGGAACGCAGAATGACTCTGGTGGCATAGTGGGCACCAGTGTCGCAGTATTCGCGTTCAGGTGCGCAGGGGGATGAGGGTGGGTAATAAAAAGCAAAGGGCAGATAAAAGGCATCGAAATCGAGAGGTTTTATCCGCCCTTTCATCGCGCCACTGTTCCCGGGCATGAGCATAGCGAACGGCACAGGGTGGGCGGAATACGGTGGCGCGATACCATATACTACGGCAGCACTACCTTTTGCGGTACTGCCTGGTCTTAGCGAGGAAGGCTGCCATCACAACTGTTGCTCCGGCTGTTTGCATGGCTCCGATGAAGGCACGGGATGACTGGCCAGTAGTGTAGATGTCATCGATGACCAGAACCTTCCTTCCTCGGAAGAAATCCGCATCGATACGTACACAGTGCTTGATGTTCGTGGCCAGCTCATACTCACCCGTGACGTGAGCACGCTTACGGCTTCCGAGCACCTCGATGTGGTCGAACCCGTTCTGTGCTCCAGTGAGCCGGCAAAGCAGCTGGGAGAACCGTTTCCATCGACGCACGTGTGCGCACTTGGTGCTGGCTGGTATGCATACGACTGTGACAGCCGACATATCCATTGCACTCAGGGCGTATGCAAACTGATGTGCAGCCCATCGGCTATAGACGTTACGGCCATCCTTGAAGCCGAGAATCATCCGACAAGTATCTTGCTCTTCGAACGAGGCACGTGGTTGTTTCCGTTTTGGAAAATAGTCATATAGTGCGAACTTCATCATGGCCGTAACGATGGAAGATGAAACGAAAAGGAGACCGCCTAAGCGGCCTCCTTAACTTTACGGGAACGTTTTGCCTTCTTAGACTTCAGAGCCTCTTCGGTGCGTGTCGTGATGGCATCAGCCACCTTTTGCACGGCCACCTGCGCACCCAGCGCATCGAGGCACTGGGTAAGGATTGCGGTGGCACGCTTCACATCGAAGAGCGTAGTCCTGATGAAAGAAGGATCTTCGCGCAGGCTCTTCAGCCACGACTTCAGATAGGCAGCACTCTCGTCTTTGACATGAGAGCCAAAGCCATAGCGGTGTGCGGTAAGTGCTGCACCGAGCTCGGCCACGAGTTCCTCACGTGCATACTCTGGGGAACCGAACGTGGCACCATCCTTCTGGCGTCCCAGCTGTGCGCCTGTGGAGTGTATGCACTCGTGGAAGGCCGTGGAGTAGAACGACTGTCCACCATCGAACTGCAACTTCTCAGGCAGCAGGATTTCGTGCTTTGCAGGGAAGTAACAGGCCTTGTCCTGATGCTCGATGCGTATGGGGCAAACCCACCTGCCATCGGCAACCATAGTGTCGAACGCCTCGAAAGCGTAGTCATCGACATTCACTTCTGGACGGTTGGGCTGTGCGGCAGCCATCACTTTCTCGTAGAGTTCCGGGCGAGCCTCGCGGATGTTGGTCTGTGCGATGTTGAACACGTCATAGACGGTGGTGCCTGGATAGACCGTATAGCTTTCCCGTTCCGTTTCGGGCAGCAGCTTATAGTCATCGTACTTGATGACGTTGCCGTCCTTATCCTTGACGGTGAAGGTGGTGAGGAACACGGGGAAGGACTTCTCGCCTTTGAGGACATGCACCCAAGGGAGGCTATTGCCGTCGGCATCCACTGCAGGGACACGCCCTTCGGCACTGTCCTTATAGTTGAGGGAAACGCAACGGTTGAAGGTCAGGAATACGGGCATCTGATAGTGCATGCGCTCGCAGTGCATGAGCAGCATCAGGGTATTCATGCCGTTGTACTCACGGCCATTGAGGTTGCGTGGCCAGCCGAGTGAGCCTTCTGTAAACCATGGCTTTTTCCAGTCGTCCTGCATGGTTTCTATCTTCTCGATCATCATGTCGGCGAAGAGGTTAAGGGCGCGGTCTTCCTTGCCCACTGTGTTCAGGTTCTCGTTGTTGTTCTTTTTGGTTTTCATAGTTATGAACATTAAATTGTTAATAAATGGGTGTTTCTCGTGATGTCAGGCCACTTGTTCCACCATAATGAAACGGATGTTGATGTACATGTCCTGAGCGATACCGTCTGCGATGGTACAAGCCTCTCCGTAGGAGTCTGCATCCACCTCGAAATTGTAATACTCGTTGTCTTCACATTCCACGGTAACGTAGTAGGTGTTACTGCTGCAGATGTTGCCCATGTGGCTCAGGCCGTGTCTCAGTTTGGAACTCATTGCGATAGTTGTCATAGCTTTTAGTTTTTAATTGTTAGACTTGTGGCGCCTTGCGCCTTTGAATTTTTACGTGCATAGAGCTGGAAGCAAGGAGAAGGAATGTAAATGCAAGGGATGTCCGCTAAAATTTCAACCAAGCATTGGCCTGAGAATTTGGACCAGGAGCAACTGCACCCCAAAATCTTTGAAACTTTCGCGAGACAAACAGCCTCTGTGACCCTTGCAGCATGACGCTTGCCCTAACTTTGCAAAGGAAAAAACAAGGGAGCGGGGCGTGGCAGGTCACAATGGGAAACGTGCCATGTCAACAGCATACGTTCCGGACAGACGCAGCCGCCACCATGGGAAAACAGCGGAAATCAAGGGGGAATTTCCTCTACGTGTGGGATGTAGGGACAATGATCATAACGAATGAATGATGTAGTCCTACGAAGAGGAAGCCGAGCAGACATGCCGGACATTACAGGCATCCGTGCGGTGGAACCAGTGGCCATCACGCGTGACACCCATACAACTTAGTCACTCGTAACTGACCAAGAAGAATGACAGAGAAAATGACGTGGGCAAGGGGAACCATGTCGCCCATCAGCGTCGAGGTGATGGTGATAGAAACCAAAAGTCAAACAAAAGAAAAAGCCGGCAGACGCTTCGCAGCGGCCACCGGCTCAATACATGAAAAGAACAACAAAGATGTGACTGTTGCCTCACACCACACCTGCCCCGCCGCCACCTCCAGCGATGGGTTGTATTCCAGACTCCACGGCAATACAAAGCGTGTCGAAGGCGTCCGAGCCGTCGGTGCGACCCTCCAGCGGGTCTTCTTCTGTCTCGGCAACTTTCTCGCCCGACTTGTCCTTTTGGTTGGTGCCGTTGACGGTCATGGCCGAGTCTATCGAGACAAGCAGGTCGGGGTTGTTCTCCTGGTTGATGAGTATCTGGTAGATGCCTTGCCCAAGGAACATACGGTTGATAAGCTGGTGCTTGATGGGATGTTTCCAAGGCGAACCGATATACAGTTCACGCACCGTCCAGCCATGCTTCAGCAGACAGTGCTTGATGACGTTACGGAAATCGTTCTTATCGACTGCGAAGTTGTTGCCCACGAATGTAGCGTCGTAGCAGAATACGACCTCCTTGTGTCTGAGTGGGCCATAGTAGAGGGCAAAGTCATCGACGAGCTCCGGCAGACGGCGTTCGTACTTTACATAGAAAGACTTCAGGACACGCAGTTTGCGGTCTGCTCCAGGCTGGCCAACGACAAGCCAGTTGATGTTTGCATTGGCATCAAAAGCGATGTACAGTGGTTCCGTGGGGATTATGTCGGCATCCATGCGGCAATCGACGTGGCGCAGACGCTCCATGTCGAAGCCCAGCGAGTCGATGTACGTCTTATCTACAGCGGTGTAGAGGTTACGGTCCGACTTGGCATTGTAGAACGAGTCCTCCGAGTGTTCCACGCGTCGGCACATGATGGTGGTGCGGAAGGTGGCTGGCGGCATGTCGCGGTGGCACTGCCGTATGAAGTCCTCGCCCAGTATCTCCAAGTTCTCTATCGACGAAAACTCCTTGTAGAGGAACGTGTCGGCACGCAGTTGGTTTACGGCACGTGACAACCGTCGCAGGAAGTACAGCTCGTCCTTCGTAGGCCGCTGGTGGTGCTGCATCTTCTCGGACATACGTTTCTGTGCCTCGTACAGCGTAGCCAACAGTCCCTCCAGCACCTGTACTTTCTCCAGTTCGCATTTCTCACGGTCGTTAAGGAACCACGAGCCGCGCTTTGTCGTGGGCATATCCGAGAACTTGTAGATACCGTGATGATAGAAGAGATGGCCGAAGGCATTGCCGTTGCCACGATTGGCGGGATATGTTTCGTCCTTCAGCTGGGCAAAGTCGATGAACTTCGCCTCGTCGATGATGAGCCCGTCGAACGACTGCGAGTTCGATGTGCCCTTGCGGTCCTGGCTGATGATGGTGGCGTATGAGCCGTTGTAGAAAGAAAGTGTATTCTCCCAGTTCATGGGCTTGATGATAGGGTCGCGCCATCCCCATGCCTTTGCTGGTTTGCGTCCCCATGTGTAGTGTATGCCCTCCACGAAGCCCCACCTGCGGAGGTGTGTGTCCCACGACGGGATGATGTTCGTCCACATACGCTTGGAGTTCGGTCCCACGAGTCCTGTGTTCGATCCGGGCATCCCCTCCACGTTGCGACGGAGCAGCGAGGCAGCAATCAGTCCCTTCCCGATGCCGCGACCGCCCACCATGGTCATGTCCCTGGTCATCATGGCCAGCATGTATGCCTGTGCGGGATTAAGATACTGCTCCTGCGTCTGCATGGCTGATTTGTTTCCGGATTTGCTCCTTCCGTTCGTCGATGGCATCCACCATCTCCACTACCTCGGCATCCTCTGCGATGTCAGCGTAGCTGGTATGGCTGTACTTGGCTATAAGGCGATCGATGACCTCGCGCACGTTCGGGATGGGCTTGAAGCCGAGGACACTGACGTCGAACGCAAAGCGTATATGCGGTATCTCGCCGTAGCCGCGCGCGAGTTCCTCTTTGTCCAATCCGTTGAACTTTCCATATTCACGGGCAAGGCGTGCGATGGCCAATGCATCTTCCTTGCGCAGTGCCAAGGCATAGCCCTCCATTATCATGGCATTGAACCTCCATCGGTGCCATTCCTTTGTACACTGCTGCAGGTTGCCCACCAAGGCGTGCAGCAGTTCCATGTCGTCGTATGCCTGACGTTTCGACAAGGGTTTCCCATCCTCTCCCTGATAACATCCCTGTATATAGTCCACATACTCGCGGTCTTTCTTCAGGGGATTGCGCAGCATGTAGTTATACACATCGCGCAGACGGAGGAGCCGGCGTATGGTCTGCCCATCCACTTTCTTCGCCTTCAGTTCCTCTTCGGAGAGCATCAGGTTCTCGGCATACATATCTATATTGAATCTCATTCAATAGCATTTTGTGCCTGGCGCAGGTAGCGGTTTGCCTCGTCGATGGCCGTTGGCGAACCCACGATGGCCAGTTGCAGCGTCTTTTCATGCAAGTCTTTGGCACGTTCTGCCAAGACACGACGATAGAGCTGTCCCAGTTCTCCGAAAGGATTAGAGAACTCGCTCACATCGTCGGGCGAAAGTCGCAGGATGTCGCCTATCTCCTGCGGGGTAAGCAACAAACGTGCCAGTTCCTCAACTTTCGGCAATAATGCCCTTTCCATTTTTTACATCTATTTCCACGGCTCCGTGGCCGCACAGTTCCAAGAATTGCCGAAGCAGGACATCAAACACGCCACCGTCCGTAGTGACAAGTGTACTCTCTGCACGTGCTCCGTAGGTCTGGTTCTGGCTGGTGATGACCGACACACATGTTTCGTCGTTCTGCAGGAGCAAAACCTTGGAATGGTTCTGCCCCATGTACACGTGTTCGAAAGCAGCGTCAAGCAACCGCTCCAGCCGAAGCGTTTTACGTGCAGCACGCTGGTCGAGCAATATCGAGGAATGCCCGACAAGTCCACGTTGACGCAGCAGATAGAACCCGTTCAGAAACGGTTCACTGGTGCTGTAACTGCTAACCCAGACATCGGACCGACCTATTTGCGGCAGCAACCAACCAAGTATTCCCAGTGTGTGCAAACCCTGTCCGAAATAAGCCTGTATAGGTTTCTCACGGACAGGTGACAAAAGAGTCTTTACATCTACACCTTTAGGCATTATTTGGAATATCTATACCCAAGGATTTCAGTTTTTCCATCGTATCAGGCTTGATAGCCTGTCGAAGTGCGAAAAGTGTGTTTACGGCGTCCTGTATTTTCTTCAGAGACTCACTATTCTGTGCCTTACGGGACAGCCCACGTGAAAGAGAAGTGCGAGCATTCTGGATAGTCTTCACGTTGTCGGTGAAGACTTCCACATGATCCTTACTTCTCGATGTCTCGTTGAGTAATACATATTTATCGTAGCGTTCCCAGTCAGCACGCAAGGCAGTGTCTGTTTCTCGCAATACATGGCACAGCTCGTTTCCGTCGCACGGGGCATAGCCTGGGCGTGCAATCATCTGTGCCAGTTGGGCGTGCAACTGTCGCATTTTCTTCCACCGCTCGGAGTTCCGTTCCCATATTGCCTGTATGTCAGCGGGTAGTTGTTCATGGTCAGCACGGCGACCACGTACGCCAAGCACAGGTATCAATGGAGCTTGTGCTTCATTTTGTTTTTCTTCATCGGCGGAAGTATCTTTCTCTGGTTCCAGGGAAAGAGACTCTTCCACTTTCTGTAGTGTCTCTAAGTTGTAAGCCTCCACGGTGGCTGTGGTGAGACCGCGCCGACGAATATTCAGGTGTTTCTGAAGGTCGGTGCGTATCCAGGGCAGCATGGCACGCGGACGGCGCATTGCCGAGTTATAGACACCCCGTGAACGTAAAGGATCGAGGCGCAGCAATAGCCGCGCCCCTTCAAGTATTTCAGCGTCAGTGGGATTCCCGAGAGACAGGAAGTTTTCCACTTTACTGTTAAGAACTTCGTCCATAGTGTTGGTTTTTAGTCCTCACTCTCTGCTTCAATGAGACCAGTGGAGCAGTCCATATGCGTAGTGGCCGACAGGGGCAAAACACCGACATATGTGGGAACAGGGCAATTATCGTACACGTCGATTGCGAATGTCGTTGTGGTTGCGCCAGTGGCTTCTGCTGCCGTATCACCGCTGGGGGCAGTGTGACACTTGAACATATCGTTGCCGAGGACAGCAAATGATCCGTCTCGGTTCTGATAGACATATACGATGTCATCGTTCAGGGCTTGGCGGGCAAACCCCTTCACTTCGTCGGGCTGACCTGCAACAATGGCGGTAGCCTGATTGTGGAACAACTTGCTTCCATCTTCACCGACGGTCTCAAATGTAACGTTTGAAGCTTCATCCTTGAGGTCGATGAACTGGAAGAACTTGTCAGCGGCCAGTTCAAAACTACCAGACAGACGGGCAAGAGCCTCCATTGTAGTTACGCCCTCTGCACCGATGTCGGGAAGAGTGGGGAACGCGACAATGCTGGCCTTGTCTATGTAATAGAGACGGCGACGGATGCCAGGCAGGATTTTTTTGCCGGGACATGCCTCTATGCTCTTATAGAGCGTTGATGTTGTACAAGACATAGCGAATGTTTTTTATGATTAAACAAATGTGAGGGAGGGGCAGAAGCCCCTTCCTACTCAGTTTCATGCTTCACTCTCACTTTCACTCTCACTTTCGCTCTCCTTCAGGAGTTTTCCTACAAACAGAGCTTCAGGAGCCAATGTGCGTATTTGTGCGCCATAGACAGCAGCATACTCGAAGGTGAGTTGCCAAGACTGGTACTTCTCAATACCTACATGGTTCTCTTGGGCATTGATGTCGGTACCCAGCAAGAGGTTTGGTTTGGTAGTGATCTTCAGGTAGTCCGAACCTGCCATGTTATTCAGAACCACGAAATGGCACTTACCCTGACTTCCCTCGAGTGTGAGTTTTTCATACTCGGTGTTATAGGGAAGAGAACCATTGCGTGCCTGATAGTCATCGATGTATGCCCAATAGGCATCCTCGGTAAGGTACATGAAACAGTCGCGTCCGCGAAGGTGCTTGTTGGCCTTACGATAGAACTCCTTCAGCTGATCAACGGCAGTAGTCTTCGTGATGGCTGCATCGAACTCAAAGAGATTGCCCTTAGAAGCGGAAAGTTTGCCATCCGTAATTTCCTTGGAGATGATGGTGTCGAAGCCGTCGAAGAGGTCTTCCGTCTTGTCACCGTTGACGTTACGTACGGCATCCCAAATGTGGTCATTCAGGTGCTGACCCACCTTTGCAGCGAAGTAGGTAGCCACGAGACGGGCAATCTGGTGCTGTGTCAAGGCTTTGCCCTGCATGATGCTTTGCCCGTAGATCGACTGGAAGATTTCCATCGGGTCGAAGTCGTATGCACAGTTGCCTGGCCATACCTGAAGGGTACGGCCTTCAATCTTGTAGTCAGCTGCCGACTTGCGATTTTTCTTCCAAGGACCCAGTTCGGCATCGCCTTTGAGTTCTCCCCAGGTAACCTGGTTACGTACGCCTGGTACGAGGGTAATGTACTTCAAGGTGTTGTCCTTCATGACCTCGATGGGCTGCATGAGGAGTTCACGCTTGTACTGTTTGCAGGAGGTTTCGAGCTCCGCAGGGGTGATGCGCACCGCCATTTCGTCGGGCGTCATCAACTGTTGTGCTGTACTTGCCATCTTAGAGTAGATTTTTAATGTCATTGAACATTTCTGCCGATTTAAGGATGCCTCCTTCCTGGCTGGCAGTTCCACCAGGAATTTGTGAAGAGTTACCACCAGCTTCATTCTTGAAGTCGTCGAACTCTTTTTGCAGGTCTGCCAGTGCTTTCTCGGCCTTTGTTTTGTCGGCTTCGGCGGCAGTCTGTGCATCCACTGCGGTCTGCTTCTCGGTTTCGAGGGCAGAGATACGTGCTTTCTTAGCCTTCAGTTCGTCCTCCAGTTTGTTCAACTGATCCTCGGTGAGCGTGGCTTCGCCCTGCTCACTGAGTGTAAAGTCCGTAAGACCCAGTACCGCACACAAAAGATTCAGAATGATTTTCTTCATGTTGTTAGGATTAGGGGGTTGTATTATGGTTTCTTCTCTCTGTTGTCCTTCCGGTATTTGCTCGGCATCATTGACGATATCGGTTATTTTCGACATGATGCTTCGCAGTCCATCGCGGAAACGGCGCATTGTTGATTTTTCTCCCTCCTCTATAGGGATGTCAGGAAGTCCATAATGCTCCGCCAGTCCGCGGTGAGAAGCATACACATTCTTGATGGCCTTGGAGTGGGCTGTGCTCTCCTCGTCATCGAGAATTGCATCTACCAGTCCAAAGTCCAGGGCATCCTGAGCAAGCATCCACTTTTCTTTGTCCATCTGCGAAAGATTGTCGTCGAGTGACTTGTGGTTGCGCGTGGAATAAATCTCTGCAATGGCCTTGTCGAATGTGTCCAGATCGTCACGATACTTGCGGAACTCGGCAATTAGGTTGTCAATGCCATGTTTGTTTGCCGATGTCCATACGTCAAGCATATAACTCGAGTTATGGATGAGCATCATACTGCCTTTGGCAATCTTCACGCTCTTGGCCTTCATGCAGAGTACAGTGGCAGCCGAGGCCGTCATGCCTACAACGACCATGTTGCACTTACCATGATCCTTGATGAGTTCACCGATGGTGATGCCCTCGTCGAGATAGCCACCCGGACTGCTCACGGCGATGGTAAGTTCCTCGTCCTTGTGTTCTCGGAGGAAATTGCGCACCATCTTTGCTGTTGTTCCCTGCTGACCTGTCCACCAGTCGAAAGCCACACCTATGGTGCCAGTAATATAAAAATCGTACTTCATACCTTTGTATTGATGTCGATGCAAAGGTAGTAAGTACGACTGTGAAAAGAAAATATACCCTATTCCTCTATCTGTAGCAGGGGTAGCGTGCCTTTCCACGTAACCTTAAAAGACTTCAGTGTCGTGTCGGCGGGTTTGGACGGGAAGGGCGTTGTTTCCTCTATAATAGGGTATGGGCGCGCGGACGAGCCGAGCAAATATTGCTGTCCGTTGGCCGACGTGATGCGGAAGGCCACACGCCGTAATGCAGCAAAGTCGCGACGGCAGGAGGAGAATGTGGCGACGACGGTGTACAGTGTTTGGTTGTTTTCGATGGCCTTTTCCTGAGAGATGCCCGCAAGTCCCTCGATGGGAATTTCGGTGAACGGGACATCGGCAGAGAAGCGGCAGCGTGTGCCGGAAATGAACCGCATCGTAGTGATGTGGTCGCAGGGGATGGATTCTACCTTGACGGCATGAACGAGGTTGGACATGGCTGAACAGTGTTTAACGGGGTTGAAAGGAAAATGAAGAAATGTGCTGAAAAAAAATCTCTAATTCTACTTTTTTTTATTCTTAACTCTTAATCCTTAATTCTTAACTTCACTTATGTTTGTACCCTCTGGAGATGTTCACTCCCCGACGGCGGTAGGCATCCTTGATGCGCTGGAACTTCATGCGCAGGTTCTCGTAGTTGTTGCCCTCCATCGAGATGCCGTTGGTCTCCATCCAGTCCATGACCAGGCAGGAGAGCTGCACCGAACGGCAGCCTATGTCCGTCAGGTCCTCCCACAGGTGCATGGTGAAGATGTTGTCTATGGCCTCGGCCACTGCCCGCTTGCCGTGATGTGTGAGGAAGTTGTAGCGGTCGGGACGCTTGGCACGGCTGTCGGGCAGGACGATGGCCACCTCTCCCTCCTCCCGTCGCTCTGCAGGGGCATCCATAGGACGCTCTCGTGTGAAGTGTCGTAGCACGGCTGGAAGATTGGAGCTCGACGGGAACTGACAGGGACGGCCAAAATGATGCTCACACCACTCCAGTTCGTAGCGAGGAACCTTGACATAGACGAGATACTGCATGGTTAAAGGTGAACGATTAAGGGTTAATGATGTGCAAAGATACGAATTTTCCATAAATATGATGCAACTGAACATAAATAAAATTACGCTCGCATACGAATACCATTTTGGCTGCACACGCTGCACACAAGCGCACACAAAGACGTTACAATGTTCATTATCTTTAAGTTAAATCTATTTAAGATTGTGTGCATTATATTCAAAAATGTGTGCAAACGGGCTATTTTGTGTGCAACTGCATGGCGTGTGTGCAGAATGTGTGCAAATGTGTGCATACCGTGTGCAGGTTTTTGCCTATGTGTGCGACATTCTAAGCATTATGTGTTTCAGTCCGTTAGGTGTTTTGTGTGCATGTGTGTGCATGTGTGTGCAGCGTTTTTCACCTGCGCGCGCGCGTAAAGCATGATTAAAGGAAAGAAACAGGGTCCGACACATCACGTGCCAGACCCTGCCAGACATTGGTATTACTATATTAAGGATTAGGGATTATTCTTGCTCTGTTCCAGTCTGTGTGGTGGTTTCCAGTTGCAGGTCGAACTTGTCGCGAAGTTGTAGGTAGTCAAAGCACATGCAGCGGTCGAATTTGCATACCTCTACTGATGTTCCTCCATTGGGACTAGGACGCAACTCGGTAAGTGGTCGCCCATCGTGATATACCTTCCATCGCTCCGACGGACGCATTCCCAGGTAGGCCGTGCTGGTGGTCAGGTAGTAGCGGATGCTGTCGCGCTTCATCACCGTCTCGCCCTGCTGTCTGCCCATGCGCTGGTACTGTCCGATGAAGTGATTCAGACGAAGCATCAGGATAGGCTGTGCCGTCTTGTACTCGCGCTCGCCACGGTCGGTCTTCAGCGTTTTGACGTACTTCACCTTGAAGTCGGCCTCGGCGAATATCATGCCCTCCTCGTAGAGGTAGCCCATGGCGTTCCATAGATTACCCAGCTCGTTGTTGGAGATGACCTCGGCGTTCTGTCGCTGTATGCCATCGATGCACTGCTGCAACATCTCTTCGTAAGGGAATGGAAGTCCGAGGGGCTGCTGCAGAACCTTATAGGCAGAAAGCAACATCACCCAGTTTCGCCACAGGCGGTCTTCGATTTGACTGCCGTCGATGCGGTCATAGACCTCATTGGTCACTTCGTTGTAGGTCTCGTAGAAGCTGGACTCGAAGCGTGCACGATGGGAGAGTATCTGCATGGTCAGGTGCTGCAGTCCCAGCTTGCGTATGTCGGCCAGATGGTTGAACTTGTCCTTCTGCTCGCGCGAGTGCACGGTCTGGTCGTGGGTGAGGTATATCATTCGCGAGAACATGGCGATGTCCAGTGTGGGCATCTCCTGCCCAGAGACGATGACGCCGCAATCGACGGGCGTCTTCTCCACCTGCTTGCCACGATCCATGTCGAGTCGCGAACGTCCAACACCGTCGTAGGCACCCTTGATAATCTCGATGATACGCATATCGAGCGAGTTCTTGT
>JAEEGL015887405.1_pt1 | contig 12402 bp, 7 predicted proteins | sample 9134231 | NCBI WGS metagenome assembly JAEEGL01 (sample SAMN16246548, study PRJNA631951) | gut metagenome | biome: gut microbiome; feature: rumen; material: fiber-attached | host: Bos | place: Iran: Karaj | collected 2018-10 | reverse complement strand
ATTCAGAAGCTCAACATGCTCATCACAAGTGAGGCAGGCGGTGTTCCGGGCCGCAAAAAAGTCCTCGTTGTTGATGATGACGGCGTTATGCTTCGAACCATGAAAATCTGGCTTTCAAAAAAATATGACACTTACATGGCGAATTCCGGAGTGAATGCGCTTCAATTCCTTTCGAGCAATCATGTTGACTTGATTCTTCTTGATTATGAAATGCCGGTCGCATCCGGTCTTCAGATTTTCGAGATGCTCAAGCATGATTCGAATCTTTGCAATATCCCGGTCATCTTCCTTACTTCAAAAGACGATAAGGAGACGGTAATGAAGGTGCTTGCCGCGGGGCCTGAAAAGTACCTTCTCAAGGCAAGCGAACCTGAGCTGCTTCTCAAGACAGTGGACGACTTCTTCAAAGGAAAATAAACATGCCAAAAAGAGACTTAGGTGCATTCTCCTTCCTGGATAACAAAAACTTCAGGATAACGATTCCGCTCACTACGCTAATCTGCTTCGTGCTTCTTCTTCTGATTGAGCATCTCGGCGGAAACGGTGGGCAGGATTTTGCTTTTCAGGGACTGGTGGTGCACAGAGTCCGTGTGTATCTTCAGCTTCTGCCTGTAATGCTTTTGACAAGTATTTCAGGATATGGAGTCGGTACCTTTGTTGTTCTTCTTTTCTTCGTCACTGAAGTTCTTTTAACGCATATTTTCCCTTATCACGCTTATTTCCTTCTTATTGGTTCGTTGATTGCGAACACTCCGGTCTTTCATCATTGGTACAAGAGTTATTTCAAGTCTTTGCTTGCACTGCTGATTTTCACTTTTTTGCTCGGCGGTTGCTGGAATGTCGTGTCGGCTGTTCTTGATGGACGCACTATCATTCCCGAAGCGGTTTTTTTGTATCTTGCGGTTGCTTTTGTGCCTTCACTGTTTATTGTCGTATTCTGTTTTCTTTATTACAATTATTTCCCTGAGAAAGTTAAGAATCTGTTTTTCACGAGCATTTATGATTCCGAATATTTCAACAGGTTGCGTAATGAATCTGTAAAGCATCGCGGCTTGCAAATCCGAACGAAACTTGTTCTGCTCATCGTTTGTGTGACATGTATCCTCATTATTTCAGGATTTTGTTTTGCAAATTCATTGCTTGATGAATTCAGAAATGTCACGAAGTGGCAGCAGCTGATTTTCGCCACTCGTCTTGTAATCCTGATGACGATAATCGCGGCTCCTGTGATTATTCTTGCCTTCACTTTTACAAATCTGTCCATCACGCATCCACTTCAGCTTCTCACAAAGGCTGTCGAGGATTCAAATTTCATCAATATAACTGAGCATACGCGGAATGTTCCCCGGCTCGACATCAAATCCCTTAAAATCAAGGATTCCGGTGAAATCGGGGTTCTTTATAAGGCTTTGCTCGACATGCTTTCAACAACAGAAAGCTACATCAAAAACCTTGAGCGTTCCCAGCTCCTTGAAACACAGCTTGCAACTGCAAAGGCCGCGAGCAAGGCAAAGTCAGAGTTCCTTTCAAACATGTCGCATGAAATCCGAACGCCTATAAATGCCGTACTTGGCTTGAACGAAATGATTCTCCGGGAAAGCAAGCAGGCGGGAATTTCAAAATATGCGAGGGACATTGAGAACGCCGGAAAGAGCCTTTTGAGCATCGTAAACGATATTCTTGACTTCTCGAAAATTGAGGCCGGAAAACTTGAGATTATCCCGACAAATTATGATTTGAGTTCTTCCATTAACAATCTTGTGAATATGGTGGCGAAGAGGGCGCAGGACAAAAATCTTGCTTTTGAAGTCAACATTGACCCGGATTGTCCGCATTATCTTTACGGTGATGACGTGCGAATCTGCCAGTGTTGTCTAAATATCCTTACGAACGCCGTCAAATATACGAACGAAGGTTCAGTCAAGCTTTCAATTTCATGGAAAAAGGCGGATTATTCTCATGTGCTTTTGACCATCCATGTCACTGATACTGGAATCGGAATCAAGGACAAGGATATTCCAAAACTGTTTACGGCTTTCCAGCGAATTGAAGAAGAACGCAACCGTACAATCGAAGGAACCGGCTTGGGCTTGAACATCGTGCAGAGTCTTTTGACCCTTATGAATTCTCGGCTTGAGGTTGAAAGTTCTTATGGCAAAGGCTCTGATTTTTCTTTCTCAGTCCTGCAGGGTGTAATCGACTGGGAGCCAATCGGTGACTTCAAAGAGACTTATAAGAAGGCGATGGCGACTTCAAGTGAATACCATGAGCTTTTCACGGCACCGAACGCAAAAATTCTTGTCATTGATGATACTGAATTGAACCTGACCGTTGTCCGCGGGCTTTTGAAGCAGACGAAAGTTCAGATTGATACGGTTTTAAGCGGTTACGATGCGCTGGATGCGGTCAAAAATCAGCACTACGATGTCATTTTCCTCGACCACCGAATGCCTGGAATGGACGGTATCGAAACTTTCAACAATATGCTCAAACTTCCAGAAAATAAAAGTAAGGGAGTTCCTGTAATCGCTCTTACGGCGAATGCTGTTTCCGGGGCAAAAGAAATGTTCCTTGCGGCCGGTTTCAGTGATTATCTGACGAAACCTATCGAAAGCAAGAAGCTTGAGGAAATGCTCAAAAAGTATCTGCCTGAAAACCTGATTGAGCATGTCGAGATTCCTGTTGACGATAAAATAAAGTCTCTTGATGAAAACGGAGAGATCGAGGAGTCTATGGATTATGGGGATACTGAAAAATTCAAGTCGCTGACAGGAATTTCTATAGATGATGCGCTCAAATACACTGGCGGGGCTGAGGTACTTGAGCAGACTTTGAAGGAATTCTACAAGTCTATCGACAAGAAAGCTGATGCAATCGAAGAATTTGCCTCTCTCAAAGACTGGCACAATTATACGATTCTCGTTCATGCGTTGAAGTCTTCCGCAAGGCTTATTGGTGCGGAAAAACTTTCTGACGATGCGAAATATCTCGAAAAATGCGGTGATGACGAAAACGAGGCGGAGATTGTCGCAAAAACTCCTGCCCTGCTAGAGCTTTACCGCACCTACAAAGAGAATCTTGCGCCACTTTGCAAGGAAATCGATGATGATTCCGGCAAGGAAGAAATGCCTTTGGCTCAGTATTCCGAGGCGGTTTCAAACATAAAGGAATGTATCGAAGCCTTTGATTTTGACACTGCCGACCAGATTGTCTCGATGATGAAGGATTACAAGATTCCTGCTGAGAAAAAAGAACATTTTACGAAACTTGCTGAGGCAGTCAGTGCCGTTGACAGAGACAAAATCCTAAAAATCGTGATACAATAGCCATCTATGGCAGACTATCATGTTTTTGACCCGGCTCCAGAAGGAACACCGGTTAGTAATTTTGTTCATCTTCATGTTCATTCGGATTATTCTTTGCTTGATTCCTGTGCGAAGATTGATGACCTGGTCGCTAAGGCCAAACGGCTCAACATGCCGGCACTTGCGCTCACTGACCACGGAAACATGTTCGGTGCGCTCAATTTTGAGCATCTCTGCCATGTAAACGGAATCAACCCGATTGTAGGCGAAGAATTTTATGTCGCTTACGGTTCACCTTTAGAGAAAAATTCAGTTTCATATTCACACAAGGGCGAGGACGGAGACCGTCAGGCGCGCTACTTCCATCTTATTCTTCTTTGCGAAAACGAGACCGGCTACAAGAACATGAGCTGGCTTTCTTCAATCGCTTACACTGAGGGAACCTGGTACAAGCCGCGAATCGACTTTGAGCTTCTTGAAAAATATCACGAGGGCTTGATCTGCTGTTCTGCCTGTATCGCGGGAGAACTTCCGCAGCTTTTGCTTGCCAACAAGGACGAAGAAGCGAAGGAACTTGCGTTAAAGTACAAGAATCTTTTTGGCCCGGACCATTATTACATTGAGTTGCAGGACCACGGCCTTGAAGACCAGAAAATCGTCAACAAAAAACTGATTGCCCTTGCTCACGAACTCGACATTCCGCTTGTCGTCACTAATGATATTCACTATGTTGAAAAAGAAGATGCCGAGGCTCAGGACTGCTTGCGTTGCATTGGCTTCAAAAAGAACATGACTGAACCGCATCAGACGATGGGGGAGGGGCGCGACGAATGGTATTTCAAGACTGAGGAAGAAATGCGCCTTTTGTTTCCGGATTGTCCCGAGGCTTACGACAACACCGTCAAAATCGCAAACATGTGCAACCTCACGATTCATCAGTACAAGACGATGGAACTCAAGGGGACCTTGCCGCGATTTGCTCTTCCTGAAGAATTCCAGACTCACGGTGAAGATTACGCGAAAAACCAGGACGATTACATGCGCCATCTGGTCGAAAAGGGATTGCGGATGCGTTACAAGGAAATCACGCCGCAAATCCGTCAGCGATGCGAATACGAAATGGCCATCATCTTGAAGATGGGCTTTTCGGGCTACTTCCTCATCGTCTGGGAATTCATCAACTGGTCAAAATCAACCTTCGACAATGTTAACAACAGACCGAAGCCTTACATGCCGATCGGGCCGGGGCGAGGTTCGGGCGCGGGTTCTCTGGTTGCCTACTGTCTTACGATTACGGACATCGACCCGTTCCGCTACAAACTGATTTTCGAACGATTTTTGAATCCTGAGCGAGTCTCTATGCCTGACTTCGACGTTGACATGGACTTCGACTATCGCCAGGACATCATCCAGCATACACGCGACCTTTACGGAGACAAAAAAGTCGGTCATATCGTCACATTCGGTACATTGAAGCCGAAGAACGTCATTGCCGATGTCGGTCGCACTCTTGGAATTCCTCTTTCCGAAGTCAACATGCTCAAATCAAAGGTCTCTGAAAACTTAAAGGCAAAACTCAAGAACTGTTTTGAGCCGGCAAATGAAAAATTCCCGGATGGCGGTCAGCTTGCAGAATTCAGGCACGACCCGCGCTACGAAAAACTTTTTGACCTTGCAATAAAACTTGAGGGCTGTAAGCGAAACACCGGTCTCCACGCATCGGGAATGGTTATCGGTCTTACGGAATTGCCGAACTGGGCTCCGGTTTTCATGGATTCCAAGACGGGAAAAGTCGGCGTTCAGTACACGATGGATATTATTGAACCGTGCGGTCTCGTCAAATTCGACTATCTCGGTCTCAAAACGCTTTCGCTGATTCGCTATGCGGAAAACATCGTCAACAAGCACAAAAAGCCCGGTGAGCCTGATTTTATCTGCGCAAAGGTCAGTGAAACAGACCCTAAGACATTCGAACTCTTCAAGAAGGGCGACTCTGCCGCTGTATTCCAGTTTGAATCTCCGGGTATGCAGAAGATTTTGCGCCAGTTCCAGCCTGAAAAACTTGAGGACTTGGTTGCGTTGAACGCTCTTTACCGACCGGGACCAATGGATTACATTCCGAACTACATCGACGGTAAATGGAAACCGGAGACGATTCACTATCCTGACCCGTGCCTTGAGCCGATTTTGAAGGAAACTTACGGCGTAATGGTCTATCAGGAACAGATCATGCAGGTTTCCCAGAAGATTGCGGGATTCTCTCTTGGTGGCGCTGACATGCTCCGTCGAGCCATGGGTAAGAAAAAGCCTGAAGTAATGATGGGCAAGAAAGTCGAGTTCGAGGAAGGTGCGATTAAGCAGGGCTTCACAAAAGAACACGCAGACGAAATCTTTGACATCATGATTCCGTTCGCGGGCTATGGTTTCAACAAGTCTCATGCTGCGGCATATTCAGTTCTCGCATACAGAACGGGCTGGCTTAAGGCGAACAAACCTGCCGAGTTCATGGCGGCAAACCTTACGAACGAAATTACCTCAACCGACGGTCTTCCGGCATACATTGCTGAGGCTCGCCGAATCGGCGTTCCAGTTGACCCGCCAGATGTTAACCGCTCGGATGCGATTTTCGATGTTGTTGAAGGTCACATCGTTTTTGGTTTCAAGGGAATCAAGGGAATGGGCGATAGGGCTGCAAAGGCAATCGTCTATGAACGCGAGCAGAACGGTCCTTACAAGGACTTCATGGATTTCTTGATTCGCGTCATCAAAGTCAAGGAAATTCCGGGCGAAGAGCATGGTGAAGAAGAAGGAAAATCAATGAGGCAGACCGCAATCAACAAAAAGGCGGTTGAAGTCCTCATAAAATGCGGTGGGTTCGACAATCTTGACCAGAACCGCCCGACCTTGATTTCAAATCTCGACCGCGCCTACGCCTATGCTGAAAAAATCGCCTTCGGTGCCGATGACGGACAGCTTTCCCTTTTCGGCGACACTGACGAAAAAGAATACGCCGACTTCATTTTTGAAAAAGTCGAGGACTGTTCACGGCTCGAAAAACTCAACATGGAAAAAGAGCTGATTGGCTGCTATGTTTCGGGGCATCCTCTTGATGATTACAAAAAGGCCTACGAAAAGGCGACGGTCAATTCGCTGACAATAAATCGCGTTGCAAAGGACGACAAGGCCGAAAAAGATGCGATGGCGGCAAGCGGCCGAAATCCGTGGCAAATGCGCAACGCTGGCCGGGTTCATTCGGCTGTCGGAATGCTCATGGAACTTCGCACAATCGTCACAAAAAAAGGCGTTCCGATGGCGTTCGCAAAACTTCAGGACTACAACGGCTCGTTCGACCTCACATTCTTCCCGAAAACATGGGAGACGATGAAGGACAAAATCGAAAACGACAAGGTTTACGCTTTCAGGGGAAAAATTGATTCCAGCCGCGAGACTCCGAGTATGCTCGTTGATTCAATCGAAGACCCGAACGTGTTGCAGGAAAAGGCAATCGAGGAAATTCACATTCAGCTTGATGGAAATTTCACCGATGAAAGGCAGATTTTTAGCCTCAAGGAATATCTCTTCGGTGTGAGCGGAACTTGCTCGGTCTATTTCCACATAGATACGCCGACCGACAACTACATCGTAAAGGCAACGAATCAGCTCCAGGCCCCGGCCACAAAGGAAGTCCTCGATGATTTAAAGGGAATTCCTCTGGTCAAAGATGTCTGGTGTGTGTAGGGGAAAATCCGACCTGCTGGCAAAAGGGGGAAGCCTCCCCCACGCTACAGCCAGCAAGCTGTCTTCCGCTACCCCCTCTGCGGGCTCAAACGCCGCCCGCAACGCCTGCTTTCAACATCTCCAGTTCTTTTGCGTACATTTCGATTCCGCTTTTCCAGAAATCTTTTGTCGTGATGTCAAAGCCTGCTTTTTGGCACAAATCCTCACAGCTCATGTTTCCTGTGTTTGAGAGAAGTTCTGCGTAGGTTTTGGCGAATGCGGCCCCTTCTTTCTGGTAGCGGGCGTACAATCCTGCGGCAAAAAGCTGTCCGAATGCGTACGGGAAGTTGTAGAAATCGAGTCCGGTTGAATAGTAGTGGGATTTTACAGCCCACATGTATTCGTGGCGCTCTGAGTTCAAGCCGTTTCCGTATGATTTTTCCTGGGCATCTTTCATTAAGCGGCAGAAATCTTCTGAATTGAGTTCGCCGTTTTCCCTTTCCTCAAAAACGCTTCTTTCAAAATAGAAGCGGCAGAGGATGTCGACCAAGACCTGGCTCACATCCTGCAAATCCAAGTCAAGAATCTGAATCTTTTCGCTTTCCGTGCATTTTGAAATCATGTCCTGCTTGACGATTGTTTCGGCAAAGGTCGAGGCGGTTTCGGCAAGTGTCATCGGATATGAGAAAAATGCGCTTGGTTTCCCCTTCATGCATGAAAAGTGATAGGCGTGACCGAGCTCATGTGCCAGTGTGATGATGTCGCTGAATGCGCCCGTGAAGTTTGTCATGATGCGGCTCTGGTGTCCGAGCGCAAAATCCTCGTCGTAAGCACCGCCGACTTTTCCTTCGCGAACTTCGGCATCAATCCAGTTTTCGTCGAAAGCTTTTTTGGCAAAGTCGCCCATCGCCGTGCTGAAGGAAGAATATCGTTCGATGATGTAATCGCGTGCTTCGGCGAAAGTCCATTCTTTTGAAAGAAGTGAGTCCCCGGATTTTTCGGATGCTTTTGACATCGGGGCGAAAAGGTCGTAGAAGGCAAGTCCGTTTTTGTCGCTGCTGACGGTCTGGGCGTTTTTGTGAAGGTACTCCGCCTTGAGTCTGAAATATTCGCGCCACATCGGAAGGCTTTCTTCGATTGCGCCTATAAGAGCATCCAAAGTCTTTTGAGAAAGGCGTGCAGAAGAAAGCGAGCGGTCGAGTGCTTTCTGCCATTTTCGGTGACGGTTCAGTGTGAGTGTTTCGCCCTTGAGGTTGTTGAGGCAGGCCGCAAAAGCGATTTCATTCTGCTTGAGAAGGGCGATTTCCTTTTCGTAAGAAGATTTTCTGGTTGCGGAATCTGCTGAATAGGCATCGTTACGAAGCTCGTTGAAAGTTTTTCCGGTTTCGGCATCCTTGAGGTTTGAAATCAGCTGTTCGTGAAGCCTGTCCCATGCGTCTCCGCCTGTCTGCTGAAGTTCGCCAGCAAGTTTTTCACATTCCGCGCTCATCTGATGCTTTGTTTCTTCGAGAGTTTCATTCAAAAGATAGCGGTAGTCCTCAAATTCAGGGAAGCGCTTGTAAAAATCTTCGAGCCGGCCAGAATTTGCAAGCAGAACCGACTTAAAGCTCAAATCCAGCTGCCTGTAACGGAGAGTGAGGTTGTCAATCTGAGTGATGTTGTTGAGGTAAGCCGTGTTTGTTGTGTCTACTGAATAAATTATGTAGGCGTAGGCGTTCAAAGTTCCGCAGAGGGCAGAAACTTTTTCGTCCGATTCGAGGAAGCCTTTGAGCCATGTCGGAAAGTCAAAATTATCGTTTGCATTTTTTATGAAATTGCGTGCCGACTCCAAAAGCGACTCAAGATTTTCCATGCCGTTTTCGAAGTCAGTGATGGCAGCCTTGTATTCGGCTGATTCTATTGAAGAAAAAAGTGAATCCAGGTTCCATCGAGGGATTTTGTTCTGGGAAGTTGTAGTGTTCATGAGGACATTTTAGCACAAAACGGGCTGAGTTGCACTTGCTATTGATTTATCTCAAACTCTTCCCAGTCGTATTCCCCGACATCGCTTTCATGCACGGTGTTTTGAATCCTGATTCCGCTTTGCTTTACGCTTTCGGCGTTTCCTGTAACAAGCGGATGCCACTCAGGCAGGGCGTTTTTGTAATAAAGGCGGCGGTATGCGCAGGTTTCGGGGAGCCAGTCGCATTTTTCGACGTTGTTTTTGGTCAGACGGGAACATTCCGGCTGTTTTTTGAAGCGGTTTTCGTAGTCGGTGCAGCGGCAGGTCTTTAAGTCGAGAAGGTCACAGGCGATTCTTGTGAAGTGGATTTTTGTGTTCTTGCCGCGCCCGGTGATGAATTTGCGGAAGCAGCAAAGTCCGCACCCGTCGCACAGGGACTCCCATTGTTCGTCGGTCATCTGTGCGAGAGGCGTTATTTTGTAAAAGTCGTTTGAAGCAGGAATGGATTAGAAGAAAATCAGTCCGAGTACGCCGACTGGAATCAGGTAGCAGGCGAACCACTCCAATTTGCCCTTGCGGATAAGTTTCATCAGAATTGAAAGCGAGAGGTAGCCCCATGCGAAAGCTGCCAGACATCCGCAGAAGACCGGGAGTGCACCAATCTGGCTTGAAACTTCGCCCAGGTCTTTTGCCTCGAGTACGAACGCACCCAGAATTGCCGGAATTGAGACGATGAATGAGAATTCACCGGCTGCGGCTCTGTTTACTCCTGCAAGCTGTGCGCCCGCGATTGTTGAACCTGAGCGGCTGACACCTGGCAAGGTTCCGACTCCCTGCATGAAGCCGATGAAAAGTGACTGACGGATTGAAATGCCCTTTTCATTTTCCGTATTCAGTTTTCCGTTTGCTGCTTTTCGTTTTTCCCAGCGGGCGCTGAAAATCAAAAGACAAGCCGTGAACAAGAATCCGGCGCATGTAACTTTGATTGGCATTTCCGGAATCAATTTGCTTGTGACAACGCCAATCGCACCTGTTACGACAGTCGCAAAAATCACCGCAAGAATGGTCTTTCGTCCAAGCTCGTCCGTGCCTGTAAGAAGGTCGGTTTCCTGGGGCGTTGCGGGTTCTCCCGCAGAGAGGGTAGCCGATTCTTTAGATGAGGCGTAGGGGGAGACTTCCCCCTCCTTTTTATTTGGAATTACCCAGCGGAACAAAATCACGAAAAGACGGGCGATTTTCTTTCTGAAATACAAAATTACTGCCGCCAAAGTCGCCAGGTGCAGCATTACATCGAACAAAAGGGGAACTTCGCTCAAACCGAAAAGTTCCTGAGCTACTTTAAGATGACCGCTTGACGAAATCGGAAGAAATTCCGCGATTCCCTGCAGGACTCCAAGAATAATTGACTGAAAAATTGACATTTTAGACTCCAAAAAAACGATGGGGCTAGTGTATCACATTTCTTTCTTTTGATATACTTCTCCCATTATGAAAAAGTTTGTTTTGATTTTTGCGATTTGTGCCGCATTCATTTCTTGTTCGTCGGTTGTTGTTCCGAATTATATCGTTGACTATTCTGATGGTGGAAGGGAAAAACGCCGTGCCGAGGAAGCGCGCATTGAGGCCGAAAAGCAGGAGAAGAAAAAGATAAAGCTCAACAATTCCGAAGAGGAACAGGGGACAGCTGATTTGCCTACGGGTTATGTAAAAAAAGTTGTTCCAACCGTTGACCGTGACAAGTGCGTTCGAATCGTTTTGATTTCTGACTTCAATTCGAACATGTTCGGTGAAAAAGAAGACACTCTCATTGCCAAAATCAAGGATGCGAAGCCGGATTTAATCGTGCTCACTGGAAACATCTTCAATTTTAAGACGAGTTTTGCCCGCCCGGTAGTGAATGTGCGCTATCTTATCGAGGGAATCAAGGGAATCGCGCCGTTTTATTATGTCACCGGCGACACTGAATTTTATTCTTACCACGAGGATGAGTTTAACCACATAATTACTGACAATGGTGGAGTTTTGATTGAAGGAAAAGCTCAGGTGCTTGAAGTGCCTCTTGGAAAAATCATTGTGTCGGGGCTTCCGGGGCCTTACATTGATTTGACAATCGAAGAGCGGCAGACTGGCAAGGATGATAAGGAAAAATATCGCGAAAGAATCCAGAACTTGAAGGCTGAGGTTGAAAAAGTCCAGAAGCCGGCGGGAAAGGTGCTTTTTACGGCATTGCTCGCTCACCGGCCTGAATATATTGAAGATTACAAGGCTGCCGGTTGCTTTGATTTGATTTTGAGCGGTCACACGAACGGCGGACTCTGGAAATTCGGAAATGTGATGAAAGGCTTGTACGCAAAGCATCAGGGATTTTTCCCGAAATATTCAGGCGGGGTTTACGAGTTTTTTGATGAAGAAAAGCCGTCAGCGATGGTTATCAGCCGGGGCCTTTCTTATCAAAAGCTGAGCCTTCCGCGAGTCGGAACCAATCCTGAACTTGTCGTTATTGATGTGGTTCCGCACGAAAGCCGCTTCTAATTTTGCGCTTCGTGCCCTTAGGCAATTCCCTCAAACCAGTTTTTGAAAAGTTCCGGCCAGACGCTGCATTCTTTTTCTGTGCCGGAGCCGTCCTCGTTCGCGATTTCTTCTGAAGCCAGTGAGAGGGCGTGCTTTCCCCGGTTGAAAAGGTGATATTCGCAGTCGATTCCTTTTTCGTAGAGCGCGTCTGCAAGCAAGAGCGTGTTTTTGGCCGGGACGGCTTCATCCTGAACCGTGTGCCAGATGAATGTCGGCGGGAAATCCGCTGTGATGTTCTTTTCGATTGAGACAACTTCGGTCATTTTGGCTTTTCCGAGGGACTTGCAGATTTTTTCGGCCTTTTCAGGGGAAATTGAGCCAATCACATTCATTATTGAGCCTTCGTGCCAGTATTTTTCGTCTGAAGTGACGACCGGGTACGAGAGCAAAAGGGCGTTCGGCTTGATTTTTTCGGGGCTGTGCGGAATGTAGTCTTTCAAAAATTCTGAATTCCAGAATGCTCCCAAGCTTGCCGCAAGATGTCCGCCTGCTGAAAATCCACAGACTATGATTTTATCTGAATCGACATGCCATTTTTCGGCGTTTTCCCGGACGAGTGCGACGGCATTTGCCAAGTCAACGAGAGCTTCGGGAAATCTCATTGGTGCGATGGTATAGGTGAGGGTTGCCGCATGGAAGCCGAGGGAGTTCATTTTGAGAGCGACAGGTTCCCTTTCACGAAAACCGATATGCTCGTATCCGCCGCCTGGAATTACAATTACGAAAGGGCGTTTTTTTTCTGGGTTGTAAGCAAAATTCTCATGAAGATAAGTTTGCAAAAATATGTCTTTTTTGCCGAGTGGAAATCTTTCTTGAATCATGATTTTATTATAAAATAGATGTGTTTAAAAAGCAAAACCCCCGCTT
>JAEEGL014746343.1_pt1 | contig 12402 bp, 11 predicted proteins | sample 9134231 | NCBI WGS metagenome assembly JAEEGL01 (sample SAMN16246548, study PRJNA631951) | gut metagenome | biome: gut microbiome; feature: rumen; material: fiber-attached | host: Bos | place: Iran: Karaj | collected 2018-10 | reverse complement strand
TAATTTCAAGATGATATTCTCAGCTATCTATGGTATAATTGAAGTCGGGTTTACAACTTGACTAAAATTATGGAGGTGTTTACATGAAGGTATTTACTACGGACAAGATCCGTAATGTTGCCCTTTTGGGACATGGGGGCTGTGGAAAGACATCACTTGCTGAGGCTATAGCTTTTCTTTCGGGAAAAACCAGTCGTATGGGAAGTACAGATGCAGGTAATACGCTCAGTGATTATGACAAAGAAGAAGTGAAGCGTAAATGTTCTATCAAAACTTCTGTTATTCCTGTAGAGTGGGATGATCATAAGGTAAATCTCCTGGATACTCCGGGATTCCATGATTTCGTTGGAGAAGCAGAAGAGGCACTGTCAGTTGCTGACGCAGCCATCATTGTTATATCCGGAAAGGCCGGAATAGAAGTTGGAACTATCCGCGCATGGGAGATGTGTGAGAAGAGAAAGCTGCCAAGGATCTGTTTCGTAACAGATATGGATGATGATCAGGCAAGCTTTAGAGAGATAGTTCAGGAGCTTCAGGAGAAGTATGGAAAGAGAATAGCTCCATTCCATCTTCCTATTCGTGAAAACGGACAGTTTGTAGGATATGTAAATGTTATTCAGCAGAAGGCAAAGCGCTGGAATGACAAGGGAACAGTTGATAAGTTTGATGTTCCTGATTATTCATATGAGAATCTGAATATCTGTCGTGATGCACTTATGGAAGCAGTTGCTGAGACAAGCGAGGAATTCCTTGAGAGATTCTTCGAAGGGGACGAGTTCTCAGAGGACGAGATCCGTCAGGCACTCCGTGTTGGAGTAAGCGATGGTTCAGTAGTACCTGTACTTATGGGTTCAAATATCCAGGCAAGAGGAATGTATACTCTGATGTCTGATATCATCAAGTATTTCCCAAGTCCTGACAGATGTAAGTGTGCAGGTATCAATACAGTTGATAATTCAGTATTTGAGGCTGACTATGATTTCTCAAAGGCTAAGTCAGCATATATATTCAAGACAATCGCCGATCCTTATATCGGTAAGTATTCACTTATAAAGGTTAATTCCGGAGTTCTTAAGCCGGAGGATACACTCTTCAATTATCATAGAGATACAGAGGAGAGACTCGGAAAGCTTTATACTATCTGCGGAAACAAGGTTGAAGAGGTTAAAGAGCTTCATGCCGGAGATATCGGTGCTCTTGCAAAGCTTTCAACAAGCCAGACAACGGATTCACTTTCAACAAAGAAGAATCCTATTACATTTATCCGTACACCTATTTCAAAGCCTTACGTTTACAGACAGTACAGAGCTAAGAATAAGGGTGATGAGGACAAGATATCACAGGCACTTTCAAAGCTCCTTATGGAAGATCCTACACTTCGTATAGAGAATGACAGTGACAACGGACAGACACTCATTTACGGTATCAGTATGCAGCATCTCGAGGTTGTTCAGAGTGTTCTTCAGGAGAAGTACAAGGTTGATATCGAGCTTGATAAGCCAAGGATCAGCTTCAAGGAGACAATCACAAAGAAGTCTGATACAGAGTATAAGTATAAGAAGCAGTCCGGTGGACATGGACAGTATGGTCATGTAAAGATCACTATGGAGCCATCAGGTGATACTGAGAATCCATATGTATTTGAAGAGACTGTAGTAGGTGGAGCAGTTCCAAAGAATTACTTCCCTGCAGTTGAGAAGGGTATAATCGAGTCAGTTAAGAGAGGACCTCTTGCTAAGTATCCTGTTACAGGTGTTAAGGTTGTGCTCTATGATGGAAGCTACCATCCGGTTGATTCTTCCGAGCTTGCATTCAAGGTTGCTACAGAGCAGGCCTTCAAGAAGGCATTTATGGAGGCAGGACCTGTTCTCCTTGAGCCATATGCTACTATGAAGGTTATATCACCTGAGGCTTACACAGGAGCGATCATGGGTGATCTGAATAAGCGTCGTGCAAGGATCATAGGAATGAATCCTCTTGAGGATGGCTATCAGGAGGTTGTTGCTGATATCCCTTACCTCGGACTTTATGAGTATGATACCAGCCTTTATTCAATGACACGAGGCAGTGGTACATTTTCATATGAATTCGTAAGATATGAGCAGGCACCTAATGATGTTGCTGAGGCTGAGATAAAGAACAACGCTGACGAGTAATGGAGGCTTAGATGGACACAAGACCTGCAGTTATAGCAATAATCGTTGATGATAACGATTCAGTTACCGAACTGAACGAGTTACTTCATGAGTACGCTGATCACATCATCGGCCGTATGGGAATACCATATCGCCAGAAGGGTATAAGCATAATTAGCGTTGCAGTCGATGCTACGCAGGATGTGACGAGTGCCCTCGCCGGAAAGATCGGCAGGATTAAGGGCGTTACTGCCAAAACAGTTTACTCCCAGATATAAAATATAAAATGTGCCATATGGGGACGGTTCTCCAGTGGCACATTTTTTAGGAGGAAAGATATGAGTTTAAACGATACCCCGTCCGGTGAAAGACTCCGGATAAGCTTTTTCGGAAAGCGAAATGTAGGAAAGTCCAGTCTGGTAAATGCAGTTACCAACCAGCAGCTGGCTGTAGTTTCTGATACTCTCGGTACAACTACCGATCCGGTATCAAAGGCCATGGAGCTGCTCCCGCTTGGACCTGTTGTTATCACGGATACTCCCGGTTTTGATGATACCGGTGAGCTGGGCGAACAAAGAGTCAAGAGAACAAAGCAGATACTTAATAAAACGGATATCGCGGTTCTTGTTTCTGATGCGACGAGAGAGCTGGATGCGTCAGAAATAGAGCTTATAGAAATATTTAAAAATAAAGGCATTCCATTTGTGATAGCTCTTAACAAGGTTGACATAACATCAGAGGCTGATGGTGATACACAAGCTGTAGCAGCAAACGAAAACGTGTTAAGTCAGTATAAGGATTCAATCATCTACACCAGCGCGACCGAGAAGAAAAATATAAATGAGCTGAAGGAACTTATCGGTTCAATCAAGCCTGTGGATGAAAATGATCTGAGACTGGTCGGTGACATCATTGACAAAGAGCAGAGAATAGTTCTTGTAATCCCGATTGATGAATCAGCACCAAAGGGACGGCTTATCCTGCCTCAGCAGCAGGCTATAAGAGACATACTCGAGAGCGGTGCATTTGCGATCACTACAAGAGAGACTGAGCTGCCGGAGCTGCTTGAGCAGATGATAGGTGGTGGAAAGAAGCCTGATCTTGTGATAACAGACAGTCAGGCATTTGAAAGAGTGAGCAAGGATGTTCCGGAGGATATTCCGCTTACTTCATTTTCAATACTTATGGCCAGATACAAGGGCTTCCTTGATACAGCAGTGAAAGGGGCAAGAGTGATCGATGAGCTTAAGGATGGAGATAAGATCCTTATCAGCGAGGGCTGCACGCATCACAGACAGTGCGGCGATATCGGAACGGTGAAACTTCCGAACTGGCTGAAAAAAAGAACAGGACGTGAGCTTGTGATCGAGACAAGCTCCGGAACAGAGTTCCCGGAGAATCTTGAGGACTACGCCCTCATCATTCATTGTGGTGGCTGCATGCTTACCCAGCGAGAGATGGTATACCGCATGAAGTGCGCGATCGACGCAGGGGTTCCTTTTACAAACTATGGAACTGCGATCGCATTTATGAAGGGAATTCTTGAGAGAAGTCTGAGACCGATTTACGGGGATAAGAATAAATAAAATAAAACAGCTTAACAAAAAGGGTTTATTAATGTATAATGAGCCTACATATGAAACCAACCTGACGTCGAAACGGGCGAGCGCCCCTTGAGATGAAAGCATTTGGTACAGAAGTAGAAGTTTGGCTACTGTGCTCTTGTTGTGTCAGGAACGCAGTAGCTCTTGTTTTTTTATATAGGCTTCCGTGGAAGTATAATTCGGAAATGAAAGAAGAAATTGTAATGAGCAGTAACAAACAATTAATCGATAAACTTCATGAAAAGAAAGGTCTCACCAAAGATGAGTGGATTCAGCTCTTCGAATCATACACTGAAGAGGACAGACTTTATGCGGCTGAAAAGGCCCGCGCTGTCGCTGATTCTGTATATGGTAAGGATGTATATATCCGTGGAATAGTTGAGTTTTCAAATGTATGTCCGAACAATTGTCTATACTGCGGTCTTCGTGCCGGAAATAAAAATATCGACAGATACAGACTGGACGAAGATGACATCATGGAGTGCTGCAGGGATGGATACAAATACGGCTTTAGAACATTTGTTCTGCAGAGCGGTGAAGATCCGCACTTCACAACTGAAATGATCTGCCGGATAGTGAAGAGGATAAAAGAGGAGTTTCCTGATTGTGCGGTAACTCTTTCTATCGGAGAAAAATCATACGAGGATTACAAGGCATATAGAGATGCCGGAGCTGACAGATATCTGCTTAGACATGAGACTGCGAATGAGGAGCATTATAAAAAACTCCATTCGGAAAGCATGTCATGGCAGAACCGTATTAGGTGCCTGAGAGATCTTAAGTCACTTGGCTATCAGGTGGGTTGCGGAGTGATGATCGGTTCACCATATCAGACAAGTGAGTGCCTCGCGGATGATATGATATTTATGGGAGAGTTCAAGCCTGAGATGATCGGACTGGGACCGTTCCTGCCACACAGCGATACGCCGTTCAGAGACGAGCCAAAGGGCTCTTATGAGACGACACTCTTTATGATAAGCCTTTGCAGACTTATGCTGCCGGAGGCACTTATCCCGGCAACAACCGCGCTCGGAACGATTCGTGGAAATGGTCGTGAGCAGGGCGTGCTTGCCGGTGCAAATGTAATCATGCCGAATCTTTCGCCTGTTCAGGTAAGAGATAAGTACATGCTTTACGATAACAAGATATGCACGGGAGACAGCTCGAGCGAGTGCCGCGGATGCATAGAAAACAGAATGGAGTCGATTGGATATAAGGTCGTTATTTCGAGAGGAGACCACAAAAAGCTATGATCAAATTTGCGATATATGGAAAAGGCGGAATAGGAAAATCAACACTGTCTTCAAACTTAAGTGCGGCTTTTGCAAAGAGAGGTCTTACGGTCATGCAGATAGGCTGCGACCCGAAGGCAGACTCTACATCTCTTCTCTGTCCGAAGGAGAAGATAACTACGGTGCTGGATCTCGTAAGAAGCGGAAAGCCTTTTACACTTGAGGATATGGTTAAGGAAAGCACTGCCGGAGTCCTTTGCGTTGAAGCAGGCGGTCCTGTGCCGGGACTTGGCTGTGCAGGCCGTGGAATAATAAATGCGCTTGAGTCACTTGAAAGTAAGGGTGCCTATGAGGTATATAAACCGGATGTTGTTATATATGACGTCCTCGGAGATGTAGTCTGCGGAGGCTTTACAATGCCGATGAGAAAGGGCTATGCAGACAAGGTTTATATCGTTACCTCGGGAGAGAAGATGTCTATATATGCAGCGGCAAATATAGCTATGGCAGTTGAGAATTTCAAGAAGCGTGACTACGCAAAGCTTGGAGGAATTATCCTTAACTGCAGAGGCGTGGAAAATGAAGAGGAAAATGCAGAAACACTTGCAAAGGATTTTGAAACAGAGGTTCTTTCCGTCATCCCGAGAAGTCCGCTTTTTGAAAAGGCAGAGGCTGCAGGAAAGACGGTTGTGGAGCTCTTCCCGGAAAGTGATATCTGCGAGAAGCTGCTGAAGCTTGCAGATAGAATCGTAGGATAAAGGTGTAGGATATAGGCGTAGGATAAAGGTGCTGAAATGATAGAACGTTTAAACACCAAAAACAGAATACCGGAGCCTGTAGCCCTTAAAGACGTGGATTTTGATAATCCATTCTATGAGGGACTTCAGTATAACCCGCCTGCGAGAGGTGTCTGGAACATCGTCCACACAGGAATGCTGATTCCTGAATCGCATCAGATATATGTCTGTGCTCAGGGCTGCCTCAGGGGTGTAATCCTGACTGCCGCTGAGATGAATGAGATGCAGCGAATGTCATGGGTTTCACTACGTGAAAAGGATATGTGGAACGGTGAGATGGAGTCTCGTGTCGTTGAAGGTGTTGCTCATATAGTGGAGCAGATGGAGAATAGACCCAGATGTATCCTTGTCTATCTGAGCTGTATGCATATGTTCGAGGGCTGTGATTTCAGAGTGATAGCTGATGAGCTGAGCGAGCGTTTCCCGGGTACATTTTTCGTTGATTGTTATATGACGCCGACTATGAGAAAGTCCATATCACCTGACGCGATGATGAAGGTAAGTCTTTATGCTCCTGTGCGTGAGCTTCCGAAACAGGATGATCTGATTGGGCTTATCGGATGTGACAGACCGACTGACAGAACCTCAGAGATATTTGAATTAGCTGAAATGTATGGAAAGAAGGTTTGGGAGATAAACTCCTGTGAAAGCTACGATGATTACTTGAAGCTTGGTGCTTCAAGCAGGCTCATTTCTTATCTGCCTGTTGCAGGCGTTGGCTGCAGGAGGCTGTCTGAAAGGATACATGCTCCGTGGTCATATCTGCCGCTTAGCTATGATTGGGATGAGTGTGAGGAAAGTGTAAGGAAGCTTGCCGATATATATAGTGATTCGGGAAGTGAAACAGAAATAAAATCAGATAAGTTATCAGAAGAAAAGCTGAGTGAGTATATTGAGAAAAAGAAAGAAGCTGCTGAAAAGGCACTCAGAGAAGCAAGTTCGCTGATCGGTGATACACCGATTGCAATTGATTTTTCTGCTACACCAAGACCTCTTGGACTTGCACTTCTTCTTACGAAATATGGAATGAATGTAACTACGATATATACAGATGTTTTTCAGAAGGATGAGAGAGCGGCTTATGAAGAGCTGCTCCGGCTAAGACCTGATATGATGATCTATCCGACTCTCGATCCTGCGATGAGATACGCATCACCACTTGACCGTAGTGAAAAAGACGAGGCTGAAAATAAGCTTATCGCCATCGGTCAGAAGGCAGCATACTTTCATCAGACAGTGTACTTCGTAAATATCGCAGACGGCGGTGGAATGTATGGACTGGATGGAATCAGAAGAATGGCAGAAGAGCTCATAGATGCATTTACCACACCAAAGGATCTTAAGACTGTAATAAGCCATAAGGGAATCGGATGTGAGAGCTGTTTATAGGCTTTAGGGATATATCTGTTCAAGCAGGATAATTGAAGGAATAAACTATGAATCAGACAGCAAGAATCATTTCTATATATGCTGCCGACACTTCGGGATTTTGTTCGGCCCTCTATGAGTACGGAGGCATGACCGTGATCCACGATGCGTCAGGCTGCAACTCAACATATACAACTCATGATGAACCACGCTGGTATGACAAGGAGAGTATGATGTATATCTCCGGCTTTACTGAGAGGGATGCTATCATGGGTAATGATGACAAATTCATACATGATCTATGCATAGCCGCAACTGAACTAAAGCCTAGCTTTGTTGCTATCTGTGCGTCTCCGCTTCCTGCGATGACGGGAGTTGATCTCGATGCCATAGCGTATGAGGTTGAAAATGAAACCGGTATACCGAGCTTCAATGTCAGGACGAATGGTATGCAGAGTTATATAACAGGAGCGGGAAATGCATTTGTTGAGCTTGCAAAAAGATTTGCAGAAGGTGCTCCAAATGAACCGGGTGAGATGGCAGGCGCAAAGGGCGAAAAGCTAAAGGACAACATCCTCGGTCTTACGCCACTCGATTTTCCTCTTCGTGGAACGAACGAGGCTATTGAAAAATGGCTGAATGAAGAAGGATGTGTGGCAAATGCATTTGTCGGAATGAACACTTCCTTGGATGAGATAAGAAGGCTCGGAAGTGCTGATGTGAGTCTGGTCGTCTCTTCAATAGGCCGTCCGATCGCGGAATATCTATATGAAAATTTTGATATTCCTTATGTTATCGGAACTCCGTATGGAATTGAATTTGCAAAGAAGCTTGCACTTGAACTTAGAAATGCAGCAGAGGCAAAAAAGAACATAAATGCCGTGGTGGAAATCAGGGATAAGAGCTGTGATTCCAAGGTTGTAATAGTGGGTGAAAGCGTTACGTCAGCGTCGCTTGCGGCTGCCATTTACTGTGAGTATGGCAGACGGCCTCGTGTGCTGGAGAGTGTTGGCGATGGAGATATGTCCGTGCTGATTTCTACAGATGATATGGGTGATGTGTCCTGTGATGACGAGGATATCCTTGAGCAGGAGATAAAAAAGTCAGAAATTATAATTGCAGATCCACTGTTTGAACCGATATGTGGCGGGAAAAGCTTTGTCAGACTTCCACATGCTGCATTTTCGGGAAGATGCTTCACAAGGGAAGAGAAACAGCTGATTGGTGTGTCACTTAGTAAAGCTTTAAAGGAGAGTTAAATGACCACTTCAATGATGATATTGGCAGGTAGTATTATAGCATTTGGTTTTTTCTTTATGATACTTTGCTACTATACATCCTTTTTCACAAAGAGCTCGGGAGTTCCTTTTTTCGGAGGACTTCTGGTTGCGATTGGTTTTCTGCTTACACCATATAAGTGGTTCGCACTGCTTGGACTTCTCGATATGGGATTTTGGTCGCTTCCATATGCAATTGTCGGTGACCGAAATAGGTATAAGAAATATGTTGAGAGATTTGAACCGTTTTTTGAGGAAAAGGGCTATAGAGAAAGAGAAGCATTTGAATCAAAATGTCTGGTCATAAAGGTGAAGGAGCTGGATGAAGAGCTGGAGCATGCTTATATAACCAGATGCAGTTATTTTCTGTATTATCCGAAGGTTGATTTAGCTATATGTATTAATAAGGACGGAGAAAGGTTCCTTGTGACTTACGAGTATCAGAAGGATAGTCAGATAAAGGTGTATCCGTTTAAGGAAGATACCATATCACTTCCTCCACTCAAATCCCGTGGACGTGATATGCATGTCGAGCTTGAGATACGAGATGCGGAAGAGGGAGAATTCAGAAAAGAATCGACGCAGTAATGAATAATAATGAAAATAAGTAGGAAGAGAAAGCTATGATAAAAATCGCGATATATGGAAAAGGCGGAATAGGTAAGTCAACGGTGACATCAAACCTGTCTGCTGCATTTGCAACACTTGGTAAAAAGGTTATTCAGATCGGGTGTGACCCAAAGGCTGATTCGACAGCGAATCTTCTTAAGGGTGAGCCTGTTATTCCGGTTATGAATTACATGCGTGAGAAGGACGAAGAGCCAACCTCACTTGACCAGATAACCAAAGAAGGTTTTGGTGGAGTTGTATGTATAGAGACCGGTGGTCCTACTCCGGGACTTGGCTGTGCAGGACGAGGAATAATAACCACATTTTCTCTTCTTGAGGAATTAGAGCTAAATAAAAAATATAATCCGGATGTTGTTCTTTATGATGTGCTTGGTGATGTAGTCTGTGGTGGTTTTGCGGCACCGATAAGAGAAGGCTATGCGGATCAGGTCCTTATAGTTACATCGGGAGAGAAGATGGCGCTTTATGCTGCAAATAATATCAATACAGCTGTAAAGAATTTTGAAGACAGGAGCTACGCAAAGGTTCGCGGAATAGTAATGAACCGCCGCGCCGTTGAAGGTGAGGAGGAGAAGGTTCGTGCCTTTGCCGAAAAATCAGGACTTGAAATAGTGGCAGATATACCGAGAACAAATGATATCATCCACTATGAAGATATGGGTATGACAGTTGTTGAAGGTGATCCGACGCTGGAGGTGAGCAAGAGATTTATAGAGCTCGCAAAGCTGCTTATTGAAGAGGATGAGAAATGACAAATGCATTTTACAAGACAACTAAAGAATTAGCAGAGCTGGGGCTGGAAGGCCTTCCGAGTGAAATGAAGAGCTCAGATCATCTGATATACAGTTCGCCTGCAACGCTTTATTTTAATTCTCCCGGAGCAAAGGGCTTTGGAGTAAAGAGGGCAGGACTTGCAGTGCCTGAATCGGTGATGCTTCTTGTGTCACCGGGATGCTGCGGAAGAAATACTTCGCTTTTCAGAGTGGAGCCTCAGTACAGGGACCGTTTCTTCTTTTTGATGCTGGATGATACGGATATCGTGACCGGAAGACATCTGACCAAAATACCGCAGGCTGCGGAGGAGGTGCTCGCATCACTCAGCATGCCAAGTGAGGCGGAAATTAAAAAGCCTTCTGCGATAATGATTTGTATCACATGCGTCGATGCACTTCTCGGAACTGATATGGAGAGAGTTTGCCGTAAGGTAACTGAGAAGACAGGCGTTCCTGCAGTTGCATGCTATATGTATGCGCTGACCAGAGAGAAGAGACTTCCTCCTATGGCGGCAGTAAGAACGAGCGTTTATTCTCTGCTAGAAAAAAGAGAGAAGAGAAGCTCTGTGGATATGAATATAATGGGATACTTCACTCCGCTTTTTGATAGCTGTGAGCTGTATGAGCTGATGAAGGGAATAGGTATCAAAAACATCCATGAGCTAGCCAGATGTAAAACGATGGAGGAGTATCACGAGCTTTCAAATGCAAACTTCAGTCTGGTTTTAAATCCTGAGGCGAGAGCTGCTGCACAGGATATGCAGGAAAGACTCGGAATACCTTTTATAGAGCTTCTGAGACTCTACAGGATAGATAAGATACATAATCAGTACAAGCTCCTCGGACAGGCTCTGGGGGCTGAGATAAAGGATGAAGACTACTATCAGAAGGCAAGAAAAACGATAGATGATTTCAAGGAAAAGTACGGAGCGCTTTCCTTCTCGGTGGGAGAGATACAAAACGGTGATCCGATCGAAATGTCACTTATGCTGGTAGAGGAAGGCTTCAAGGTTAAGGAGATCTTTGCAACAGTGGGCGAGCTTAATTTCAGATTTCTGAAAAGACTTTCTGAGCTTAGTCCGGAAACAAAGGTTTATTCGAACCTGTCTCCGACTATGATGAATTATGAAATAGGCGGCGCGCCGGATGTCTATATCGGTTCGGATGTTAAGTATTACCATCCGGAGGTTCCGGGAATAGAGTGGTGTGATGATAATCAGCCGTTTGGATATGACGCTGTTATAAAACTGTTTGAAGGCCTTGACTCAGCACTTGCGGAAGAGTAAGAAAAAATAAAGGAAAAATAGTATGAAAAAACTACTCAAATACCTCTCACCGTTCGCGCCTGATCAGTCCGGTGCCTGCGGGGTTCTGTATGAGCTTGGAGGGATAATAGTTATATGTGATGCCGGTGGTTGTGCCGGAAATATATGCGGCTTTGATGAGCCTAGGTGGTTTAAAAATAAGAGTGCGGTATTCAGTGCCGGACTCCGTGATATGGATGCGATAATGGGACGTGATGATAAGCTTATAGAAAAGCTGTCGAGAGCACATGAGCAGCTTGGAGCTAAGTTCTCTGCACTTGTTGCAACACCTGTTCCGGCTGTTATCGGAACGGATATGAAGGCTCTTAAAAGAATGGCTGAGAAGAAGCTTGGGATTCCATGTATCGCGGTAAATGCAATAGGTACCAGGTACTATGATGAAGGGGAAAGTGAAGCGTGGCTTCAGCTTTTTGAAACCTTTACAGACGGCGAGGCTGATAACTGTGAGGCCGGTAACAGGGAGGCTGGTGATTCAGGGGAGACGCCGGCTTCTTCGAAAATCGGTGTCATAGGAGCGACTCCTTTTGAAACCGGCTATTCGACTGATAAGCCGCTTAAGTCTTATCTGGAAAAGCAGGGACTGAGTAATACTGTTATCTACACAGTCGGTACAACTCTTGAGGATGTTGAGAAAGCTGCCGGCTGCGAGAAGAATCTCGTGGTAAGTACCGGAGGAATAAAGGCTGCTGATTACCTGAAGGAGAGGTTTGATGTGCCTTATGAAGTCGGTTTTCCTTTTATCCCGGACGAGGTAGTAGAGCGCGCAAAGGAAAAACTGGGAAAGATTGCACAGGATTTAGAAAATAAGGCAAAGGTTCTTATCGTCCACTCACAGTTTGGAGCTAATGAGCTGAGAAAGCGTCTCGTTTGTTTTACAAATGAAAGCGGGCGTGGCAAGGGGACTAAGTACAGCTTCGAGGTTGGTACATTTTTTACAATGCTTGATGAATATACTGAAGCAGGAGATATACATTTTGGTGGTGAGGATGATTTGTGGAGCCTTGCTGCAGAAGGTGACTATGATCTAATCATTGCAGATTCAGATATGGAAAGGCTTATCCGAGCCGCAGGCTATAGGGGGGAGTTTTCGGACTTCCCGCACTTTGCGGTTTCGGGAAGAATGAATGATGATTCGGTGATGTTCTTCTCGTAATCAAGAAAGGAGTCGACATGCTTACAAATATAATAAGAGTTTATGGCATAGTCCAGGGCGTCGGCTTCAGACCATTTGTGAGCCGCGTGTGCCTGGCAAATAAAATAT
>JAEEGL014385579.1_pt1 | contig 12402 bp, 4 predicted proteins | sample 9134231 | NCBI WGS metagenome assembly JAEEGL01 (sample SAMN16246548, study PRJNA631951) | gut metagenome | biome: gut microbiome; feature: rumen; material: fiber-attached | host: Bos | place: Iran: Karaj | collected 2018-10 | reverse complement strand
TCTTTTCTGATATTTGGTGCTTTGTTCCTGATTCTTGGGGTCAAGGCTGATGCTGCAATGACGGACACTCAAAAACGAGTTGTCATATATGCAACCGGACGTTACAGTAACTGGGACGGAGTAAGTAATGTTGCTCAGTTCAGTGCGCCCGATGGCACGATGTATTACGCAATTGATTCAGGCTCCTATGTCTCAATATATAGGACCAATGGCGGACTGCCCACCACTGATGCAGCCATTAACCTCAGAAAGTATCACTCTGTGTTCGGGACAGCAACCTGCGACAGGAACGGCAATTTCTATCTCGTAACCGGGGAGAATAACAATTCTGATGATACAAGCATTGAGACTGTCTTTATCTCAAAATACGATAGAAACGGAAACCATATAGCTACAGTCGGAGATAATGGAAGTTCCAGCCTTGCATACTATTATGACGATTCATTTTATACAAAATTACCGTTTGATGGCGGAAACTGTGATGTGGCCATCAACGGAAGCGTATTGACTGTCATGTATGCAAGAGAAATGTATAGCGGTCACCAAGGCTGCTCTGTTTTTTCGATAAATACTAATGATATGTCTAAGGTGAATCCGGGATCAATATATCAGTCACACTCTTTTGCACAGAGAGTAGTTGCAACCAGTGACGGCTTTGTCTATATGAGCGAGGGCGATGCCTACGACAGAGCATTTGTTGCATATAGCACAAAACTGAACGGTGTTAATGCTGACACTACTGAGTGCGCTGTATTCGATTTCTGGGTAGAAGATGGTGCACTTGATACCTATAATATGTACGTTGTCAATGAGAATTTTGCCCACATGGGCGGACTTGCCTCTCTTTCCGGCAACAAGGTCGCCTTTGCAGCAAAGTCTGCGAAGTCACTAAGCGATAGCGCCAAGACTGAAAAAGAAGATATCTTTATCCAGATTTTTGACCCTTATGCGGATCTTAGCACAGCAGGTGCTTATACCACTCAAGGAACAAGAAGCGGCTTAGCCGGCCCCAATGGAAGAGATAATGTCACAAACTATGGCGTGAAATGGCTGACTTCATTTGCAAGTGACGAAAGAGCTGACAATGTCCAGATAGTCGCTACAGATAACAGGGAAATAGTTGTCCTGTACGAATACAATAAGGGCGGTAGTTATAAGGGCGTTTATTATATTGTTCTTGATGAAAATGGCAATGAAATGCGCAGGTCACTTTACAACTCACGAGCACTGCTCAACCCCTGTGTAATGCCGGTTTATACTCAGGGCAAGATCTGCTGGCTTGGGAATAAATACGGGGACTATGATGAAAATAGACCTGTTTACCTTTATTCACTAGATATAAACAATACTGCTGCATCGATGGTATTTGCCCCGGAACTGGTGAACGACATGGTATACAACGAAAGCGCCCAAAGTCTTCTGAAGGAAGGCTGTGCAGAAGGTGGTTGGCTACAGTATGCCGTCACTAAAACAAAAGTTGCTCCGGCGGCATCGCAATACAGCGAAGCTGTTCCTACAGCCACCGATGCCGGAACCTATTACATCTGGTATAAAGTTGCGGGTGATACAAACCATTCCGGGACAGAGGTCGTCTGCGTTGAGACCAAAATCGAAAAGGCAGAAAGCTCTATCTATGGCGGCCCTGGAGTATATACAAGGCTTACATATACCGGAGATTCGCATCAGATCTTATACAGTGGCTGTTACGTATCGGGAGGAGAGGCATACTATGCCCTGACAAAAACCCAAAATGTACCTGCGGATACAGCATATAAGAAAGATATCCCTACAGCAACAAATGCCGGAACCTATTATGTCTGGTACAAGGTAAAGGGTGACGCAAACCATAAAGATTCAAATGCCGAATGTAAGGAAGTAGTCATTGAGAAAACATACAGCAGTATCACTAAGCGTCCGGTAGTTATTTCATATAATATGACCAGCAACGGAACAGAGCAGAAACTCGTAACCCCTGGAGAAGGAACCGGAGGAAAAATGTGCTACGCTGTTACTACCAAAGAATCAGCTCCTGCCGACAGTTCTTTTACCACATCTATCCCAACAGCTGTAAATGCCGGGACCTATTACGTCTGGTACAAGATAAAGGGTGACGCCAATCACGCAGACACGAAAGCAAACTATATCACAATTACTATTGCCAAAGGTAAAGATAGCACTCCCGCTCCGGCGAAAAAGGGGAAGACTCTCACCGACACCAAGAACAAGGCAAAATTTGTCGTGACCTCCAGCCATGCCAATAATCCAACAGTAAGGTATGAGAAGAGCACAAACAGCAAGGCTACATCCATAACGATTCCCGCGACCGTGAAGATCGGCAAAGTCACATACAAGGTTACCTCCATCAAAGCTGGAACCTTCAAGGGCAACAAAAAGATCAAAAAAGTCACTATCGGTAAGAATGTGACAAGTATCGGAGATGAGGCATTCTTAGGATGTACGAAGCTGACAACAGTAAGCATAGGTGCAGGTCTTAAGAGTATCGGGGCTAAGGCATTTTATAACTGCACATCCCTTAAACAATTATCATTGCCTTCTAAAACAGCAAAGCTTGGGAAGCAGTTTGCGGGCAAGTGCAAGAGCTTAAAGACGCTCACCATCAACAGCGCGAAAATGACCAACAGCACTGTTGCCAGCAACGCATTCTCAGGAATTGGCAAGAATGTAACACTTAAAGTTCCAAAAGCAAAAAAGAAAGACTATACCAAACTTTTCCAAGGCAGAGGACTGGGCAAAAAAGTTGTGATAAAGGCGCTTAAAAAATAAGTCTCCAGTGGCAGATGATCTCCAAGATTCATCTGCCACTGTTACATTGATGGTCAATGATTACATTTTATTCATTATCTGTCACGCAAATATCACGCTACAGAAATATATATCAGCCATATGAAATATAAAAGCAGATTTTGCGTAAAATAAACAAAAACGGATTTTATAATTTGACATCGCTGAAATATAAGCATATACTTAACCCAAAGGGGGTAGAGTATATGCTTATTCAGTTTTCGGTAGAAAATTTCATGTCATTCAAAGATAAGGCTGTTCTGGCACTTAATCCATCAATCGACAGTGAGCATCCTGAGAATATTAATGAGACTAATGGTTATAAAGCTGGAAACGTATTGGCTATCTATGGGGCTAATGCATCTGGTAAAACAAGTCTGTTTAAGGCTATGACAGTAGCATTGAACATGCTTAAGAATTCAAATTATATACAGGTTAATCAGCCAATCCCCTTTGTGGTTCCTTTTAAATTCGATACTGTTTCCGTAAACAAGCCTTCTAAGTTTGAATTTATATTTGTGGCTGATGATGGAAATAGATATGTTTATGGCTTTTCAGCCAATACTGAAAAGGTATTTGAAGAGTATCTATATCAATATAAGACTCAGCGTCCGACCATGATCTTTGAAAGAGATGGAGAAAAGTATGAATTCAAATCTCAAAAGACATTGTTGGAGCCCCTGGTAAGATTCAATACACCAAATAAGCTTTTCCTGGCTACGGCAACTAACTGGAATACTGAGAGCACGACGATACCTTACAAATGGCTATCTGAGAAAATGGTATCGTTTACAGAAATGCAGATGTTAACAGATTTATCTATGGGGCGTTATAAAGGAGAAAATCAAAAAGATTATATCAGTTTTACCGAGGAGCTGCTTCAGGCTGCAGATATAAACATTTCCAAGATAAGTATTGATGTGAAAAAGACAAAGATCAACCTGCCCATTGGGATGGCTAATGCGCAGGTAATACTAAATGGACAACAGGGCCAATTAGGGGCGTCGGGCGAGCTTGAGCAGATAGAAGTGCGGACTGAGCATATCGTTTCAGATGGAGAAAACGATCACAAATACGAGCTTGGAATGAACGAGGAATCGCTGGGAACAAACCAGCTGTTCATCCTTGGACCCTTTTTGAAGGATGCTTTTGATAAGGGGATTACTGTGGTCATTGATGAGATTGATAAGAGCCTTCACACATTTATTGTAAGGCACCTCATAAATATGTTTAGGGACAAAGAAATAAATAAGGCCGGGGCGCAGCTGATTTTTACTACACACGATACGTCGCTTCTGTCTCTGTCAACTTTTAGAAGAGATCAGGTATTTTTTACGGAAATAGATAGTAAGACCGGTGCTTCAGATCTTTATTCCCTTGATGAGTTTCCGGTTAGGAAAACGGATAATATTGAAAAAGGTTACTTATTGGGACGCTATGGTGCAATTCCTTATATTCGTGGGGAGGAAATGTAATAAAAAACTGACCTATAATTTCCCGAAGGATAAGAAAAAATCATACAAGAAGCTCTTCGGACTATAAGACATCAAGAACTGCCGCTGCCATGGTAGCGGTAGTTTTTTGCGCCTGTGCAAGGACGCAGGTGAAAATAATTATGCGCCAATATAAGGAATCCTGCGACAATATTTCTGCGCCGATACAAGGAATCACTCAACAATATTTAGTCACCAATGTAAAAAAGCTATAGATGTTATGACAATATTGTGATAAAATCACGTCGCCGAAGAAAAACATTCGAAACTAAAGAAAGAGGAACTACCTTATGAAAATAGCAGTAGTAGGAACCGGTTACGTTGGTCTTTCAAACTCCATCCTCCTGTCCCAGCACAACGAAGTCAAGGCAGTGGACATAATCCAGGACAAGGTAGACATGATCAACAACCGCAAGTCTCCCATCGTGGATAAAGAGATCCAGGAATACCTTGAGGGAAAAGACCTAAACCTGGAAGCCACTACAGACGCTTCCGCAGCCTATAAGGACGCAGACTTCGTCATCGTCTCAACTCCCACCAACTACGACGAGAAGCTCAATTATTTCGACACATCATCAGTTGCCAGCGTCGTTGATCAGGTGAGAAAAGAGAACCCTGACGCCTACATTATCATCAAGTCTACAATACCGGTTGGCTACACAAGGGAGCTTAGAGAGAACTACAACACTGATCGAATCATGTTCTCCCCGGAATTCCTAAGGGAGGGCCACGCCCTTTACGACAACCTTTACCCATCCCGCATCATCGTGGGATACGACGTAAACAGCAAGGAAGCAGAGGAGAAGGCACACACCTTCGCCGACCTGCTTAAGCAGGGCGCGATTAAAGAGAACATCGACGTCCTTTTCATGGACAGCACAGAGGCAGAGTCCGTCAAGCTCTTTGCCAATACCTATCTGGCTCTGAGAGTGTCTTTCTTCAACGAGCTTGATACCTACGCAGAGATGAGAGGCCTTAACACCAGGAACATCATTGAGGGTGTTTGTCTTGATCCAAGAGTGGGCTCTTTCTACAACAACCCATCCTTCGGTTACGGCGGCTACTGCCTGCCCAAGGACACCAAGCAGCTCCTGGCTAACTACGAGGACGTACCCAACAACCTCATAACTGCCATCGTCGACGCCAACAGAACCAGAAAAGACTTCATCGCAGACCGTATCTGGGCCCTTCGCCCCAAAAAGGTCGGCGTATACCGCCTCACCATGAAGGCCGGCTCCGACAACTTCAGGCAGTCAGCCATTCAGGGTATCATGAAGAGGATTAAGTCCAGAGGAATCGAGTGCGTGGTATACGAACCTTCCCTGAAGGCAGATGACTTCTTTAACTCAAGGGTAGAGCGCGATCTGGACAAGTTCAAGCAGGAATGCGACCTCATCATCGCCAACAGAATGACCCCCGAACTTGAGGATGTGGCAGACAAAGTCTACACCAGAGACCTCTTCAGAAACGAGTGATATGGCCGCGCTGCCAACATGGCCGTGCCGCTAACATGGCCACACCACCGACATGACCACACCGCCAACATGGCCGCGCTGCCAACATGGCCGTGCCGCCAGCAAACACTGAATTTTAACAAACAATAACTCACATAGATTACCAGATAAACGGAGAATAATATGCTTACAAAAGCTGATTGTGGTGAACCCATATCAATGGAAGAAAACCGCCAAATCCTGTTGAAAATGCTTGATACTTTCGCTGAGTACTGTGACAAACACGGGATTCGCTACACCCTCTCAGGAGGAACACTTCTTGGAGCCATGAGACATCATGGCTTTATTCCATGGGATGACGACATAGATATCAATATGCCAAGGCCTGATATAGAGAGGCTGTACAGAATATCCAAAGGCAAGATCGGAGAATATTCTATCATAAAGCCCGGACAGGATAAGTTCACAGGATCATTCTACAGAATATATGACAATGATACAGTAATGGAGAACAGCCTTGGCATGAAGAATAACAAGCCGGTCTATAACCCTGTATTTATCGATATATTCCCGGTTGAGGGATTGCCAAAATCCAAACTGGCAAGAAAATTATATTATGAGACAGCATCAATCCTGAGGAAGATGATGCGTGTAGCCCAGAGGGACAACGTGGCTGCCAAGAATACGAGACAGCTCATCCTTAATTATATAGGTTATTACCCAGTCAGGATATTTGGCTATAAGAGGCTTGTGCGCTGGTTCCAGAAGTACATCCAGCTGTTTGATTTTGAGAAATCTGACCTGGTAGGAGTTATGTCGGCCTCCAAGTACAAGACCCAGGAAGTCATAGACCGCAAGGGCTATGTCAACCTCATAGATGTGGAGTTTGAGGGAAAGAAATATCACGGCCCCTCAAATTACGACAGATATCTGACACAACTCTATGGCGACTATATGAAAATGCCGCCGCTTGAGCAGCAAAAGACACACCATACCTTTAAGGTATACAAGAGAAAAACTCATAAATGATAAGTTTTACATATACAGTGCATTTGGAAGTGAAGATTGGAGCTAGTAAATGAAGTTAGAGAAGTTAAAGAAGTTAAAGCCTATATTAAAGATCCTGGCATGGATTTTTATTCTGTTATTAATACTCCTGGGATTAAGCACCAGATGGATGCTTACTACATGGAGTGAGCTGACCTTCGAAGAGGTTCTCTTCCAGATTACTACGCTTAAGGGCACCGGTACGGGAATGATTTCCCAGTACATCATCAAAAGTGTTGTTCCCTTCGCTATCATAGTTGCACTTATCCTGGTAGTTCGATTTGCAATTCTCAAAAATAGTGATAAGAAGAAATATATCATGCCGGTAACAGCTGTTTTGGGAATAGGTCTTTTCCTGTTCTATTTCATAGCAGCAAGCAGAAGCCTGGGTCTTGTCGCTTATATCAAGGGCCAGCTTTTCCCAAGCACCTTTATCGCAGATAATTATGCCAACCCCGATACTACCACGGTAGAATTCCCTGAAAAAAAGAGGAATCTCGTCTATATTTATATGGAATCCGGTGAGGTTACATTTGCAGACAAGGAGAACGGCGGTTACTTCGATACCAATGTGATACCTGAACTGACAAAACTTGCTCAGGATAACGAGGACTTTTCAGGACCTGAAGCCGCACTTAACGGCGGCGTATCACTCTACGGAACCACATGGACGATGGGCGGAATTTTCGCTCAGACCGCCGGTCTTCCTCTTCGAACCGGCATGGACAAGAACGGTATGAGCACCATGGAGAGTTTCTTCCCCGATCTTGTTACAATTGGCAATATTTTGGAAAATAATGGATACAAGCAGGTATACATGATCGGCTCTCCGGCAGTATTCGGAGGCAGGGACTTATATTTCACGGAACACGGAAACTTTGAGATCCAGGATTACTACTATATGCAGGATAAGGGCAAGATCGACCAGGATTATTATGTGTTCTGGGGATATGAGGATCAAAAGCTCTTTGATTTTGCAAAGGAAGAGCTGCTTACACTCTCCCAGAGTGAAGATCCATTTAACCTGACACTCCTCACTGTTGATACACACTTTGAGGATGGTTATGTATGCGAAAAATGTGGGAATACATATCCTGACCAGTATTCAAATGTATTCGCCTGCTCCAGCAAACAGATAACCGAATTTGTGGACTGGATAAAACAGCAGGATTTCTATGAGAATACGACAATAGTAATTTCAGGTGACCACCCCACTATGGACCTTGATTACTGCCAGGATGTAGATGATTCCTATCAGAGAAAGGTCTATACTGCCTACATCAATGCGGCAGCTGAGCCTGAGAAAAATGAGAGGAGGGAATACTCTACCTTTGACAATTTCCCAACGACTCTTGCTGCTCTCGGCTGCGATATAGAGGGAAACAGACTGGGACTTGGTACCAATCTGTTCTCGTCGGAAGAAACTCTTTTGGAAAAATACGGAATTACAAGTTTAAATACATATCTCCAGCAGAAATCCGAGTTCCTGAACGAACTCACCAGCTCGGAAAAGACCGATTATAAAGAGAACAAAACCACTCATAAAGCAACGGTTAATGTAACACGATCCGGTCCCGACACCCTTGATGTGGAAGTCGGCGGAATAACTAATGTGGGCCAGGGCATACAGAAAGTCGAACTGTTGGTAAAACCCGTAGGCGCTGAGGAGGATACCATATATGAAATGGTCTATGATGGCTTTTCCAAATACAAGGCAACCATAGATACAAGCGAACTCCCCGACGACTATGGACGTATCAAAATCCGTGCAACCAAAATGTCAGGAGATCTGGCTACAGTCTTCAACATGAATACAGACATATATCTCATCTCCTCGACATATACAGATTATCTGAAAAAGCTGAAGGAATATCAGGATAGCGGACGCGATATTTCCATATTGGTAGTAGGGCAGTCAGATGCTACAAAAAATATCCTGGCACCTCAGAAAGAGGCAATGAATGCGCTTGGCTTTACTACCGATTATGGTGCGCTGGAAAAACAGAGCTATTACGGTATAATCGATCAGAACAATATCGTAGAGAAAGTCAGCAGAAGTTACCTCACTTATAAGGGAAAATTCAAGGATGGCACATCATATAAAGTAAACAGCGGGGGATTTTTTGCCGGCCGTATATGTCATCTGATCGTTGACGAAACAGAATATGCATGGGGCTTTCATGGCTTCAATTACCTTGTTTATGACAATACGAACAACCGGGTTATCTCCGCTACAGCATATGATACCTATAGCGGTGATCCGGATTGCGATCTGGAGATGATCGAATATGATGAAACAAATAAGATCCTGAAGGTCAAGGTCTCCAAGATAAAAGGTGTTGCCAAGTGGGACAGATCCGACAATACGAATTTACAGTATTTTGATCCCGATGATCAGAGCACAATGATAAAGACCAAGATGGAGCTCAATACCGAGGAGCATACCTACTACGCTGATCTGGATCTGTCGGGCCTAAAGGATGACAGGATTCAGATGCAACTGCTCTGCAAAGGAAGTGGCGCAAGAGTCAGTATATCGGAAAGCATTACATCACTTGAATTTTTCAAGTATTCAGATGTGTCAGAGTATCTGGAATATCTTTCCAAAAGGGATGACCTTGCGGTACTGATAGCGGTTAAGAACACTGACCTTCATAAGCTTGATGACTCCGCCAAAGCCAAACTTAAGGCTCTTGGGCTGAGCACAGTTGATTCCTTTGCTGATGCTAATAAATGTGGTTATGCAGCCGTAATTGATAATGGAAGAGTTGCATTTGAGGAGCTTCAGAATACTCCCCAGGACGACAGGATCGAAACATCCGGCAAGCTCTCAAATGGTGTATCATACAGCATCGAGAGCGCAGGGTTAAATTCCGGTAATGTAAGCAGTATCTGCATAGATGGCACTGATTACTCTCTGAACAGGAGAGGGGTGAATGTAGTTCTTTATGACCTAAAAAAAGGAATGGTCGTAGATACAGCAGTGATTAATTCTACTGGATACTATATGGTGAGCAGGTAACTTACAATATACAAAATATTATCAATTATATATCAAAATTTTATAACAGGTTTACAATTTCGTTATATCTTTGTGAGACAATTAATATGAAATACTATAATTAGTCACACGGAGGTGAGTTCATGAATAAAAGATTGTTTATCTGTTTGGCAAGTTGCCTGCTTCTATGGTTCTTAGTTCCATTCTCAGTAAATGCTCAGGGAAATGAATACAACGTCTGCGATTTTGGTGCTGATGGCACCGATCCCTTTGATGACTACAAGGGGATTCAAGAAGCTCTTGATAAGGGAAAGGAAAACAAGAACCATATCACTGTAATCATTCCTCCAGGCACTTATTATCTGGATAGTAGAGACCTGCATATTTATTCAAATACTACCCTAAAAGCCGATGGTGCCACCATTAAACGTAAGACTGGAAACACCAGCGTGTTTATTAAAAACTGGCCAGATGACGAGCAGCATAAATCTCATGGTCTTTACAGTTGTGCCACCAACATTACCATTCAGGGTGGTACCTGGGATGGCAATGCCGAAACTTCCAAGGCTTCCAATCTCTTCTATTTCTTCCATGCCAAAAACATCAATATCTCCAACGTTACAATAGAGAACTGCCGTGGCCATCATTTCATCGAATTTGCGGGTGTAAAGGACAGCACGATCAGCAACTGCACCTTCAGAAATTTCCAAAGGCTGTCCGGTATGAATTACGCTGTAAAGGATGATGATGAAACTACAAGTGAAATTCCAAGTGATAATGATGGTGATGAGGCATCCGTTGTTTCGGAAGCCATCCAGTTGGATTTTTGTCTAAGAAGCACTTCCGGAGGTGCAGAACCTTTTGATGGTACAGTCTCCAAAAATATAACGGTAAGTGGTTGTAAATTTGAGAACTGCCTCAGTGGTATCGGTAGCCACCATAATGATAAGAAAAGCAGTTATTGGACTTTTGAAAACAACACCTTTACCAATATGGGCTTTGCATGTTTTATTGTTGAAAATGCAGAGAATGTTTCAATCAGCGGAAATAATGTAACTTCAACCCCGTATTTCGTAGAGATCAATGACCTCTCAGCTCAAAATGTAGTTGTCACAAATAACAAAGTTGAGAATTCTACGACCTCTCCTTACTCCGGCGTCAAGCTAACCAAAACTAAGGGAGTAAATATAACAAACAATACAATCAGCGGTTTCAAGTACGGAATACTTGCTCTCAACAGCAATGCTACGATCACCGGTAACACTATCAGCAATTGTGATGTATACGGCATCCGCTTTACTGAAAATTCCAACAGTGCCGGAGGTATAAAAAATAACACCGTAAGCAATATGAAGGAAAGCGGGATCGGAGTTAAGGATTTCAAAGGGGACATTATAGGAAATAAGACGACAGATTTCGGAGTCTATGGTATCAAGGCCACAGGATCCGGCAGTGGCGCTATTGAGGATAATACCTATGATAAAGCCTTTAGCATCTTAAACAGCAGCAAGTTGAAGACCGGAGCCAATAAATATCTCAAGGATGGAGTAATCGGTCCGGATCTTGACTACTACACAATCTATTATCATATAGACGAAAAATCCGAAGCAGCAAAAAAGGTCACCGTTGCAAAACAAGATCAAAAAGTCCGCACTCTTACTGTTCAGGAACTCGGATTTTCTGTAGCCGGCAAGAGGTTTAATGGCTGGAAAGCCTACAGGACAGATACCTGGCAGTGGCGCGTTACCAATAATAAAGCAGCGGACACCTGGGAAGATGCACCGCCTGCAGGATATACCTACTATCTGCATAAGGAAGCTCACACTTTTAATAATGCTATAAGAAATGGCGCTGAACTCCATCTCTATGCTACCTGGCAATCTGTCGGAAAGGACAAACTTGAGGTCCTTAAGGCTAAAGCGGATTTCAAGACTGTTAGTAAGGGCTCAAAACAGTTTTTCACCGTCACCACCGAAAAAGATGCAAAATACCTCTTTGTCATGGGAGGAGACAACATCATCAAGACATGGGATGCGAAGACTGACAGTACTCTGAAGAATGGAAAGCGCATCTGGAAAGATCTGACGATAGTATTGAATGATGAGAAAGAGTATATGTGGCATTTCCGAACCGGAAAGACCAAGAAAAAACCCATCTCCAACAAGTACTTCGTCTTCTTCAACGTAGAAGATGTCCGCGCCAGCGCGAAGGACTGGGGAAAACCCACCTATACCTGGTCGAAGGATTACAGCAAGATCACTGCAAAAAGCGTAAGCAAGAGTGACAAATCCAAGAAACTGGTGGAATCCGAATGCACCTTCTCAAGAATGATAACAGTGCCCACCATGAGTGCAGGCGGTGAGATCAAATATTACTCGTTTGACTTTTCCAACAAGGTATTCAAAACGCAGAGCAAAATAGTTAAGCTTCCCAAGATCAAGGCCAGCTATAAAGACAGCAGCGGAAAATATACCATCAGAAAGGACATGACAGCCATATACACCGGCCCTGCCAGTAAATCGGTAAAGGAGGTGACAATTCCGGAGACCATTACCGTAAGCGGAGTCGAGATAAAAGTAGTTGGCATAGGCAGCAAAGCATTCAG
>JAEEGL013950214.1_pt1 | contig 12402 bp, 14 predicted proteins | sample 9134231 | NCBI WGS metagenome assembly JAEEGL01 (sample SAMN16246548, study PRJNA631951) | gut metagenome | biome: gut microbiome; feature: rumen; material: fiber-attached | host: Bos | place: Iran: Karaj | collected 2018-10 | reverse complement strand
CTGGGGCGACTTTCAGACGGATGCCTATTCCGGGCTGATCGCGGAAACAGTGTCCTTCAGGGGACACGGCGGAAAACCGGTCAACGGTTACTGGTCCCGTCCGCTGGGCGCGGGCCCGTATCCGGGCATTGTGCTGATTCCCCATATGCCCGGATGGGACGAGTGGTGCCGCGAAACCTGTTACCGTTTCACCAATCACGGCTACAGCGTTCTGTGCCCGGATATCTACCAGGACTTCGGATCCGGCACGCCCTCGGAAGTCTCCGCGCGGATGCGCGACGCGGGCTTTGTACACGATGACAGCGTAATGGGCGATGCCGCGGGCTGCCTGGACTTCCTCCGGTCCCAGCCGCAGTCAAACGGAAAAGTCGGCGTGATCGGCATGTGCTCCGGCGGCCGGCACGCGTTCCTCGCAGCCTGCACTGTACCCGGCTTTGACTGTGCGGTGGACTGCTGGGGCGGCAGCGTCACCGCGTCCGCGGACCAGCTTACCCCTGCCCGCCCGGCAGCCCCGATCGACTTTACGGAGCAGCTGGCCGTCCCGCTCCTGGGTATCTTCGGCAACGAAGACAGGAGTCCGGCGAAGGAGGATGTCGACGTGCTCGAGGAGCGCCTGAAAGCGTGCGGGAAGGACTATGAATTCCACCGGTACGACGGCGCGGGCCACGGCATCTGGTATTATGACAAACCGATGTACCGTCAGCAGGCCGCCATGGAATCCTGGAATATTACCCTGGATTTCTTCGACCGGCACCTGAAAACAACATGACTGCCGTGAATCAGAATCAGAAAGCCGGAGCCTGTGAGGCCTTTACCCTGATGGTGAAGCCCGCAGGCTCCGCCTGCAATATGCGCTGCGAATACTGCTATTACCTGCATACTCCGGGCAGCAGCGCCGGAGGCCGGATGTTTCCCGGCACGCTCCGGAAACTCCTGGAGCAGTATTTTGCCGCGGTGCCCGATCCGGCCGTTACGGTCACCTGGCACGGCGGCGAGCCGATGCTCGCAGGCCTCGATTTTTTCCGGGACGCAGTCGAAGCCGAGCAGGAGCTCCTGCCCCCCGGGATGGAGTGCCGGAATAACCTGCAGACCAACGGCATCCTGCTCGACGAATCCTGGTGCCGGTTCCTGGCGGACCGCCGTTTTGACGTCGGCGTCAGCATCGACGGACCGGCGGTCGTCCACGACAGGTACCGGAAGGATTCCGCGGGAAACGGCACCTTTGACCGTGTCGTCCGGGGCATCCGCCTGCTGCAGGCCCACGGCATCCAGCCGGATCTGCTGTGTACGGTAACCCCGGATACAGCAAGGGAAAGCACCCTCGTCTACCGCACCCTCCGGGATCTCGGCACGGGCTGGATGCAGTTCATTCCCATCGTACGCCGGGACAGCCGGAACCGGGTGACAGAGGATTCCGTATTCCCCGCACAGTACGGCGAATTCCTGAAGGACGTGTTTTCCCAGTGGATATACCACGATCTGGACAAAACCGAAGTGCAGCTGTTCAGCGAAATGACCCTGGTCCTGAGCGGAAAAGAAGCCAGCCTGTGCTGGATGCGGGAGACCTGCGGCCGCGTGCCGGTTGTTGAGAAGGACGGCAGTGTGTATGCCTGCGATCATTTCGTCCGCCCGGAATACAGGATCGGATCCGTCACGGATGACAGCCTGCAGGCACTGGTTTCCGCTCCAATGCAGACACGTTTCGGAAAAGACAAAAGAGACAGTCTGACAGCTTCCTGCCGTTCCTGTCCCTGGCTTCCGCTCTGCAACGGCGGATGCCCCAAAGACCGCTTCGCGCTGTCGCCCAGCGGCGAGGCCGGACAGTATTACCTGTGCGAAGGTCTGAAATCTTTCTTTTCCTATGCCGTCCCGCGCCTGAAGCAAGCAATGCTTCTCTCTTCCCGGCATAAAAGCAGGAAGGACATCATGGAAGCCATGATTCAGAAAGAGCGGGAATCATCCCGGGGCATTTCACGCAACGACCCCTGCCCCTGCGGCAGCGGAAAAAAATACAAGCAGTGCTGCCAGAAGCGCTGCCCGTAATTCAGCTGTTCAAGCTGTGTTCCCCGCACGGAAATGCCGGAAAGCAATATCTCCGTTACGTATTAAATAATGAATGCAGGAAAAAAACCGCAAAAACCGGCTGCGGTTCAGTCCGGCGTCTGCTGGAGAACCAGGCCGCTTGAAACATTCAGGATGTGCGCCGCGTCATTGAACAGTTCGATCCGCGGATGCACATATTCCCCCCGGCGCACAGGGAATTCCAGGATGATGACAGAGGTGAACTCATACGGCATCACTGTGCAGACGTAGGGAAAAGGCAGCGCCAGCAGGTGCGACAGCGCGCACGCTCCGGATCCGCCGTGGCTGAAAACGGCAAAGGTTTCCTGCTGATCCGTTTCGCAGAAAAACCGTGTCCCCTCATGACGGTATCCGTGTTTCAGCACAAGGATGTCTGTCTGTGCGCTGATTTCATCCAGGTACCGAACGGCGTCATTCTCCCTGAAACACGGGTGTTTCCGCCAGTCCTCGTGGTAAAAATCAAAATCATCCCGGCAAATCATCCAGTCGCTGAGCGTCCAGGGATGTCCTTCCGCCGGAATATCCGGTCCGCCCCATGAGATTTCGTGCATAAAAGGCAGCGTCTGCACCGGAAGATTCAGGCGTTTCGCGGTGAAGGACGCCGTTTCCGCAGCCCGGCCCATCGGGGAGGAATAGATTTTTGTGATCCCCTCCCGCTCCAGGCGCTTCGCTGCGGCTTCCGCCTGCTTTCTGCCGGTTTCCGTCAGGCAGTCTTTTCCATAATCCGGCTCGCCGTGCCTGACAAAGATCATTCGCATAGAATCCTCCCTTTCGGATTTCCCGGCAGCGTTCATCCGGCTGTGCCCACCCTCGTTAAGGTTCTCTTCACTCGACCGTCAAGGAGGAAAGGATCGCTTCCATTGCCGCGGCGGCGCCTTCCTCTCCGGCGAATATAATAACTGTGCCGTTCACGGCGCCGGCGTGGAAATATCCTGCTCCGCCGTTTTTTTCAGTTACCGCAGCCAGCCAGAGATTCCCGTTCACGGTTTCCTCTGTCAGCTGATCCTCCGCCGTGCCGGCGGAGGCTGCGAAAGCGGACCGGTTAAAGGCTGCTGTTGTTATCCTGTCACGGGTCAGCCCGCCAGCGGCGTACTGCTCCTGCGCGCTTTTGCCCAGCTGGCGCCATATATCCATGGTACTGACGGAAAAACCGGCCGCTCCGTCCGTAAACACGGCGGTGCCGTTCGCGCAGCTTTGCAGGCGCCAGCCGTCCGGCACGGGGAAGGACAAGCCGGAGACGGGATCGTCAAACACGCCGCCTTCGGCACCGTTTTCAGCTTCCCGCGCGGCGGCGGCTTCCGCTTCCGCCCGGCCGGCGCGCGCCGCTTTAGTGATTACAGGCTGATCTTCCTTTGGAACGGTGCCGTTGGAATCTGTCACATGCGCGTTCAGACAGATCGCGTCCACGATCCCCATTCCGCTGAGAACACGTCCGAAAGCGGCGTAGCTCCCGTCCAGATGCGCCGCGTCCGCGTGCATGATAAAGAACTGGCTGGAAGCGCTGTCCGGATCCCCTGAACGGGCCATGGACAGGACGCCGCGCCCGTGCTTCAGGGGGTTTTCAACGCCGTTGGAAGAAAATTCTCCCTTGATGTTTGTCCCGCTGCCGCCGGTGCCGTTGCCCAGCGGGCAGCCGCCCTGGGCCATAAAGCCGGAAATAATTCTGTGGAAGGTCAAACCGTTATAGAACCCGCTGTCCACGAGGTTCAGAAAGTTCTCCACCGTAACCGGGGCAATCTCCGGATAAAGTTCCAGATAGATATCCCCGTAATCCGCGACGCGCAGAACGACCACCGGATCGTCCGCGGCGGCGGATTCCGCACACCCTGCGGAAAAAGGCAGCATGAACAGCATGACGGCAGCGAGCATTCCCGCAAAGATTCGCATAGAATGAACTTCCTTTCTTTCCGGCCGCCGGCCGGTGTATGCAGATATCGGGCAGCAGAATTATACCATTACCGCTTATCCTTCGCAATCAGGAGCCGTCAGCCGGAAACCTGAGAATCTTCTGTTATGCCCTGTACGCTGTCCCGCGCCGGATCTGTTCTGCGAACAGATCCGCCAGGATCTCACAGCCTTCGTCAGTCGGATGCAGTCCGTCATATGTCATCCGGGCAGCTTCCGGCGGATAGGGATACGGATCGTCTTTGGGTGAAAACGGTATGCCGATATAATCCGGATAAGGAAGGTCCTCCACGCTGCTGCCGCGCCGGACCCGCTTAAACCGGACCGCGTTTTCCGGCGTGAAGCCGGACAGGTCATGGCAGTTGACGGTTGGGATTCCCTCAAGGGCACAGCACTTCAGGATTTCTGCCGAAAGCACGGACAAAGCCAGTCCATTCACCGGCATGTAGCTTCCCGGGGTGTTGTTCTCCGGATCTAGCAGATAAACAAAATCCGAGCGTTCCACCGGATTCCCCACAATAATTTCAGATCCCGGCGACGCCTTCCGGATATGGTCCAGCAGGATTCCGAGGTTCCCCAGGATCGTTCCCGCTGTTCTGCCGCAGAAGTCTGCTTCCGATCCCATGGGAATCCCCTGATGCCAGTCGTTGGTTCCGAGCAGAACTGTATACAGGTCTGCTTCCGGGATTGGCTGCGCAATCCAGTCCTGGAACGTGGATCCGTTAATCCCGATATTGTTCAGGAGCAAACCCGGCACCTTCTCCTGAATCCTGGTAAGATAGCCTTTGGACACCCTGTACCCTGTTTCATCCAGGTGGTCGTTCAGGTATGTGAACGAATCCCCGATGGCGCACCAGCGTATTTTTTGCATTTTCCCTCCGCCCGGCTGTCTTCCGGGCATCTTTCCCGCCCGGTTCACAGCCTTTCTCAATTATCATTTATCCCGTCCTGCTTTTCTGCCCTTTCATCTTTCCGGCGTTACGTCATTGTTTTTTCTTCCCCGGTCCGGACTGTTCCGGTAATCCGGACTTCGGTAACAATTCCCTGCGCCGCCGCGGCTTCCGCCCGGAGGATTCCCCCGGGCTGCGCGACCTGCGCCGCCGCGGTTCCGTTTCCCCGGCGCCACGCCTCCAGCGCGCCGACAGCGGCGGTCCCGCTGCCGCAGGCAGTCTCCCAGACAAGCGTATTGCTCGCGCGTACGTACACCAGGGGCCTCATAAAGCCGGTTTCCGGGTTCCGGTCCATCAGTCCCGCCGCCTTCGCCCCGGATTCCTCCGCGAAAGCCGTCAGCAGCGCTTCCGCTTTTTCTTTCTCCAGCGGATCCCTGCCTTCCCGGATCAGATGGGTGATTCCTTCCATCCGGACTTCAGTCATGGGGATTCCGTCGATTTCGACCCGGCGGATTTCCAGCACTTCCGGCATTTCCACCGTCCCCTCAAATCCGCTTTCCAGGCCCCGGATCCGGCAGAAAAGCACGCCCCGGGCGCCGGAAACCTCAATCGGCACCGTCATTTCCTGCCCGGCATGCAGACGGTCCCGGATCAGCCACCCGGCCGCGGCCATCGCGGCGTTTCCGCAGAATTCCCCGCCCATCAGGCGGATACGCGCCAGCGCCCCGGGTTCTGACGGTGGTTCCAGATAGGCCACCTGCTCGCTTTCCCGCATCAGGCGCGCCGTGATCTCTCCTTCATCCTCTGTTCCGCCCCATGCCGTCACCAGCGCTGTCAGGTTGCCGGTGGGATTCAGAATTACATAGCGCGCCGGTTTCATGTCTCCTGCAGCCTCCTGAGGAACTGAATCGTCCTTTCGTGTGTCGGGTGATCGATCACTTCCCTGGGATCGCCCTGTTCGACAATAACGCCGCCGTTCATAAAGACCACCCAGTCTGAAACATCCCGCGCAAAAGCCATCTCGTGGGTAACGATCACCATGGTCATTCTTTTTTCCGCCAGTTTCCGGATCACCCGCAGGATCTCGCCCGTCAGTTCCGGATCCAGCGCGGAAGTCGGTTCGTCAAAAAACAGGATCTTCGGATTCATTGCCAGGGCCCTGGCAATGGATACCCGCTGCTGCTGTCCTCCTGACAGCTGATAGGGATACGCGTTTGCCTTGTCGGAAAGACCCATCTGTTCCAGCAGCGCTTCCGCCTCCTCCCGGACTTCCTGTTCCGGCCGTTTCTGCACCAGCATCGGCGCCTCCATGACATTCTTCAGCACGGAGTAATGCGGAAAGAGATTGAAGTTCTGGAACACCAGGCCAAACATTCCGCGGATCTTCTGCAGCTCCTGCCGCGACGCGTACACAGCCTTGCCGCCTTCATTTCTGGCTGCGTAATTGCCCAGATAGATCAGATCCCCGCCGTCCATCGTCTCCAGCAGCGTCGCGCAGCGCAGCAGCGTGGATTTGCCGCTGCCGCTGGGACCGATTATGGACAGTACCTGCCCCTCCTCCACGGAAAGGCTCAGGTCCTTCAGCACTTCTGTGCCGTCAAACTGTTTCCGGCAGTGGTTGATTTCCAGCAGTTTGCTCACATTCTCTTCCCCCTCTCTACCGGTAATAGTTCAGGCGTTTCTCAAAGCGTCCCATTACCCAGCCGACAACCGCGTTGAATATAAAGTAGAATACGCCGGCAATCAGGAAAGGCATGAAGCTGGTCTGGGAATTCGCGATCTGCTTTCCGATCGTGAACATTTCCTGATAGGCGACGGTAAAAGCCATGGAAGTATCCTTGACCAGGGTAACGATTTCATTGGTTACCGACGGAATGATCCGCTTGATGACCTGCGGCAGGATAATCCGCATAAAGCATTGCGTCCGGCTGTAGCCCAGCACCTCCGCAGCTTCATACTGTCCCTGGTTCATGGACTCGATGCCGCCGCGGTAAATTTCAGCAAAATACGCCGCGTAATTCAGGGCAAAGGCAATCACCACCGGGATCAGCTTGTTGCGGGATACGCTGAACCCGAACAGGTAATAAGGACCGTAGGTTACCGCGAGCAGCTGCAGCATCAGCGGCGTACCGCGCAGCACCGCGATATACACCTTCATAACGGAGGAAACGATCCTGTTTTTGCTCATCCGCAGCAGCGCCACAAGAAGCCCCAGCGGCAACGAAAACAGAAGCGTCAGGAAAAAGATCGCGCAGGTCCTTCCCAGGCCTTCCCCCATCTTGAGGATCATTGTCATTACTGTCATGGTTGATCCCTTTCTCCGTCACTGAAAAATGAAAGTCCCCGGAAGCGTACCGCTGCCGGGGAACGATACCTGATTTGCTTTATTCAGCGTTCTTGAGGAAAATCAGGTTATTGATCAGGTCGGGATAATCTTCGGCATACTTTGCGGCAATCTCGGCATACTTGCCGCTGGCAACCAGTTCAGCCACCGCGTCCTCGATCTTCTTGCACAGTTCCTCATCCCCGTTCCGGAAGCAGATGCCGTATTCTTCGGCTCCCAGCTTTTCTTCCAGAATCTTCAGTTCGGGATGCGCGGAAACATACTTTTCAGCTACAGGCTGATCCACAAACACAGCATCCGCCGCGTTGCCTTCCAGCTCCTTGAAGCACAGATTGAAACTGCTCAGCCGGGTAATATCGGCAAAGGTGCCACTCCAGTCCTTCAGGTCTTCACTCAGAAGCGTGTCGCCGGAGGTGCCCAGCTGAACCGCCACGATCTTGCCGGCCAGATCCGCGGATGCGCTGATGCCGCTGTCAGCACGCACCACCAGCAGCTGCGCGCTTTCATAATACGGAGCGGAAAGGACATATCCCTTCTCCTTCATGGTGTCCAGAATCGTCATGCCGGACCAGATGCAGTCCACATCCCTTGCATCCAGCATCTGGAGCTTGAAATCCCAGTCCACCGGAACGATCTCCAGCTTCAGCCCGGCCAGTTCGCACGCTGCCGCGCAGATGTCCACATCAAAGCCGGTGTAGTTGCCGTCGTTCCCGATGTAGCTGAAAGGATCGTATTCCGGGTCAATCCCCATCTTGAAAACTTCGCCGTCCGCCATAGCGGTCGCGGACACGGCTGCTGCGAGGATCAAAGCAGCAATCAGAGCTATCATTCTTTTCATCACGATGTTTCCTCCGTTCTCCCAGAGCGCTCCTGTTACAGGTCTCTGTTATGTGACATCACATTATCAGTTTATCGTGATGAAGTCAATCGGCCTTGTGTCTTTTTCATGAATTCTTTACGTTTCACGAATCACATAGGCATCCACGATTTCACCGACATACATGGTATGGAAGTCCCTGTTCGCCATGGGATAGGTACCGTCCACATCCTGCGGATACATCCTGCTGCGGATATCCTCCGGGATCCTGTCGAGCTCCTGATCCTGCGTATAAAGGACCCGGCATTCAATCGTCAGCGGATACTGCCTGATACCGGGCGTATGTATGACCTCCGCTTCCTCCGGCTCCAGTCCGGCTTCCTTCACCTTATCAATCTGATATCCGGACTGCCATCCGCAGATCCTGTTAATCCGGGCATCGGGAAGACCCAGCGGTACGCTGACCGTAAACTCACCGGTCTTGTCCAGCTGTTTTTTTGTATACCTTCCCTGGCGGACATACACATGAAATGTCGGCCTGCTCCACAGCGTGCCCAGATGCCCCCAGCCAATGACCATCGAATTGAATTTGTCTCCGTTTGTGTTCAGCAGGATCCCCTTCGGCAGCGCTTTGGCAATCAGGTTTGCGTAGTCCGTAATGTCGATTTTTTCTTTCATAACGTCAATCCTCCCTTGCGGTTTTCCGGGAAACGCATTCAGTGCAATAAATCATCCATTCCCTGTCTGGTCCTGCGCACAGTCCGGCCGCTATTCCGATTCTTTGCGGGACAGATCCGGACACTGCAGTTCATGCAGCCAGCGGGCGGCCATATCGATCCATTCCTGGCACTCGGGACGGATATTCCCTGCTCCTGCCGGGTAAACCTGGTCGCTGCCCAGGGACATGCCGTGCTCCCCGTGCTGCCAGATATGCAGTTCAAAAGCAATTCCGTGCCTGCAGAGTTCTCCGGCCAGCAGCAGGCTGTTCTCCGGCGGTACGGATGCGTCCTCCCGGGTATGCCACAGGAAAGCCGGCGGTGTGTCATCCCTTACAAACCTCTCAAGCGATACTTCCTCCTTCAGGATTTCATAATCATCCCCCAGAAGGTTTTCGATGGATCCCCTGTGCGCGTATTCCCCGGATGTGATGACCGGATATGAAAGAATCATGGCATCGGGCCTGCAGTCCCTGCCCTGCGGCATCTGATGCCATTTCAGCCCGATATGCGCCGCGGCATGTCCTCCGGCGGAAAATCCCAGGACAGCGATTTTTTGCGGATCGCAGAACCATTCTTCAGCATGGGCGCGGGCGAATGCCACGGATTCCGCTGCCTCCTCCAGAGCCGCCGGATAGCGCGCCGGTGCCACGGAATACCGGACCACAGCCGCCTGAATCCCCAGGGACAGAAGGCGTAAAGCCACCGGTTCCGCTTCCCGGTCGCTGCGCCATGCGTAAGCGCCGCCTGGAAAAACCAGTACCAGCGGTCTCCTTCTTTCAGGTTCCACCGCCCGGTTGTCTGTCAGATATAATTCAAGTTCTGCACCCGTTCCCGGGAGGGTCAGCACTTCATGCCGCATCAGTTTTTCCGCCTCCGCCAGACAGTATTTGAGCACTCATATCATCGCCGTATTAATATAACACGCAACGCATCCGCAGGCAATAAAATACCGGCCGGCTTTATCCGCCGGCCGGTATTCCGGTCCGTGATATCTCATTCCCTTTGCTGTTCCTGTACGGCGCGCCGGGAACGCGGTGCCGTACCCGTCCTGTTCCCTCCGGATCATTCGCTGAATCTGACGGTAGCGATATATCCGGCGTCTTCCGGGACCGAAAGTCCGGGATCGTCCAGGACAACAAGCGGCTTCACGCCCTGTTCCTCCAGGCCCGCGGCGAAATGGCACAATGCGATACCGACATCGATTTTCTGCAGGTCGCCCGTCTTTTCCCCGATATAGCCTTTATCCCGTTTTTCATAAAAGTGGTATCCCCGGTCCGAAACGATGATCCGCCACGGCTGCTTATTGACCGCTGACGGCGCCCACCGCACCATCTCGATCAGGTCTGCGATCTCAGCCTGTTTTTCCGCAGGCAGGCCTGCGCCCCATGTTCCGTCAAAGAAGATTTTTTCCGCAGGCATCCGTGAATCGGCGCCGACGCCTTTCCGCATCATCACTTCCTTAAGGGAACGCTTCTTTGCGGGGTAGCCGAGCGGAGAAACGCACGGCATCATCTCCCCTTTTTCCAGTCCCGCCGCACGTTCAAACACATCCCGTTTCATTGTGCCGCCGATCCAGGTCGTACCGATTCCCAGCGACCAGGCGTACAGCACCAGCTTCTCAAAAGAAAAACCGTATGCTTCCTCCGCGTGGGGAACTTTGCCGACCATCCCGGCCACGTACAGGGATTCGCCGCTCAGCACGGGGCTGGACAGTCCGTATGCGCCGGCGTCAAGCAGGGTGAAGCGGACCGGTACGCCGAACGGATTCCCGATTGTCCGGATATACTGTTCGATTTTTTCCCTGTCCTCCGCGCTGACAGGCTTTCCGTCAAATGTGCGGACGCTTTTTCTCTCCCTGATAATTCTCAGCAGTTCAGTCATAACGGTATTCCCCTTCCCGGCAAGCTGCCGCCTTTACAGCAGGGCCTTTACACAGGCTTCCACGTCAGCCATATCTGCCGTCGGCTCGAAGCGGGCAGCGACGTTTCCTTCACGGTCGATGATGAATTTGGTGAAGTTCCACTTAATATCGGGTTTCTTGTCCCAGTCCGGATCTGCCTGCGCAAACATCTGTTCCAGCAGCGCTTTGTACGGATGATCTTCAAAGCCGGCAAAGCCCTTCTGTGACTTCAGATAGGTATACAGCGGCAGCTCCTGCGGTCCGTTCACGTCAGCTTTCTTCATCTGCGGGAAAGTCGTGTTGAAATGCATCGTGCAGAACTCGTGGATTTCGTCGTCCGTTCCCGGCGCCTGCCCTCCGAATTGATTGCAGGGAATGTCCAGAATCTCCAGTCCCCGGTCGTGGTAATCCCTGTACATCTGTTCGATGGGTGCGTACTGGGGAGTGAATCCGCATCCGGTCGCGGTATTCACCACCATGATAACCTTTCCCTTGTAATCCGCCAGATGAAGTGTTCCGCCTTTTCCCGTCGTTACTGTGTAGTCATAAATCATTGCTCGTCATCCTTTCTTTATCTGTATTGTTTCAACCTGCGACTGCCTTTGCGAAAGCTGCCGCCGCAGCCAGGTCATCCGCGTCCGGTTTGCCCTTGTGAACGCCTTTGAATTCGCCTTTGCAGTGGAACTCGCGCTCGTCCATCCGGATGCCTGCCCTGTCCGCTTCAGCCTTGACCTTTTTATAGGTGGAATTCAGCATCGCCGCGGATCCGAAGTTAACGATTCTGCCGATTTTTTCCTTGTCAAGGGAGCGGATAAAGCTCCGTACCTCCGGATCGATGCTGAATGCGTAATATGAATTGCCGAGGAACAGAATATCGACAGGCTCCGTTACGGGCGTGCTGATGGGCAGCGCTTCCGCGCCTACAGCCTGGGCTACCGCCTCTGCAAGACGTTTTGTATTTCCTGTCTTGGTGTAATATCTGACCGCAATCTTCATCATATCAGCCCTTTCTTCTTTCTGTTTGATGCGATTATATTTTATAAAATATTTCAGGTTGTGTCAACCCCTTTTTATTAAATTTCCTGCAGTATTCCGATGATCCGCCGCGCCGTGAAGCCGCGGAAATGAGAAAACACTTCCGGTGTATCCGCAGGACCGTTTTTTTCACTCCGGGGAGAAATAACACACGGTATTTTTCCCGCCTGATTATGTATTTTGACCTTTCCTGATGTTATCCTATATGCACGGTCAGGAAATGACCGGAATGACCGAAAGGAGGATCCAAATATGTTCTGGATGATGAATAGCTGGAATCGCCGGATGGGTCCTCGTGGCCCGATGTACGGACACAGAGGATACGGACACGCCGGCTTCGGCCTCGGGGGACTGTTCCTTCTGCCTGCCCTGCTCTTCGGCGGCTGGACGCTCGTCACGGTGATCGGCAGCCTGATCGGCGCGGCGGTCCTGATGCTGGGAACGATCCTTTCCGGCCTGGCAGCCGTTGCCGGGGACGTCTTCTCCGCTGTTTTCAGCGGAAGCGGCCTGGTGTTGGGTATTGTAATCGGCCTCGGCCTGTACTTCCGGACGAAGAAGCGGAATGCGGAGGAATAAAGAATGCTGCTGCTGATTGTCGGGCTGCTGATAGGCGTTTTGTTCTGGAGCAATGTGCCGCGGCTGAAGGATACAGCGGAATCCGGCGTTTCCGTCCGCGCTTATGTGGACGGAAAACGTGTGGATTTATATGT
>JAEEGL011446198.1_pt1 | contig 12402 bp, 13 predicted proteins | sample 9134231 | NCBI WGS metagenome assembly JAEEGL01 (sample SAMN16246548, study PRJNA631951) | gut metagenome | biome: gut microbiome; feature: rumen; material: fiber-attached | host: Bos | place: Iran: Karaj | collected 2018-10 | reverse complement strand
GTCATCATAGGCGGCAACTTCAACCCCGACACGGGCGCCACCTACGGCATCCAGGCCATAAGGCAGCTCGGCGACTACAATATCGACAAGCTTTTCCTCGCGGTCGACGGCATCAACGCCGAGACGGGCATCACCAACGACCAGCCCTACGAGACCGACATCAACCGCGCCATGATAAACAAGAGCAAGACGGTTATAGTCGTCGCCGACCACACCAAAGTCGGCGCGACCCGCTTTATCAACATGGGCGACATCGACAAGGTCGATATGCTGATAACCGACCAGAAGGCGTCCGACGCCGAGATAAAGAAACTGAAAGCCAAAAACGTCAAAGTCGTAATAGCGTAAAAAAAAAGAGAGGCGTTGCCTCTCTTTTTTTATTTCACCGTAACGTTAAACTTTTCCAAAAGTCTCACGGGGTTATATGAAAGCTTCGATTTACGAAGGCCCGGAAGCCCCATATCCTCCTCGCGGTTAATTACCCTCACGCCCTCCGAAAAGGCCCTCGCGAATTCTCTCGCTATCACGCTGTAGCTTCCTTCAAAAGAGACGTCTGCCTTCTCGAAATGGCAAAAAAGCGTGTCGCCTATAACGTCGCCAACGGCGAAGGCGACCGTCCTTCCCGCCACCGAAAGCCGTATCCCCTTAAAATTGTAAAAGGCGTAATTGTCAAGAAGCTCGCGAAGCGCCGTCTCCTCGGCCCTGCCGAGAAGGGAAGGCTCGTTTGCGGGGAGCGAAGCGAGAAACCGTTTTATCTCCGGCACGTCGCCTTCCGTAATAACGCTCACCTCGTGATTCGGGTAAAGCGAGTTGAATTTGTTGATATGGTTGCGCTTTGCCGAAAACCGCTTTCCCGCAAACGTGCGCATATCTTCGGGATCGTAAAGATAGTCGAACCAGTCGCGGACGGGCGCGAGTCCGAGTCTTTCCTCCCCGAAATAGCCGAGGACGCAGTCGAGCTTTTCGGTCGGAACGGCGTAAAACACCATAGGCCCCTCGGCGACGCTTTCCGCGAGCGCATAGGCGGCGGCGCAGTTTTCGCCTATGGGCGCCGAAAAAGAGGTTTTGCCGTCGTAATACTCGTATCTGAAAATAAGAGTGTCGGAAACGACGGCGTATTCCGTTTTGAAGAAGTCGCGCCAGAGCATTACTCCGCCTATCGAGTAGTCGCAGGAGCCTATGTTATATTTGTCGAAATAGTTCCTTAAAAGGGGAGCGTCTTCCTTTTCGAGCTTTTTGAATATCATAATTCGTTACTATATCGAATAAATTTTTGATGTATGTCTAATAAATCTTCAATTCTAAGTTCGGAAAAACCAGCCCTGTTAGGCTCAACATTGTTTTTGAGCAAATCACTAATTATTGAAAAATTTTCTTGATCCATAAGTTGAGCAAAAATGCGACCGGAGGAATATGTGTTTAAACTGCCGTCTACGATATAGCCTTTATTCTCGTTAATCCAATAACGGCCGTGAAATGGCGGATTAAAACCCAAAGAACTATATGGACGGAAAACTACATTAATGCCGTTTAACCTGAAGGCGTTTACAAATCTCTCAGTCGTAATAATAATGTTATTTGTTTTGTTATAGTCAGAAGAATATGCTTTTGCAATCTTTGCTATAAGACTCGAATCACACCCGTCAGCAGAGCCTCTAGAAGATACTGTATTTAAGATGAAGGTAAGAAAAGAAGTGATTCTAGTGATGCTGTTAACTCTTGTAATGCGTGAAACGTTAGAAATCACGCCGTTCAAATTGGGATTGATTGGCCGAATTTGATAATAAATGTTTATATTATGAACTCCCGTGTTTTTAAAACCGTTAATATAAAAATCTATAGCATTGTCCTTAATACCTTTGGTACTGTAGTCGTCGATTATGTTTAAGTAGTCGACACCATTTTGGAAAAAACCGTCTTTCGTTAGGTGCATAGACAGTATAAACGCCTTATCCAGCATAAAAGCCACATCCTTTAATTTGTTTAATGTATTATATCATAGAACTTAAAATTGCGCAATGCTAATGTTGACACCGCGCCCGAAAAAAGATATAATTCCATTATAATCTTTTCGGGAGGATTTCGTTATGAAACTTCTCATCGCGGGCGGAGAAAGCGCTCTGAAGACCGCCGTCGCCCGCCGTTTCAGCCTGAAATACGAGGTCGACGCCCCGACGGAGCTTGACCTTCTTTCCAAAGACGAAATAACCGCCGAGGTCGAGGCCTTTACCCCCGACGCCGTTTTGTTCTTTCCGCCCCTTACAGACGAGAAAAAAGCGGCCGACGACCCCGAAAAAGCCTACCGCGAAAACGCCTATTCGGCGGGACTTTTCGCCGTCTCCGCGGCCTCCGTCGGCGCCGTCTTCATGCTTTTTTCAAGCTACCTTGCCGTCGGCGGCGGGGAAGGCGAGATAACCGAGGAAGCGGCGGCCTCCCCCAAAAGCTTCGTCGGCTCGACCTTAGCCGCGGCGGAAAAGATAGCCGCGGGCGTCTCCAAGCACTATATTTTACGGTGCGCCGAGATCTTCGATGAAAAAGGAGGCCCCCTGGACGTCTTCGAGAGCCTCACGGGCGAGAAAAACGTCATAAGGCTTTCCGACGCCGCCAAGGGAAGCTTTATTTCCTGCGGAAAAGCCGCCGAGATTTGCGATAAAATACTTGACAGCGGCGAATACGGCGTATATAACGTCGCCGACGACGGAGCGGCAAGCTGGTTCGACTTCGCAAACGAGGTCTTCCGCCTCCGCGACGCCGACGTAAGCACCTCGGCCGACGACGGAAGCAGGCTTCGCGGCGTGTCGGGCGCCGAGGGCGGCTTCAAACTTTCCGTCGCCAAGCTCCGCGCCGTCGGCGTGACGCCGCCCGACTGGCACGACGACCTCAAACACGTCATAAACGGCCGCATCCTCGAGGAACAGGCGAAAAAGGCCGCGGACGGTAAATAATATCGTTAATATTTTAACAAACTTTTTCACGGTTTATAATATTTCGGCAGGAAATTGATATTTCCGTTGACAAAACGCCGCCCGAGATGATATAATTCTCATAGATCAATCTTCAAAAAAGGAGACGTTACTATGAAAAAACCGTTTATCATCGCGGCTGCTGCCGTTGCATTAGCCCTCGTCCTCGCCTTTACGGCGACGGCGTCGGTCGGCAAATCGTGGTATCAGGACGGCTCGGGCGAGCTCACTGCCAAGCTCACGTCCGAAGGCTACATCAAGCTTTTCGGCTCGGGCGCGTGGTATCCCTACGAATTCCTCGGCTTCAAAGATAAAATAGATATCGACGGCTTTTCCGTAAAGCTCGACGTGACGTTATGGCCTACCGCCATGCCCGACTGCTTCGCCTATATCGCGATAGGCGACGACTACCGCGTCGGATGCGACGCCGTGCCCGGCGTCGGGACCTTTATGAACATCCAAAACGGCGTTATTCTCAAGTTCGGGCGTTATAACGGCAACTGGTCGTCCGCCATCCCCGACAGCTCTGTGACGATGGTCTACTATTTCGTCAAAGACGGCGTTACCATCGACTACGGAAACGAGTTTTCCGACGTTGTCATTGACGGCCTTTATTCGGGCGACCTGACGGTCGAGTTCGTAAAGCGTGACGGCGTGTGGAAAACCGCGTAAACGGCCGCGACACCGATTTTCTCTCGACTCAGAAGGCGGGGAAGCCGGGCGACGGCAAACCCAACCTCTCCTTCCTCGATAAAGTCTTCGCCGACGGCAATGCCTACTTCTCCTTCGGCGCCGTTCCCTATGCCGACGAAGCGGTCGAAATGAATATCAAAGAGATAAACGGCGTCAAGGCGATAGACTTCCTTGCCGAAGGCGTCGAACCCAATTCCTCCGTCCCCGCTCCCTCTTCGACGGAGCCCGTCTCCTCAACGACGGAGACTGTCTCCTCAACGGCGGAAACACATAATAACTGCGGAAACAAGGCGTGATTTAATGAACATCAAACGGTATAAAAAGGTCGGCGTGGTCGTCGCCATGGAGAGCGAGGCGGCTCCCTTCATAAACCCGCTGGGGCTTTCAAAACTTGAAGACAAGCCGTTCCCGCTCTATAAAGCGAAAGACCTTTACTTTATCGTCTGCGGATGCGGCACCCTTCCCGCCGCCCTCGCGGCCGGGTATCTCGCCGTAAACTGCGGCTGCGACTGCCTTATAAACTTCGGCGTCTGCGGCTACACCGGCGACGAGAATATCCACGGCAGACTTTTCGCCGTAAACAAGGTCTATAAGCGCGACGTCGACTGCCGCACCCTCGGCTACGCCCGCTACGCCTACCCGAAGGACGTCGACCATCTCGAACCCGCGGCCGACGAAAAGCTTCCCGCCCTCACCCTCTTCACCTCCGACGAGTTTATCGGCCCCGCAAGCGACGTCCCGAAGGGCGTCGGAGTCGATATGGAGGGCTACGCCGTCGCCTACGCCGCAAGGCATTTTTGCGTCGACTGCTATCTCTATAAATCTATCGCCGACACGACCGACGAGAACGTTGACAGGAGCAATTTCGACAGTAAATTGGGAGGCGCCATCTACGGCATGGAGGATTATATCAAAGCGCTTCTTTCGGAATATCTTGCATAACCCGCAAAACTGTGTTATAATAGAAAAGATAAAACACCGAAAGGAAGATCACCATGGCGGAAAATGCCGAACTTCTTACCTATAAAGGCCTGCCGCTCGTCCGCTCGGGCGATGTTATCTACTACGGCAACCAGGAAGACAAATATATCATAATGCTTCAGATAGCCGACAAATCCAAACTGAAGGACATCACCGTCGCCAAAAAGGTCAAGGTCATGCTTCAGCTCACCGACCCCGACATAAAGATAACCGACCGCATTATAAAGACGTCCGACAAGCCGAACTTCTGGTCGGCGATGGATATCGCCTATATCTGGCTTACCAAGGCCAACGCGGGCAAGTAAAACAAGCAAAAAAGGGCGCCCTCACATAGGGATGAGGTAGCCGTAAGGCAATCTTTTCGCGCGAATACTTTGTCAAAGGCGGCGGGCATACGCCAGTATGCTCCGCCGCCTTTTTCGCGTCTCGCACAAAAAACTTTGCCTTACGGTGCAAAGCAGTTTTGCGTGAGCAATTTTTCGTCCGGACAAGAAAAAAGGGAGCGGCAATACTGGCGTATTGCCGCTTCTTTTTGACACAGTATGGGCGGAAAAGGGCCACGCAAAACCTGCCTTCTCCCTATGTGAGGGCGCCCAAAGAGCCGAAGGGCTCTTTTTTTATAACTCTTTTTTGATTTTTTCGAGCGCGCCTTTCTCGAGGCGCGACACCTGCGCCTGCGAGATGCCGATCTCGGCGGCCGCCTCGGTCTGGGTCTTGCCCGAGAAAAACCGAAGGGCGATGATCTTCTTTTCGCGGGGCGTCAGGGTCTTGACCGTCTCTTTAAGAATAAGTCCGTCGATCCAGTTATCCTCCGACCCGCTTTCGTCTTTTATGGCGTCCATAACGCAGAGATTGTCGCCCGAGTCGCTCTGAATAGGTTCGTTCAGCGACACGGGCGCCGCCACGGCTCCCATGGCCTCGCAAAGCGCCGAGACGGGGACGCCGAGAGCCGCCGCCAGCTCCTCGTCGGTCGGGTCGCGCCCGCGCTTCAATGAGAAGCGCTCTCTTTCGCCCATCGCACGATAGGCGAGGTCTCTTACCGACCTCGAAACGCGAAGGACGTTGTTATCCCTTAAATGCCGCCTGATCTCGCCGATTATCATCGGCACGGCGTAGGTCGAAAACCGCACGCCCTGCGAGGTATCGAAATTGTCGACTGCCTTTATAAGTCCCACGCACCCGACCTGAAAAAGGTCGTCGGGGACGCCTCTGCCCGCGAACTTCTGCACCACCGAAAGCACGAGCTTGAGGTTTCCGTTGATAAACTCCTCGCGGGCGTTTTTATCGCCCTTTTTAATCTTCGCGAGAAGCGCCTCCTTCTCGGCCTCCGTCAAAACGGGAAGCCTCGACGTGTTGACGCCGCAGATATCGACCTTGTTAAACAAAAAACATCCCTCCGCAGTCTACGGAGGGATTATTGCCGTTTTTCGCCTTTTTAACCGAGGTAAAATCAGGAAATCTTCAAAAGCTCCTTTTTTAGCTTTCTGAAAATCTTCTTTTCGAGCCGCGAAATATACGACTGCGAAATGCCGAGCATTTCGGCGACCTCTTTCTGAGTGTATTCCCGTCCCGCAAAGCCGAAACGAAGCTCGGTTATCCGCCTTTCTCTTGGCGAGAGCGTCGCTATCGCCTTTCTCAGAAGCTCCGACTCGGTCTCCCTGTCGATCCTGCTCGAGACGTCGTTTTCGTCGCTCTGGAGTATATCCGCGAGCAAAAGCTCGTTGCCGTCGCGGTCGGTGTTCAGAGGTTCGTCTATCGAGACGTCGCACCTGTGAGACGCGTTTTTACGAAGATACATAAGTATCTCGTTTTCGATGCACCGCGAGGCGTAGGTGGCAAGCTTGATGTTCTTCGCGGCCCGAAAGGTGTTTACCGCCTTGATAAGTCCTATCGTCCCGAGCGAGATGAGGTCTTCGATCGCGACCCCGGTGTTGTCGAATTTCTTCGCTATATAGACGACAAGCCGCATATTGCGTTCGATAAGCTCGGCCCTCGCCTCCTTCGAACCCTCCTCGGCAAGCGAGGCGAGCCGTCCCTCCTCCTCGGGCGAGAGGGGAGGGGGCAGACTTTCGGGCGAGCGGAGATAATGCAGACATTTTCTGAAAAAGGGAAAAAGTAAAAGCTCTTTAAGCCTCGCAAGACGGTTCATCGCCGCGCCTCCTCAATCGAAAATCATAGGATTCAATAACATCGGATATTTCCCGAGCGGCTCCGCCGACACGGCGACGGCCGTCTCTCTTTTAATTACGCCGACCCCTTCGAGCTCGAGAATATCGACCGACGCGCAAAACATCGGCTTCGTGCCCGAGACGGTCGAGACGAAGACTACGCGAAGCTTTTTCGCCGCCTCCGGGGGCAGCGGCGGCGGACTCGTCGGGTCCGCGAAGATCTTTTCCTCCCGAAGATCAGAGGGCAGGGCGTCCTTTAACGTTTTATATTCGCAGACTATTATCGGCACGCCGTAAATGCCGTCGAAAAGGGAATTTCCCGTGTCCATAAGCGCCCTGCACTTTACCGTCTTCCCGAAAACCGTTACGGCCGCGCCGTAGACGGCGCCTTTCTCTGCCTCGGGCCGCTTTTTGAGGTTTACGAAGAAGCAAAGCGCCGTCGAAAGAAGCGACGAAATCAAAACGGTGAAAAACGAGAGGTCGAAATAGTAAAACCCGCCCGCGAATATTATCTTTCCTCCGAGCGGCGTAAAAAGCGCCAAGACTGCCGTCGCCGCGGCAAAACCCGCAAGCGCGAGCGCGAAGATGACAGCCCGCGAAACAAGCTTTTTAACGCTCCCGAACCCGAAGGCTATGAGAATTATCAAAAAAAGCGAGACCGCCCCGAGCGGCGCAGAAACGTATAGCGGCGCGTCCAGAAAGAAAAAAACCGTCGCGTAAAGGGCGCCGAAAGCCGCCGCGGCCAGGACGCGGCCCGTCCGCGCGCGCCTCTTCATAAAGAGGCGGACGAGCGCGAGCGCAAGCGCGTCGGCCGTGAAATTAGTTAAAAACATCACGTCGGCGTAAACGTCGTATTGCATAGTTTTTCACCCGCGCAAAGATTATATCACCCGTCCGCCGCGATATTTGTCAAAAATACGGATAAAAATTAAATAAAAATAGAGGACTTTTTAATTTATTGTGATATAATATATTGGTATGTTTTAAGAAAATAAAAGCGAAAGGGTGGAAAGCCGTGGAAAAGACAGTAAGAGAGATAGCGGAAGAGCGCGAAAAAGAGTATCTTTCGCCGCTCGCCGTCAAAAGCGTCGACGGCGTCAGAGAGGTAAAAGAGGACGAGTGTCCTCTCCGCACCTGCTTTCAGCGTGACAGCGACCGCATAATCCACTCCAAGGCCTTTCGCCGTCTCAAGCATAAGACGCAGGTCTTTCTTTCGCCCGAGGGCGACCATTACCGCACCCGCCTCACCCACACCCTCGAGGTAAACCAGATAGCCAGAACGATAGCGAGGGCGCTCGGACTTAACGAATACCTGACCGAGGCGACGGCGCTCGGCCACGACCTCGGCCACTCTCCCTTCGGCCACGCGGGCGAAAGGGCGCTTAACGAAGTAAGCCCCTTGGGCTTTTCCCATAACGAGCAGTCGGTCCGCGTCGCAAAGCGGCTCGAAAAGGACGGGAGAGGCTTGAACCTCACCCTGCAGTGCCTCGACGGCATCATGTGGCACTGCGAGGACGGCGCCGCCGCCACTCTCGAAGGGCAGATAGTCCGCTACGCCGACGTCATAGCCTTCATAAACCACGATATAGACGACGCCGTCCGCGGCAAGGTCTTATCAAAAGAAGACCTCCCGAAAGACATTATTGCCGTCGTCGGCGACCGCCACTCTGTCCGCATCGGCCGCATGATCGAGGCCGCCGTCAATAAGAGCCGCGAAAATATGGAAAAGGCCGTAAAAGACGGCGCGGGCGTCACCCGCGGCATTATAGACCTCGAGTCCGAGGTCAGGGAAGCCACCTTCGCTCTCAAACAGTTCATGTTCGACCGAGTCTACCTCGGAAGCGAGGCCAAAAAAGAAGAGGGCAAGGCCATCGAGATAGTCAAGATACTTTACGAATACTTTGTCTCAAACCCCGACAGGCTGACGGGCGAATACCGCGCCATCCTCGAGGCCGAAGGCCCCGACCGCGCCGCGCTCGACATGGTCGCCTCGATGAGCGACAGCTACGCCGTAAGGCTCTTTTCCGAGATATACATACCCAAAAAGTGGCAGCTTCTTTGATTTTTTCAAAAGCGAAAGGAAGGTGAAAGCATGGCGAGAATACCCGAAAGCTTCATAAAAGACGTCGTCGACAGAAGCGACATCGAAGAGCTTATCGGCCGCTACGTCGAACTGAAACGCAGCAGCGGCAACTACGTGGGACTTTGTCCCTTCCACTCCGAAAAAACGCCGTCCTTCACCGTCTTTCCCGACACCCGCTCCTTTTACTGCTTCGGCTGCGGCGTCGGCGGCGACGTCATAACCTTCGTCTCCAAAATGGAGAACTTAAGCTACGTCGACGCCGTCAAAATGCTCGCAGAGCGGGCGGGCATGTCCATGCCCGCCGAGGACCCCGCCGCCGCGGCGGCCTCAAAACAGCGGGAGACGATACTGAAAGCCAACCGCGAGGCCGCGAGATACTACCACGCCTGCCTCAAGGACGAAAAACTCGGTCTCGCCGCGAGAGAGTATATAGCAAAGCGGCGCCTCTCCGCCGCCACCGTCACCCATTTCGGCCTCGGCTTCGCCCCCGACGGATGGGACAACCTCGTAAAGCACCTTAAATACAAGGGCTTTTCCGAAGCCGACATAATAACGTCGGGACTTGCGAGAAGGTCTAAAACGGGCGGCGCCATCGACTTTTTCAGAAACAGACTTATCTTCCCGATAATCGACCTCCGCGGCAACGTCATCGCCTTCGGCGGCAGAGTGCTCGATAACTCGCTCCCGAAATACTTAAACTCCTCCGACACCCCCGTCTTCTCGAAGAAAAACAATCTTTTCGCTCTCAATTTCGCCAAAAACAAAGGAAACGACCGCCTTATTTTAGCCGAGGGATACATGGACGTCATCTCCATGCACCAGGCGGGCTTCACCGAAGCCGTCGCCACACTCGGCACCGCCATAACGCCCGAGCAGGCGCGCATCATGTCCCGCTACGCCAAAAAGATAGTCGTCGCCTACGACACCGACCGCGCGGGGCAGGAAGCCGTCAAAAAGGCCAACCGCCTTTTCGGCGAGCTTTCGGTCGACGTCAAGATACTCGCTGTCAGCGAGGGCAAGGATCCCGACGAATTCATAAGGGAAAACGGCGCCGAAAAGTTCGAAATGCTGTTGGAGGGCGCGAAATCCCGCCTTGACTACGAACTCGGCATACTCAGAAAGACCGTCGACCTTAAAACCCCCGAGGGCAAGATAAACTATCTACGCGAGGCCGTCAAATCGGTCGCAAAGGAGCATTCGGCCGTCACCAGAGAGGTCTACGCCGCCGTGCTCGCGGGCGAGACGGGCGTCTCGGCCGAGCAGATAAAAAAAGATATAGACAAGGTCGTCGGCATAAACGGCAAAAAAGAGGCCTTAAACGAGATAAAAGAGGCCGAAAAGAAGCTTGCCGTCCCCGACGTCTACGGCGACCGCTCCCTCGAAATGCGGACGGTAAAGGCCGAAGAGGGCATAATCGCCGCCTTACTGAAAAACAACGATTATCTCCATACAGTCGACGGCGTCGGCCCCGACCTTTTTATAACCGAAAAGAACCGCCGCGTTTTCGAAGCCGTCGCGGAACGTATAAAAAACGGGGAAGAGACCGAAATATACTCCTTCGCGGGCGATCTCTCACCCGAGGATATATCCCACCTCGCGGCGATAGACGCGAGAAGCCGTCTGACGCAGAAGTTCACCAAGCGCGAAACGGCCGACTACGTTGCCGTCCTGAAGGAGGCCTCCGAGGTAAAGTCGGCGGGGCCCCTGAACGAGCTTTCGGACGACGAATTCAGAAAACTGTTCAAAAAGAAGTAAAACAAACGAAAGGAAATACGATATGAGCAAGAAGGAAAAGGATTTATACGATCCCCTCGATCTCGACGCCGAGATACTTAAGGAGAGGGAAGCCGAATACTGCGACTGCGGCCGTCCCGACTGCCCGATATGCGGCAAAAAGGTCGACAAGGACGACATCCTCGCAGAAACGCCCGAGGACGTCGAAGACCTCGACAGCCTCCAAGTGCCCGACAATCTCGACGAGGAGATAAACGACGACGAGGTCATGAAGGACATCAAGGAGCTCACCGACCTCGCCTCCGCCGTCGACGACCCCGCGGCCGAGACCATGACCATCGACGAGCTTCTGGAGCAGGGCAGAAAGACGGGCAAGATATCGCTCCGTCAGATCGAGTCCGCCATGATAGATCTCGAGATGGACCCCGACCAGCTCGACAAGGTGCTCGAGTTCATCGACCAGAACGGCATAATACTTTGCGACGACTACGGCAAGGAGCTCGACGGCGGCGACGTTCTCCCCGAGGACGAGGTCGACGACAAGCTCGACGAATACGAGCAGGTGTTCATAGCCGAGGGCGTCAAAATGGACGACCCCGTCAAGGTCTATCTCAAAGAGATAGGCCGCGTCCCGCTGCTCTCGAGCGAAGAGGAGCAGGAGTGCGCCATAAAAATGGCCGAGGGCGACGTCGCGGCCAAGCAGAAACTCTCCGAGGCCAATCTCCGCCTCGTCGTAAGCATCGCCAAGAGATACGTCGGCAGAGGCATGCTCTTCCTCGACCTTATTCAGGAAGGCAACCTCGGCCTTATCAAAGCGGTCGAAAAGTTCGACTACAAAAAAGGCTACAAGTTCTCCACCTACGCGACCTGGTGGATACGTCAGGCCATCACCCGCGCCATAGCCGACCAGGCGAGGACGATAAGGATCCCCGTCCACATGGTCGAAACGATAAACAAGGTCTCCAAGGTCGAAAAGCAGCTCACCCAGGAGCTCGGCCGTCACGCTCAGGTAAACGAGATAGCCGCCGAGATGAATATGCCCGTCGACAAGGTGAGAAGCATAATGAAGATAGCCCAGGAGCCCGTCTCGCTCGAGACCCCCGTCGGCGAGGAGGAGGACAGCCACCTTGCCGACTTCATCCCCGACGACGACGTTCCCGCTCCGCCGGAGGCCGCCTCGCATATACTTCTTAAAGAAGAACTCGCCGAGGTCTTGAAGACCCTCACTCCCCGCGAGGAAAAGGTGCTTCGCCTTCGCTTCGGCCTCGAGGACGGCCGTCAGCGCACTCTCGAGGAGGTCGGCAAGGAGTTCGACGTCACCCGTGAAAGGATAAGGCAGATAGAGGCAAAGGCGCTTCGTAAGCTTCGCCATCCCTCCCGCTCGAGACGCCTTAAGGATTTCCTCGAATGACAGACGAAAAGGGCGTAAAGCTCCAGAAATACATAGCCGACGCGGGAGTCTGCTCCCGCCGCGCGGCCGAGGAATACATAAGAAACGGCAGGGTGACGGTCAACGGCAAGCCCGCTGAAATAGGCATGAGAATCGACGCCAAAAAAGACCGCGTTGCCGTAATGGGCAAGACGGTGCGAAACCGCGAAAACCCGCGCTCCTACTTGATGCTCTATAAGCCGCGCGGCTACGTCACCACAATGAAGGACGACGCGGGAAGACAGTGCATCACCGACTTGCTCGGCGGCATAACCCAGCGCGTCTTTCCCGTCGGCCGTCTTGACCGCGACTCCGAAGGTCTTTTGCTGCTCACCAACGACGGCGACCTTT
>JAEEGL017398458.1_pt1 | contig 12403 bp, 9 predicted proteins | sample 9134231 | NCBI WGS metagenome assembly JAEEGL01 (sample SAMN16246548, study PRJNA631951) | gut metagenome | biome: gut microbiome; feature: rumen; material: fiber-attached | host: Bos | place: Iran: Karaj | collected 2018-10 | reverse complement strand
CGCGCGCGACAAAGCTCGACCCATCGCTCTTCCAGCACCCGGAGGACGCCGCCGCCCGCGAAAAGCTCGAAGCCGTTCCGGGCTTCAAGCTACTTGCCCGCAAGGTCCTCGAATTCGGCTATGAATCGCTCTACCACGGCCTCTTCATGGGGAATTACATCCGGCTCTCCCCAAGGCAGCTTCCTGAAATCTACAACCTTCTGCCGCCGATTTGCGACGCCTTCGGCATCGCCGAGCCGGAGTTCTACCTCCAAATGGACCCCGACCCCCAGGCCTTTACAATGGGCGACACGCGCATCTTCGTGGTCATGACAAGCGGCCTGCTGGATTTGATGAAAGACCGCGCGGAAAGGCAGGCGGTTCTCGCCCACGAGTGCGGCCATATCGTCTGCCGCCATGTCCTCTACACCTCCATGGCCACACTGATCGCGCAGTTGGGCATGGCCTTCTTCGGCGTGCTGCGCCCCCTCGCCACGCCGATACAGATCGCCCTCAACTACTGGTCTCGGCGCAGCGAACTCTCCGCCGACCGAGCCGCCGCCGTCTTCTCCGGCAGCACCGAACCGATGATCCGCGGGCTTCTCCGCATTGCGGGCGGACCGAGCGACATCACCGCGGACGTCGACGTCGAGGAGTTCGCGGCGCAGGCACGCGCCTACGACGAACTTCAGGAGAACAGCGACTGGCATAAGATTCTCCAGAGCTGGGCCGTCATGAACAAGAACCATCCGTTCAACGCGGTCCGTGTCCGAGAACTGATCGCATGGGGCAGGGACGACGCATTTGCCGACGCCTGTCGCGCAATAGCGAAGCCGGGCGCATCGGGAAGCCCCGCATGCCCTTCCTGCGGCAAGCCGCACACGCCCGGACAGAAGTTCTGCCGCCACTGCGGGACGAAACTGGCATAACTTTCCGACAACCCTTTCAACTCCCCCATTCAACATCGCAAGAGGGAACAATACATGAAGAGCGAAAAGACCTTCACTGGGAAAACAGAGACATTCACCGGATCCGAATTCATCCCCGAAATCGCGGCGTCCGTCCAGTCCGAACTCATGAGCCAGGGCTATGAAGTCTCCCGCAACGAACTGGCGAACGGAGATATTTTCCTCTCCATAACAAAGAGCGGATTCTTCCGCGCCATTTCCGGCTTCAAGACCGCGATAAACCTCTCGCTCAAGCCGACGCGCGGCGACCGCTTCGAGGCCACATCCAAGTTCGGCTTCTGGGACACGCAGGGAATCCCGTCCGCCATCACGGTTCTCGTCTTCTGGCCGCTCGTCATTGCGCAGACCATAGGTTTCCGCACCCAGCAGCAGCTAAACGACAAGATCATCGGCCTCGTCCGCACGTCGCTTGAAAAGGCGAAGGAGAAGCGAGCAGCCGATGTCTCGTCCGACTCGCCCGAGTCCGGCGGCGCCTTCTGCCCCGACTGCGGCGCCAACTGCGGCGAAGGCGCGCGTTTCTGCCCCAAGTGCGGGAAGAAACTGTAGAGGAACTAGTCCTATGAAGATGAAGCTTGTGCGCCAATTCAAGGCGACTAGAGATTATCTCAAGGGGCGAAGCCCGATTGACGGGTGTTTGTTGGTGACAACCCTTGTCTTGGGATTTGTTTCTCTGACAGCGGGATGGGCATATTGTATTTACTTGGTCGGCACCCGTGGTTTTTGGTCCAAAACATGTCATGTGTTTTTGCAAATTTGGCCGAGGGTTCACGGGACGACAGCCGCTTTGTTGCAGCCGGTATGGTTTCCTTTAGTGGCGTCCTTTGTTTTTATTTGTGCTTTCGCACTCTGCCTGTATTCGCTACGCCGTTTTTGGACCGGAATCTTGGTTTCCCTGGCAATGTTCCTGTTCGGCTTGTTTGTTTACATTCCGGCGGAGCGAACTAATCCGTCTGAATTAGCGGGAAATCACCGATTTGCCCATCAGTTGGCTGTGGCGGACAATGCTTTGAGCGCCTTTTTCATGTCGCGGGGAGATTATGTGATGTCCAGCGGCGATCCGAAAATGACCAATGTTACGACCAATGTAACGACCAATGTGACAAACAAGGTCAATATTGCGATTTGCGCGTCGTCAACAAACGGCGATGGGGGAAAAAGAACCGATGACGATACTTCCATCCCATGGCATGAAACAGTCTTGGCTTGCATAAAGAATTTTCAACAAGAGCCGTTTTCATACTACCTTTTCCACGCCTTGTGCTACGCCTATGGGGCGGCTTTCCTTTGCACCGTGTTCGGACGGCGGCTCGTCAACATATTTTGGCTGTATTGGTTCTATGTCTTCAAGCGAAAGTTCGTTGTATTTTGGAATGCGGGTCCCGAATCTTTGCGGGCTATTCGCGCTGAAAAGACAGACAAGAATGACCATGCCGCCGTCATTGTCGTTTTCCGCAAAAACTGTCCGTTTTCCCTAAAACGGGAACGGACGTCCGACGAAGAAAACCTCGACATTATGTCCGTTCCCTGGATTTATCTTCCCCCTGAGAAATTCTCAGAAGCCAAATCCTTTTCCAAAAAGGAAGTGAAATGGCTTTCGACAGCGGTTCGCCATTACTGGCTTGGGCCAGACGAACAATCCAACGTGGAAACGGCGAACGAATTGCTTACACCCCAAATCAACCCTGAAGCGAAGTTCTTCATAAGGATCGACGCCAATTCGGAAGAAGATGTTCTCTTCGGCTGGGCTGACAGACAGGCGGCTTTGTCGGGTTCGGCAAGCAAACCTTCTTCGCCGGAAATCATACTTGTCCACGAACCTTCCCTTGTAGCGGCGAAATGGATTGAGACCCATCCGATCCGTGACTTGCCAGGCAAAGCAGAATCGAATGGCGTCAGGCTTCTCATGATTGGTTGCGGAGCTTTGGGAAAGGCGATTATGCGCGAAACAGTTCAAGCGGGACTTCGCCCCGGCAAAACGTTGTCGGCAACGGTCGTGGATAAAGCCGAATCGTCGTTCGAGCCGTTCCATTCGTTCTGGAATGAATTGAAGAAGAACGCCGGCGCGGAAACGGAATCGTTCTGCATTGGGGCGACATTCGACTTTAACGTAAAGGATGTGGCGGATCCCGATTTCTGGGATGTCTTGCTCCGGGAAAGAAATGAAGTCTCGCACGATGGAATGCGACCGCCCAAAGGGTGGACACGCGTGGTTTTCGCGCTTCCTGACGACCTGGCGAATTTACGGATGGCCGCTGAGTTCATGCGCCAAATGAGAACCCGCAACCTGCCCGGAACCTCATCCCTGCACGTTTTTGCAGGAGTTAGAAATTCTGGCAACGCGGATTATGCAAAATACGTCTTCAAGGATGAAAAAGAAAAGATTTCCCTTTTCGGAGATCTGGACTCAGTTTATTCCGATCTCCGCCGAAAACGGGACGAAGAAGACGCAGGCGCCAGATATCTGAACTGGCGCTATCTGAATCCTAAAGCGCCGAAAGACCTCTATACCGAAGATGCGGGCCGCATAGCGTGGCGGACTTCCTCGTTTTTCGACAAGGAATCTACCCGTAGCGCTGTTTCCGGCCTGAGAACGTTGGCACGCATAATTGGATTCGTGCAAAGCGACACGGACGAAGGCGACGACTTGCTTACGGACAATAAACTTGAAACAACAGTTGGCACAGCGATTTATAGGGCGGGCGAGTCCAAGATTCGGGAACTAGCCAAAATCGAGCATATGCGGTGGTGCGCGTTTCTCCTCCTTCGTAGAATCAGTCCATGGCACATCGACAAGAAAGCGATATCGGACTTGGCACGTAAAAGGAACAAGGGCGTTGCGAAGGGCAGGGAAAGGCCCGTCAAAGAGAACGACCAGAAGGAAAATCTGCGCCACGCCGCACTCGTCCCATACGACAAGCTTGATCAAATCGCAGGAATGTTTGAAAAGGCGAACGAAGAGGCCGGAATCAAATACAAATCGAAAATCGCCACCACCGACGAGGATTTTGTCCGTTCCATGGGCGAAGTGCTTGCCCGCACTACATGGCACTTCAAGACACTGGCAACCATTGGTCCCGAACCCAGCTTGGAAATGAGCGCACCTTCATGACCTCTTCACGCAAATATGACGTATTCATCTCATACCGTCGCGACAGGCCAGACATTTGACAGATGATGGAGCACCGGAAAGACATTTGGATTTTCCTGTCTCACTCGAACGCCGATTTCACAAAGGTTCGGGAGATTCGAAATTACCTTGAAGAAAAAGGATTTCGACCACTCATGTTTTACTTGAAATGCCTCGAAAGCGAAGAGGAGACATTCGCCTTAATCAAACGCGAGATCGATGTCCGAACGAGATTCATTCTTTGCAACAGCGAAAACGCCCAAAGTTCAGAGTGGGTAAAAAAGGAAATGGACTATATTTCGCATAAAGAGCCCAAACGCTCTTTTTTGAAAATCGACTTGAGGCAAAGCGATGATGAGATCACGACACAGATTGACAAGTATGTTCGTCTGACAAAAGTATTCTTATCATATCCACATCGGCTTACCGCTCTTGCCACAGCGATTTACAATAGGCTTTGCAAATACGATTTTGATGTGTTTTATGACCTAATAGATTTAATGTCTGGCAATTTCGCCATGCAATTGGAAAACAGCATCGTGGCGGCGAGTAATTCGGGGTTCGTTATCGTGCTATCCGATTCCGACATTCTCACTAGTTGGCAGTTAAAAGAGTATGCAATTGCGAAGAAAGAAAACGGCAAGGTAATCGCTTGCGCCATGACGTCGGACGCAAAAGCTTTTTTCAAAAGAGATTTGCCAAGCGAGAACGTCATACATCCAGATGAAGGAATGATGTCGTCGAATGTCACAGATTGGTTGACCGATGAAATTCTCTGGCGAATTTTGCCTTTTGGTGCCATTGAAACTTTCGCCGACAATTTCAGAAGCGGTATAGGTGCAACAAAAGACGAATGGGAAGCGGATAGGCTGGATAAACTTTTGATTAAAAAAGCGGAGGAATCGTCTAATCCATCAGCACTTGTTTGGCTAGCAGGTTGCTATGAACATGGACGACACGGCTTGCTGGTTGATTTGCACCAAGCTTCGTCGCTTCTTTCCGAGGCAATTCATGTTAATGGCAGAAACGATTTGATCCCACGTGCTAGGGAATTGAACGACAGGTTGAATGCTATGGATCATTCAAAATCTCCATGAGGATTTGTGAGAGATGGACGTCGAACGACAAAAGAATTCCCAACAATCGGATAATTCTTCCGTGTTCATTTGCCACACGGGGCTTGACGGGGCTTATGTGGCGAAGTTAGCGTCACACTTGGAACGCGAAGGTGTTAAGTGCTGGTATTACGAGCGCGACAATTTCGGCAGTTCCATTGGAACGGCCGTTGACAAGGCTCTGGATAAATGCGACTGTTTGCTGTTCGTGATGTCGAAGAATCTTCCAGAGGCATCGATATACGTCCAAAACGAGTTGAACGACTATGTCCGCACACGGAGGAAAGTCATCCCATTGCGTGTGGCGATGCCAGAGAAGTGGTGGCCACTAGGCGTCCGAAGTCTGATTGGCTCGATCCCCGTCGTTGAAGACAGATGTGAATCAATGGACCCCATCGTTGTAAGTGAGATTAAGAGGCGAATTGTTAACAATGCGAAGGCTTTGGGCAAGGCGAAAGTCATTTCTTCAACAAATCGGCGGAAAAAAACGCCTCGGACATGGCTCCCTTTTGCAATCGGCATTATCTCTATCCTCACTTGCGTAATTGTCGCCATTGTCTCTCTTCGGAAAAAGGCTGATGAGCCAACTGAAGAAGACTTAAGAATCATTTGGGAAATAAAAACCTCAAGAATGCCCCAGCCAGACAGGGAAAAATGGGACTCTCTGCTCCTCAAACTGGACAAAACAGAGGAAGAGTTAGATGAGATTGATTCGGAGATTCTTAAGTTGAAATCCCAGAGAGAGGTTGCCAGCAGGGATCTTAAGGCCATGGAAGCGGCAGAAGAGCAATCCATTGGTCGGGCTTCAGGTAAATACCAATGAAAACGCATTCAAATTCAGGCATAAGGTTCCGAGGCGTCATAATTGCCTCCGTACTCATGGCGTTGGCCATGAATTGTCATGGGGGGTACGCGATTATGTCAGCAAGAAAAATTCTTCTTGCGAACAGAATTCAACGCCTGTCAAAGGCAATCGATGACGAATTGGAACAGAAACGGGAAGAGGCCAGCAAGAAACTGGAGGCACAAATGACCGATATATATCAAAGAATGCAGCATCAAGGATGGCGTACAAAAGAGATGTGGCTTTTTTTTCGAATCCGTCAAGACAAAGCCTACAGAAATAACGTAAAATCATCAGCCGGGTTCGCGTACAGCTGTTTCTTGGGCAGGCATTTTCGAACTGATGAAACTAAATCTTTCTTTCATGGCCACCAGATTAAAATTTCCTTAAGGGGCACAACGGCACATGAGCAAGAGGACTACTATCCATGAAAAACACGATACGCTACGACGTATTCCTTTCCTATCGCCGCGATGGCGGCGACATGACCGCGCTATACCTATACGAGCGCCTGACTCGCGCGGGATACCACGTCGCCTATGACTTTGAAACGCTTCTCAACGGTCGCTGGGATGACAAAATCCTCGAAACCGTACAGCAGTGCAAGGATTTGGTTCTAGTCCTGAATCCGGGCGCACTTGACCGCTGCCTTGACTGGGAAAACGCGAACAAGGACTCGGTCGGATTCGACAAGAACGACTGGATGCGCCGTGAAGTTGCCTGTGCCTTGGAATACAAGAAGAATGTCATCCCGGTGCTGCTTCGCGACTTCGTCTTCCCGCCGGAGGAGATGCTGCCCAAAGACATTCGCACGTTGCCGTTCCAAAACGGAATAAGCGCCTCAACCGAGCATCATCGTGACACGCTCTCGCGTCTCCAGAGGATGCTGACGGCAAAACCTGTTTGGTATCGCCGCCCGATTATGTGGTTTACGGGCATTGCCGCCATTATCGCAATTGGGCTTGGATTCGCAGTTGCATTTCCAAAATACTTCCAGGCCGAACGGCTTTATCCATCTACCCGCGCCGAAATACAGCAAGTGAATGCCGTTGTGTCTGCGGCGTTGAAGTTGACGACAGCTTATGAATCCGCGGTGGAAGCCAGACTGACCCTTATCTCAAAGGCACGGAAGAGCATAGAAGTGGACAATCCGTCTGTGTATGAATCTGCCGTTTCGGCATTCCATCATTCCATGAGGGAGACAAAGGATGCGCTTGACCGGGCAAAGCCGTCGGAATCCCTTCTTTCATCGCTCCGAACCTCGCCAATCGACACCACTGTGCTAGAGGCGTTGTATGAAACGGCGGATTTCGAATTAGACGATGCCGCGCTGAATCTGCCACTTCATCTTGGATTCTACGTCAGGAAAGACAACTCCATGGAGAAGGCGGATAAGCTGGACTGCATCGACAGGAAGAAGACAGATTGCGACCTTCATTCCCGCTCCTTCGCCACCGGGGTTATCGAATTGTTTCTACCCGTCAGCCAGGAGGCGACTGCTGATTATCGAAAATTCGCCACGACGTTTGTCGCGATTCCGCGTCTTTCCGGCGAGTGGACACGAGACAAGGAGACCTTGGAACGCGAACAGGAATTCATCTTGCGGCAGCTTGAAGCATCCGCCAACGAGACGGCGGCCTTGGTCGGGGACATGAAACGCGCTTTGGCTGACACCACCAAGGATTTCAAGGATATGCTCGTTTCGATGGGGGCATCGCCGGAAAAGGCAACGGAGCTTTCCGGAAAGATGAGTGAAGTTTCATCGATGAAAACTGAATTGGCGGACATAGAGGCGCGGCTTGCGCAAACACGCGAGGAGGCATATCGAAAATTCCGTCCGCTTCCAACTGATGAACCTGGCATCCTTTGGGGCAAGATCCTGCGCTTCCGTAAAATGAAAATGCAGGAGGCGGCACTGGAATGCCTTGACTTCCTGAAACGCGCCAAGTCGCCGGACTTCCCGCCGACGGTCATCCGTTCGATGGAGATGCTCGTGCGGCTTGGTGATTCCGCACCGGTTTCTAACGGCGCAATGGTGATGGGATATGAGCCCCCGGCGACAAGCCACGCCATTTTTCTTATCGGCGATGTGATTTCACATCGCGATGGAGAACCAATACTCCGCGTCGACGATTACAAAACCAACGTTGGCAGTTGCTACCGTTTTTGGCGTCTCGACGATTTCGGCGTTTTCCGCTCGCATGAGGAATCCCTCCCACCCGACCAGCCACGCATAGGACTGGTGAATATCGCGGAAAAAGCTGATTGATCTCATGAGATTGCCAGATTGACGCAATGCTCTTCACCACCCCATTTGCCATGAACACATACGCGCCACAACCCCTAGACCTCTCATCTGTTACGATTCCCGCCGACCTCGACGCATTGGTCGAGGCGTTGGCGGAAAACGTCCACGACTCATGGGCCCGCAGCCGAATGGACGCCGGCTGGACATACGGCCCCGTCCGTGACGACGCAAGGAAGACAAATCCCTGCCTCGTCCCCTACGGCGATCTTCCCGATTCCGAAAAGGCCTACGACCGAGGTACGGCCCTCGCGACAATCAAGTTCATTCTCGCCGCCGGTTGGCGAATTGCAAAAGAATGATACTAGTTTTGCGCCCTGACGTGGTATAATCGAACATTGCAACTCCCGCCAATCCTGTCAACACCTTGCGCATGACCAAGCCCAGGCAAAAGACAAAGACACCCCTGCCTCCGCGCGACGCCGAAGGCCAGTGGGCGTTCTGGCCGAAACGCCAGGCGCCTGATCCTTCCGCAATTCGCCGCGGCGTCCTCTGCGTCCACGGCATCGGCAGCGGTACCGGCGCGGAGCGCATGGGTTACTCTGCCAAATTGCGTCGGCTTGTCCTTCCCGGCGTCTCCGCCGACGAAGCAAAGCCCATCTGGCATGAATGCATCTGGGAAGACCTGAGCGACGCCATGGACGCGCAACTCGCGTCCGTCATCCGGGAGATGGCACGCGGCCCCCTTATGGATGGAATTCTGGAGAAATCCAGAACGGCCATGGGAATTGCCCGCTTTCTGGGGTTGGGCCACGAAGGCGGCAAATATCGTAAAATGATGGATGGGATGACGCGGGATATTGCGGCGAGATTCGTCATCACAATGCTCGATTTCGGCCTTGACTATTGCCTGTACTTCGACAGCGGACATGGTAGGCGCATCCGCGAACGGCTTAGGGAATGCATCGCCGACGCCGCGAAGAATCATCCCGGCGGGATTGTCATTTTCGCGCATAGCCTCGGCAGCGTCATCGCATACGACGTGTTCAACGAGGCGCGCAGACAGGGCGAGCCTTTGCCAGTGGCCGCCTTTATCTCCTGCGGTTCTCCGCTCGCCTGGACGCTCAAGCTGCGCGATTCGCTCGGCAAGACCGAAGGGGATGACGGCGGCATAGGCGGCATCCCATGGACGAACCTCTACTACAGGGAGGACTTCGTCCCGCTCTACAAGCCCTTGCCCGCAGACCGCTTTCCAGAGGCGGAGAACATCGCCCTGCACCTCCCCAAGCGGGCCACGCCCCGCACCGCCCACAACGCCTACTGGCGCGACCACGAAGCGGCCATTGCGGTGCGCAAGGCCGTGGAAGGGAATTCATAATGCTTCTCCTGAATACCATCATGATGTTTAATAGACAAGAAGTATTGGTGCTGTACGATGATTGATTCCATGTCAAACTACGGTGCAAAACGAACAGTCAGGGTATTCGTTTCCTCGCCTGGCGATGTCGGCGCGGAACGTGTGATCGCAGACCGCGTCATTAGGAGGCTGTCGCGTGAGTATCGTAACGTCATTGACATTGAACCCATACTTTGGGAGAACTTACCCCTGACGCCGACCGCAACGTTTCAGGGGGGCATCGATGCTCTACTGAAATCCGAGCCAATTGATGTCGCAATCTTCATTCTTGGTGCGCGGCTAGGCTCTTCCCCAGGTAGGAACTACATTCGTTCCAATGGACAACCATACGCTTCAGGAACCGAGTACGAATTTGACATGATGATGGAAGCCTATCATAAGTCAGGGCGTCCATTAATATTGTTCTACAAGAAAGAGATTCAAGAACGACAGGTGTTGTCTGGCAAGGATTTTTCGGAGGCCGAGGACATTATCCAACAGTTTAGGGCGGTAAATCAGTTTGTCGAGGAGCATTTCTACGATAAGGACAAAGGCGCATATATTGCCTACCATCTTCTTGATAATAAGAGCGTTGGGTTTGAGCAGCGACTTGAAAAACATCTGCACGAAATCATTGAAAAAATGTTGCCAGCACAAAATGTTACTAGGTGGAGCGGCAATCCGTACAAGGGGTTGTTGTCTTTTGAAATTGAGGATGAGGCAATCTTTTTTGGGCGCTCGGCCATTCTTAATGAACTCGAACGTGAATTGTTTGCGCAATGCTCGTCTGCTGAGTCTAGATTGCCTTCGGTAATCGTTAGCGGCGAAAGTGGTGCGGGTAAGAGTTCTTTCGTAAAGGCTGGCTTGCTGCCAGATTTGCTTCGCACCACGTTGTTCCAGAAATCACAAGTTGAATATCGGATTGCCACGCCAGGACAATGGCGAAACCATCCCAGTGATGGGGTGTGGCAAATGGTGAAAGAAATACTGCCTGATTTGCCTGATTTGCCGTTACAATCCGTTTCTGGTGTGCTGTTCGTCGAGGCGATTGCGGCAATACTAATAGGCGCGGTACAGAGGCGTACTACAGCAACCGGATTGCGACCAGTCCCGTTGTTGGTTATTGATCAACTTGAAGAAGTTTTCACCCGTGCGGATATAGCGGAAGATGAACGAACCAGTTTTGCGATGTTGCTGTATGCATTACAAAAGTCAAATTGCGTTCTGCCCATTTTCACAATCAGAAACGATTACTATCATTATCTAACAAGCAGTAGAGAATGGCTCGCGGTTAAGAAAAAGGCTTTGTTATGCGATCTGCCTCGTATGACAGTCGACGAATACAGGCAGATTATAACCTCCCCGGCGGAACTTGCGGGCTATAAATGGGAACGAACTGAACGAGGAGGACGCAGATTAGACGAAGCCATTCTTGACGATGCGGTCAATCAGCAAGTCTCGCTTCCGCTTTTGGAGTTTGTCCTAGCGGACATTGTTGAGCACTGCGGCGCAGGGAAGACATTGACATTCTCGGCGTATAAAGCCGTTGGCGGCATAGGCGGTGCGATACAGCAAAGGGCAGATGAATTGTTCAATTCTTTATCCTCAAATGAGAAATACGCATTCTTTAGATTGCTCGGTTCGCTTATCACTGTCAATTCTGCTGATGGCAAGTATGTCCGATCAGCAATTACCGTCAGGGAAGTTGAATCCGACAAGTTGATGCGAAAGATCATGGATGTTTTCGTCTCCAATCGACTGTTCGTGATTTCGGGCAATGAAGCAAAAACGACGGTCACGCTTGCGCATGAAGCACTTATTTCAAAATGGCATGTTGTGCAGGATTGGATTAAGCGTGAGCACCAGTTGATTCAAGCAAAGCGCGACTGTGAATCCGCAATGGTTAAATGGGAAAGCAACAACTGTGCGAAGGAATTATTGTTGTCCTCTAAGTCAGGTCTTGCTCAGGCGGAAGATTTGATGTTATGTTGGGGTGCCCTTTTGCCGAAATGCTTGACCGATTTTATAAGCCTGTCGTTCAAGCGAGCGTATAGATGTCGTGCTTGGTGGATTCTATTGTGTGTGTGCGCTCTCTTGGTGCCGTTGTTGCTCTTTCTATTAGGAATGGTTATTGTCACTTATTCTTCATATAATCAATATAATCAGGAAGTATGGCTCGTAAATGGCGTCAATGTGATAAATCACTTTAGCCATTGCCTTCTATTTGGAGCAATTTCCTTAAGCGCATCGTGTTTGGCATTGTTGTATTCGGGAATCCAGCGTTTTATTGGGAGACCAAAATTATTGCGATCTCGTATGGATGCAATTGTGTATGGAACTGGTTTCATAGCTTCTGCCATAGGTGGGGGTGTATGCTTATGGGCGTCATCCGTCATGAATTCTGCCGTGCAGACTTTTTACACAACTTGGATTGTTTATCATAACCTTCTGCCATGTTTAGTATTTGCCACTGAATTTTCAAAAAGTTTGGCTAACGTTTGGTATGCAAAGCGTCGAGGCGACGGGGTGCTGACGTTTGGATATAAGAGTAGCGTGTTGTCACGCATGTTGGTATTACTAAAATGCTCGTTCATAACATTATTGATTGGCTACATATCTTTCATGGTAATTAATTCGTCAAAATCATTTTGGATTCGTCGGAGTAAGTATGATAACCTTGCAGAGCGTTTGCTCCAATCAAGTCTCTCTCTTGATACCTACGAGTGGTT
>JAEEGL016040421.1_pt1 | contig 12403 bp, 11 predicted proteins | sample 9134231 | NCBI WGS metagenome assembly JAEEGL01 (sample SAMN16246548, study PRJNA631951) | gut metagenome | biome: gut microbiome; feature: rumen; material: fiber-attached | host: Bos | place: Iran: Karaj | collected 2018-10 | reverse complement strand
TGGGGATCAGTAGGGGTGGGACCGGGGTTCCCCGAAAACGAGCTTGTCGAGTTTTTGGGGGTTCACGGGACCGGGGTTCCCCGAAAACGAGCATGTCGAGTTTTTGGGGGTTCACGGTGGGCGCCCCTCAAGGGTGCCGTATGGCACACGGAAATCGCGAAGCGACACCTTATTCATTCGTCCTGTCTGCAAGGGGTTCCCCGACACGAACAAAGTGAGTGTTGGGGGTTCACGTAGGGGTTCCCCGACACGAACAAAGTGAGTGTTGGGGTTCACGTAGGGGTTCCCCGGCACGAACGAAGTGAACGTTGGGGGTTCACACGCGGTACGAACATCGTGCGCACGGCTCTGAAGTTTGCAGATCGAGTGGCCGTTTTAAACGATCGACGCGTATCTCTGTAACGGCCTATTACTTACTGAACAGAAAAGCAGACTGATTTTGACCTCAGTCTGCTTTTATTGAGTATTCGCTTACTCGCTGTTCAAACAGACGGTAAAACTTCCGCCCGTTACATTTATCATTCGTCTCTTACGCTCTTTTCAAACGCGTCGACTATTTTGTCGATCTTTTTCGGAGCGCTCTTTTTGTACTTGCCGAGTTCGGAGCTTACGTTAGTGCTCTTTTTCTGCAGCAAATCTCTTATGTACGATCCGACGCCGTCGTGCATATTGATATACGCCATATCGAACACGCGGTTTCTTATGATGTAGTTTATCATATCCTGCGAGTCTGCGTCGCGAGTGACCTTGCGTTTCAGATACGTTTCGATCAGAGCCGGGGTGACGATCTTATAAGATTCGTATGCGAAGGCTTCGATCAGTATCGAAGCGCGTTCGCGCATTTCGGCGGTCCTGCACGTCGTCGGTACGCAAACCATGCTTGACGCGCCGTTGACGAACGAATAGTAATCGTCCTGAGCCTCGTTGTACTTCGGAACGGGCAGTATGCCGAATTCGTTGTCCATATCGCGCAGTTCTTCGGCGCTTGACAGTTTTGCGTCATAGAACAGCGCTCTGCCGTCGGCAAACACCTTTGCAACGTTCGGGAAATCCGATGTGTTCGTCTCGAAATACGCGTTGTTTTTTATTATTACGTTGTAGATCTTATCGTATATCGCCGTATCGCGTTCAAGGTCGGGGGCGTAAATGGGTTTGTCGGTGTCGGGATCTTTCGTCACTATCATACCGCCGGCGGCATAATAAAAACTGTAAGGAACGTCAAGATACCACGAGGCGAGACCGAACTGGTTTTTGCCGTTTTTCGCGTCGATCTTGCCTTCGCCGTCCGGTATCGTCATATCCTTGGTCATCTCGAAGAGCTTGTCGAACGTCCATTTGCCTTCTTCGACGAGTTTATACGGATACTCCATATCGTTATCGTCGAACAGTTTTTTATTGAAATACATACATGACGTCGTGCTGAAGCTCATCGGGCTGATGTCGCCGTTGACCATCATCATGTTGTTCTCTATCGAGAAGCCGTTCTTTATCGCTTTGTCCCACCACGGTTTCGACAGATCGACGTATTCGAGTTTTTCAAACGGTAAAACGATATTGCTCTGTGCGAGCGTCGCGCCCGATACCATATGTACGAAACAGAGATCGTATTCGTGCGTGCCGCCGTTTACGCTCAGTCTTATTCTGTCGGTAACGCTGCTCCACTCGTCGGTTATGACCTCAAGTTCGATCTTGTACTTGTCGCAGACGTTGCTGTTTCTGAGTCTCACCGCGTCGTGAAGCGTGTCGCCCGTATCGTGATCTTCGGTGTAGAAGTCGTCTGCGTAAATGCCGCTCTGAAGGAGCACCACGAACGGATCCGAGTTTTCAAACGTGACCTCGGGCAGATCGGGCAGTATTTCGGGTTCTTCGGTCACCGCTTCCGTCACGGCCTCGGTTGCGGCTGCGTCGGACTCGGACGGCTTTACGGCCGGGGGTTTTTCGGCGCATCCAGCCATGATAAAGCATGAAATCACCATGGTAAGCGCGAAAAACAATGATATCGCTCTCTTCATAAAAATCTCCTTGCAGTTTATTTGATATAATTATATCAGTGTAAATCAAAAAAATCAAGAGATTTTTGACAGTTATATTGACAAAACCCGGTTTATTTTGTATTATATATTCATATACCGGAGGAAGATATGATTTTTAAGAGCAATTACGGAAAAAACGAGCTCATCGCGCGCTTTGACGATCTCACCTCGGAAGCGAGGTTCGCCGGTGCGGACGAGCAGAACGACTGGATCTTTCTGTCGACACGCAAAGGCGACAAAATAAAAATAGTCAGAAAACCTAAAAACGCCTACGATCCGTTTGCCTCGGTCTTCCGCGGCAGGATAGTCGAATGCGAAGGCGGTTCGGCGATCAAGGGCGTTTATACGAAGAGCCTGCCCGACTATATATTCTCGCTTTTCGTGTTTACCGTATATTACACGGTCTGCTTCAAATACTACGCTTCGGCGGACGACAAGACCGTTTCTCTCGCGCTCATGATCGCGGGGGCGGCGGTACTGCTGCTGCTTTTCTCGTCTTTGCCGCATACGCGCAAACGCTACGGCGAGTTCATCCGCCGCGTGACGGAGAGCGAAGTCGTACCGATCAGTAAGACGGAAACTCCGGAACCGGCAGATATGCCGAAAACGGCAGAGAAAAACGAAAAAGAAGAGAAAAATAAGTTCAAATTCAGGTTTTAGTATGAAAAATATGATCAAAGCGGCAGCGCTTTTGCTGATCGCACTGCTGCTGTTGTCCGGCTGTACGCCGGCTTCCGTTCCCGTAACCACGGCGGCGGATATAACCGAGGCGGCGCCGAGTGAGGCTGTCGTTACCGAAGCGCCGGAAACGGAGGCGCCGTATGAAACGATACCGCCGCTGACCGAGGGCGCGACGGAAAAAACGGAAACGGAAACTCCGACCGAGCCGCCGGCGACGGATCCGCCCGCGACGGAGACGGAAGCTCCGCCGACTACCGAGGCTCCGACCGAACCGCCAGAAACGGAAGAACCGGAAGATCCGTTGCTGACAGCCTACGAAAAAGCGCACAGGGACGAAAAATTCCTTGCTTTCATATCCGACAACTACGGCGAAGACGTCGTCAAAAACGTAAAAGCGGCGGTTTCAAACGGCAAATACAGCCCGGAGACGTGGTACAGACTTATCGGCAAGAGCGTATACGTCCTCTATGACGAATATACGGGCAGAGGCGACATGCTCAAATACAGAGCGGTCGACGCGGCCGATACATCCGTCATAAACTTCGTCTTCTGCGGCGATATAAGCCTCGACGACGGCGAAGCGGTGATGAAGCGTTACGTCAAATACGGCAAAGACGTCGCGTCGATAGTATCGCAGGATCTGATCGATCTGCTCAAAAGCTATGACGTCACGGTCGCAAATCACGAATTTGCGGCGTCGACCCGCGGCAAAAAGCTCGACAAGGCGTATACGTACAGAGGCAATCCGGAAAACGTAAACATCTACCATATGATCGGCGTCGATTTCGTAAGTCTTGCGAACAATCACGTATATGATTACGGGCGCGACGCGTTTCTCGACACGATACAGACGATGATAGATTACGGCATGGATTTTGCCGGAGCGGGCAAAAATCTCGCCGAAGCGTCAGAACCGTTCTTTTACGTTATAAACGGCAGAAAGATAGCGATACTCTGCGGTTCGCGCGCCGAAAAGCACTACATAACTCCGATAGCCGAAGAAAACGTGCCGGGCGTGTTCGGTATGTACGATTCGGGCAATATGAAGATCGCGGTCGCAAAAGCGAAAGCAGAATCGGATTTCGTTATCGTCTATCCGCACTGGGGCAAGGAGAATTCGTACCGCATAGAAGATATAATCAGAGAACAGGGGCACGAATACATCGACTGCGGAGCCGATCTCATAATCGGAGCGCACGCGCATCAGCTCCAGGGCATCGAGTTCTACAGGGGCAAGATGATTGCTTACAACCTCGGCAACTTCTTATTCGAAAACCCGATGGTAAAGACCGGCGTTCTCGAGGTAAAGATCGATCCGAACGATCTGTCCGTAGCCTCGCGCTTCATACCGTGCATGCAGGATGTTGACCACGTATGGCTTTGCCGCGGCGACGAATATAAAACGGTGCTCGATTACATGATCTCGATCTCGCCGGCGGTAAAGATCGACGGCGAAGGAAATATAAAAAAGAAATAGGGTGACAAAATGAAATATCTGTACGACCTTTTCGCAAAGATAATAAAAAAGAAAAAGACCGCGAAACTCGTTTACAAATTCGTCAGCGTTTTTCTGTACCTCGCGCTTGCCGCCGCAGTCACGGTACTGCTATTCATACGCGTCAAAAAAGTCGGATTCGATCTTTCCGGCGCGGTATACGTGATATGCATAATAGCGCTTTTGAGCTGCCTGATCGAAGAATTGTTTTTCAAGATCAGGTATCTGCACGTTTCGCACAATAAAGAGATAAAGCGCGTACTGCATCCCATGGGCGTAAAGCCCGCCATACGCTCGGCTCACGGGCAGAACGTGTTTTCGTGCACTTTTGAAAACGACGCTTATCTTGAATGCACTTACGAAAAAAGCAAATACACGTTTATCGTCAAAAACGACGAATGGGACGAGATATTAAACTACCGTTCGGGCGAAACCGATTTCGAACAGGTGCTGAGAGAAGCCGCCGAATACGCCGCCTCGCTTGAAAAGAAGCCCGACGGCGAATACGACGAGAGCCTCGCCGCCGAAGAAGACGAAGAGTATTACGGCGAAGACGGAGAAGAGGGAGAAGAAGACGAAAAGCGCGAAGACGGCGATACGTCTGACGAATAACGAACGGATAAAGCGATGGCGTCAAGCAAAAGTTATCTCGATTTTATCATGGACCAGCTGTCGGAGTTCGACGGCGTGACTTACAGGGCCATGATGGGAGAGTACATTATTTATTATCGCGGCAGGATCGTGGGCGGTATTAACGACGACAGGTTCCTCGTAAAAAAGACGGAGGCGTCTCTTCGCCTCATGCCCGACGCCCCGGAGGAGATCCCTTACGACGGCGCGAAGCCCATGCTGCTCGTCGTCGACGTGGACGACCGCGAATTTCTGGCGGAACTGTTCAACGCTATGGCGTGAGAGCCGGAGCGGAGTCCGGCAAATGTATAAATTTAAAAGCCCGGACATGAGTTTGTACGGGCTTTTTTACAAACGTTTACGCAAACGGTTGAAATTTTCACATTTGCGAGTATAATAAAATTATAACGCGTAAAAGGGGGAAAAACGTGATGAAGATAAAGAAAACGTCTTTGGCGGCGATCGCTGTCTTTGTTATTTTCATTTTGATATTTTCCCGCCTTTTCATCGCCGCGGAGTCCGGTCACGACTGTTCCGGTGAAGAATGCCGTGTCTGCCGCACCATCGCGACGGCACAGAGATCGCTGAAAGAGCTGTCTTTACTGCTCTTTGCATCTTTCGTCGCCGCCGTTTTGTGCGCCACCGCCGTTTTATCGCGGCGCGTTTCAGCCGGCGACGCTTTTGTTTTCACGCCTGTTTTGCTGAAGGTCAAACTGACGGATTGAAGACCGTAAAGGGATATTTCGCTTATTTTACGTACGGGTTACCGTATCCGATAGGCTGTCCCTTTGCTTTTTTATTCACAGCTGACTTGAATACATAACATCGAAGGTGATACGTAAATGATCAAAACTGAAAATCTTGTCAAGCGTTTCGACGCTGACACGTACATAAAATATAAAGACGTCACGTTTGAGACGGGAGAGAGCTACGTGCTTCTGGGCGCTTCCGGCTGCGGCAAGTCGACGCTGCTCAATATGATCGCCGGCGTTATCACACCGAGCGAAGGACGTATCTGTTTTGACGGCGCCGAGATAAGTTCGATGCCGCAGAAGAAAAAGGATAAATTCCGTATCGAAAAGATCGGCTATATCTTTCAGGATTTCAAACTCATCGAAGAAATGACGGTCGCCGACAACATAGATATACTGAAGCTCGAAGGCGTGAGGACCGACCGGATGGACGAGGTGCTGAGCGCGCTCGGCATACTCTCAAAAAAGAAGAAGAAAGTATCGAAGCTTTCGGGCGGCGAGCGGCAGAGAGTCGCAATAGCCCGCGCCTTTGTGAAAGCTCCGGACATTATTCTGGCGGACGAACCGACCGGCAACCTCAATTACGAGATCGGCAGTTCGGTCGTAAAACAGATGCTTGAGATCGCCCGCGGCAAAACTCTGATCGCCGTTACTCACGACGACCGGCTCGCGCCGCTTTTCGACCACGTCGTCGATATGAACGCGATCGCCTCCTCGTATGACGAAAGCGGGGTGAGCGGAAATGATTAAATTCGCGCTCAAAAACATGCTTACGAAGAAGGTCAAGCTGATACTCGTACTGCTCTCGGTCGTCATCTCGGCTACGGTGGCGATACTCGCGTACAACGCCGCGGAACAGATAAACGACGGGCTCGTGAACACTACATCGTCGTACGATATGATAATCGGACCGTCGGGCAGCGCGACTCAGCTCACGATGAACACGCTGTTCTTCACCGACAAACCGCTCGGCACGATCTCTTACGAATACGTACGGCGGCTGCAGAACGACGATCGCGTCAACGTCGCCATACCGTTCGCCATGGGCGACAGTTACAATTCCGCAAAGATCGTCGGCACCAAGCCGGAATTCCTCGCCGGCAAAGGCGTGAAAGAAGGCGAGTGCTTCAAAGAAACGTTCGAGGCGGTCGTCGGTCACGCCGTCGCGGCGGCTTACGGACTGCATATCGGAGACAAACTGATCACGTCTCACGGACTTTCCGAGAGCGGAGAAAAGCACGAAGCGACTCCTCTGACCGTCGTCGGCATTCTCGGGCAGACTAAGACCGCGTACGACAACGCCGTATTTACGGATATAGAGACCGTCTGGGAGATACACGAACATCACGGACACGAAGAAGAGGATGAACACGAAGAACACGCCGAAGAAGGCACCGTCTGCGCCGTGCTCGTGAGAAGCAAAACGCTCGCCGCCTCCGAGATGATAAAAAAAGAACTCGCGGAAGACTCGAAGATACTCACCGTAACGCCCGCCGAGGTCATACGCGAGGTCATGGGCAACGTTGACCTGAGCCGCAGGATCGTTTACGCGCTCTGCGTCATCATCCTCATAATGAACATATTCGTCATATCGACGATAACGATACTGAATATGTACGACTCGCAGAAAGATATCGCGCTGATGCGTCTTATCGGCGTCGGTACTGACAAGATCAATCTGCTCTTTCTGTTCCAGAACGGCGTGATAGGTCTTCTGGCGACGGCGATATCGTTTTGCTTATCGCGCCTGTGTCTGCTTCTTATGGGACGGTACGCCGCGTCGATGGGCATAGTGTTCGATACGGCGAAAGTCTACCCGTTCGAATGGCTCATTATGGCGGCGGTGTTCGTCATAAGCGTGCTGCCGACGTTTATCTGTACGCTGCATATCGCAAAAAAAGACATCATCAAAAACTGAGGACCTGATATGAAAAAATTACTTGCTTCCGCAATAGCTCTTTTGATGCTTCTTTGCTGTTTCTGCCTTGCCTCGTGCGGCGGCAAAAGCGGCGAGACAGTACGGCTGACGTTTGCGGATTCGATAAACATGAGCAGGATCAGGGCGCTTTCGGGCAGCACGGTCGAGATAGTCGGTTATATGGCGACGGTCTCTCCGGTGAGCGGAAAATTCATATATCTGATGAATCTGCCCTATCAGAGCTGTCCTTACTGCGTGCCGAACACGCAGCAGCTGTCGAACACGATCGCGGTCTACGCAAAACCGGGCGATAAATTCGACTTCTACGACGGACCGATCAACGTGACCGGCACGCTCGAGACGGGCGACTTCAGCGACGAGTACGGCTATACTTACGGTTACCGTATCGCAAACGCCGTTTACAGTAAGGTCGATTCGAAAGAAGCGTCCGAAAAGCTCGCTCTGTGGGAGCGCATATCGAACGCCGGCATCGCCTCTGACGTGTATTCAATGTTCGATTTTATCGATTTTGAATGCAACTGGCCGAATTACAGGGGCAAAGACAAAGACGGCAATCCGTTTTATCTTTATCCCGCCGACGTCGCTTTCTATGAAGAAAAGCAGTTTACGGCTCAGAGCGCGGAAGGTTTTTTCCCGGGTCTTATAAAACGCGCGGAGGCGATCGGCGACGGACGCACGGCGGAACTCGTTCAGATAATCACAGACGGGCGGACGCTTTGCGAAAAAGCCGTCTCGGAACGGGAAGCCGGCAGCTATACCTACGACCCCGAGGCCGATAAATATACTCTGAAAAACGGTACGGCGATGATGAGCGAGGCGCAGGCGCTTTACACCCGCTACGCGGTATGGCTTGAAAACTTCTCTTTGTCAAAATAAGAAAGCGCTTTGAGAGTTAAATAAAGTTTCGGAAACGGGGATGAGATATTACGCTCGTCCCCGTTATTCTTTCAAACCCGTACGCGATCACCTGCTCGTCAGGCGCATACGGCGCGACGCAGGTATCGCGGATCCGCCTTAAAAGCGGGATTTACTGAATTTTCGCGTCCGTAACGAAAAATACTTGACAACCGGCTGAAAAATGATATAATGGAAAGTACGGAAAGGAGGTGTGAAAGATAGGAATATTCTCAAAACTCAAAAAGAACAAAAAACCCGGAGCATACGTTTTCGTCGATTACGAGCATTGGTACGTTTCAATGTATAAAAAGTTCAGTCTGCGCCCGCGTATAAGGGAATGGCGCGACGGCATAGCCGCGGATTACGATATAAAAGAATTGCTGTTTTTCGGCGATTTCTCGAATCCCGGCATGAGAAACGAAATACCGCGCATACGCGAGGTCACGAATCTCGTCATAGAAACTCAGAACACGAGTCCTCATTACAAAAAAGACTTTACCGATTTCATAATGCTCGATTACATTTATCAGAAAGCCCTCGTATCAGCCGATAACAACGTCGACACGTTCATCATTTTCACGGGCGACGGTCACTTTTCGTCGGTAGTCAAGTTCCTTGCCGACAGATGCGGTAAAAAAGTGATAATCTACGCCGTCAAAGAAGGGCTTTCGGGAATGCTTAAAAACGTGGCGAGCAAATGTATCGAACTGCCCGGGGAAGAAGAGCCGGAACGTACTTATTACTCAATGATAGCGTATCACGTAAACGAACTGAAAAAGAGTTTCGGCGAAGATTCGGACAAGGCTCCGACATTCACTTCGGTGATAAACGCGGTGTCCGACATTTACGGTATCGAAAGAGAGACCGTTAAGGACGTAGCGAACATCATGGCGGACAGAGGTTATCTCAGAATCATCATACGCAGATTAGGCAGCGGCAGACGCATAAGCACCGTAAGCGTCAACTACGATAAACTCAATAGAGACAACATCCGCCTAATTACGGACACGTCGCTGTTCATAATACCTCAGAAGAGCGACAAAACCGGCCAGAAGCAGATCGTAAAAAAATGAAGATCCGGCGCAGACCGTCCGTTATTCCGGCCGTGACGGCATTTTGAACCGTCACGGCCGTTTCTTTCGATCTGTACGATCATCTTTCGGGTTTTTAATGGTTTTTTCTATTGACTAATCGGAATTTATCTGCTATAATCAATACAGTATACCAAGGAGGTACGAAATGAAAAGAATTGTTTCATTGATAATACTGATCGCGATGTTTTCCGCGGTCTGCAGTATCGGCAACTCGGCTGAGACCTTCAACGGCGTCGTTCTTACGGCGGAGACTGAAGGCGGCGTCGCGGGCGGTGAACTGAAGGTCACGCTCGCGGTAACGCAGAACCCGGGATTCATGTATATGAGGTTCTCGCCCGTCTACGATAACAGCGTGCTTACTCTCATAAGCGCGACGAGAGACGGCGCGGATCTGTCCTACGATCCGGTCGATTTTGAGATCGGCGACAAAAACATAATAGTTTTCAACAACAAAAACATAAAAGGCACGGGCTCGCTCATGACGCTCACCTTTGCCGTCGCAGACGTTCCCGCCGGCAATACCGGGATATCGTTCGATATCAAAGAATGCTACGACAGCACGGAGACAGACGTTCCGGCAATGGCAGAATCGCTTGAAGCGCCGCTGTACCGCATGACCGTTAAGGTCGGCGCGGGCGAAGGCGTGATAGACGGTACGGCGGATATAACCGTATCGGTCGAAAACAACTCCGGCTTTTGCGCGATGGAGCTCGCTCTGTCATTCCCGGCGTTCCTTACGCTCGACAGCGTGACGTCGGACGTATTTGCCGACTGTACGTTCGGTGAAAGCGTCGTGCTCGGCAGCGAAACCGACGTGAACTCCGACGTCGTCGCCACGCTTCATTTCATCATTTCCGATACCGCCGAACGCGGCGAATACGCGATAACCGCAAATCTCGTCAGTATAACCGGCGCCGACGGCAGCGACGTCGTCGCCGACGTCGCCTCCGGCTCATTGACCGTCGGCTGCGACCATCACAGGACCGAGACGGTAAACGCCGTCGCTCCGACGTGTACCGCCACCGGCCTTTCCGGCGAGTTAGTCTGCGCGCTCTGCGGCGACGTTTTACAGGCAAACCAGACCGTGCCGGCGAACGGCCACAGCTACGGCGAACCCGTATTCACGTGGGCGGCCGACCATTCGTCAGCAACCGCGAAATTCGTCTGCGCCGTATGCGGCGACGAACAGAACGTCGACGCGACAGTCAGCACCCGCACCTCTGAGCCGACCTGTACCGAAAAGGGATCGGTCACGTACACAGCCTCCGTAACGTTTGAAGGGACCGGATATTCGGAAGAGCTGCCTTTCGAGATACCCGCAAAGGGACACTCCTACGGCGAACCCGTATTCACGTGGGCGGCCGACCATTCGTCAGCAACCGCGAAATTCGTCTGCGCCGTATGCGGCGACGAACAGAACGTCGACGCGACCGTCAGCACGCGTACCTCTGAGCCGACCTGTACCGAAAAGGGATCGGTCACGTACACAGCCTCCGTAACGTTTGAAGGGACCGAATATTCGGAAGAGCTGCCTTTCGAGATACCCGCAAAGGGACACTCCTACGGCGAACCCGTATTCACGTGGGCGGCCGACCATTCTTCCGCTTCGGCAGAATTCACCTGCGCCGCGTGCGGCGACAAGCAGAACGTCAACGCGACGGTGATCTCGCGCACGACCGAACCGACCTGCACGGAAAAGGGATCGGTCAAATATACGGCGACCGTAACGTTTGAAGAGACAGAATACAGCGAAGAACAGACCGTCGAGATCCCCGCAAACGGGCACAGCTTTACCGGTCCCGTGTTCGTATGGGCTGAAGATCATTCATCCGCTACCGCGACGTTCCACTGCGAGAACTGCCTCGCCGTTGAAGCGATCGGCGCACAGATAACGAGCGAAACGTTCGTGCTAAGAGAAGATAACGCCTACAACGTCACGAAATATACTGCGACGGTCGAATTTATGGGCGTGACGTACGAAGACGAAGCCGAAGTCGTCAACTTCATGTACGGCGACATCAACGGCGACGGAGTGGTCAACGGCAAGGACCTCATAAGACTTCGTAAATATCTTGTCGGTTCCGACGTCGAACTGTCCGGCGGCGCCGACTGCAACGGCGACGGCACCGTCAACGGTAAGGACCTTATAAGATTGCGCAAGTATCTTGTAAGCGAAGACGTCTCGCTGCTCGGACCGCAGTAAAACCGGGACAATAATTTAAAATTGAAAAAAAGCGCCGCGGCGGAAAACGCCGCGACGTCTTTTTGTCTCGGGTGACACTCCCCTACAGGTACGGTATAACATTCGTTTGCAGAATATTGCGGATTGACGGGTCGCCGAGGCGCCGGGGGTGGGTGAAGTTTGCGCCGGCGACGAATTTGGGGGTTGCCCCACCCCTCCGCTCGCTTCCGGAAACCCCCAAAAAGCTCATCGCTTTTTGGGGAACCCCTTACCGCTCGCAACCCCCAAGCCCCCTTACCCCTCCCGTCGATCAAAGATCGAGGGGGCCGCGCGGCAGGCGAAAAAGCCCCATTGAAACAATGGGGGGATGGCGGGGTTTGGGGTGGATTAGGGGGGGCGGGGAACCCCAAAAAAACGAACGGTCAGCACGGACGTTATACGGAGGACGGTAGGGCGGGGGCTTGCTCCCGTCGTTAGAAGCGGTTTGTGCGGACGATATTTGAAGGTCGTAGGGGCGATTCACGAATCGCCCGCAGCGGAAAAATTACAGAAAATAAACGTTTTACGTAACCGTTCAGAACGGGAGCGGTGACCGCACCCCTACGATGCGTTAAACGATCATCCGATTAACCCCGATCGTCCTTGGGGGTTACCCACCCCTCCGCTCGCATATGCTCGCAACCCCCAAACCCCCTTTCCC
>JAEEGL015645398.1_pt1 | contig 12403 bp, 12 predicted proteins | sample 9134231 | NCBI WGS metagenome assembly JAEEGL01 (sample SAMN16246548, study PRJNA631951) | gut metagenome | biome: gut microbiome; feature: rumen; material: fiber-attached | host: Bos | place: Iran: Karaj | collected 2018-10 | reverse complement strand
TCCTTTTATGCAGAATTTGCAAGCAAATTCTGCGCGGCCCATCAAGGATGGGACCGCTGCGATGGGCAAAACCCATCTCAAGCCATAAGTTGTGGCCCGTAATCGCGCAGCAAGTGCGCGATTCGGCTGTGAATAGTAACGGCAGATCGACGTTCATATAAACAGATGATCGCGATATTCAGTGGCCGGAGTAATACAGATCCCGGCCCGTAAATGACAGGAAACGAGGAACGATAATGTATACAAGCGAAGCGTTAAAATACTATAACATAAAGGAAATCCCGAACTGCAGGATCCACGGGCGCACGGATCTTACCGGGCCCTCCGTGCCCCTTTTCTGGAACGGCAGCGGGGTTGAGCTAAAGGTTACCGGGTCGGAGCTGTGGATAGATATCGAGGTGGATTACGATCTTTTCGAGCCCTGGATATGCGTTGAATTAAACGGGGCCTTGATGTCGAGGCAGATGCTGATGCCGGGAAGGCAGTCCCTGTGCTGCTTCCGCTGCATGACCTTCGGGGATGAAAAGACCGTATTCTTCAAACGGGAGCTTCAGGCTATGCACGAGGACAACGACTGTCACATACTCGTACACGGCTTCAGATCGGACGGTGAATTCCTCCCTGTCAGGGAAAGAAGCCTTAAGCTTGAGTTCATAGGGGACAGCATAACCTCCGGAGAGGGAAGCTACGGCGCAAAGGAGGATCTGGACTGGCTCTCCATGTATATGAGCAGCAGCATCAACTATGCCTCCATGACGGCAAAGGCAATGGACGCGGAAATCCGGATCATCTCCCAGGGCGGCTTCGGAGTCTTCTCCGGCTGGGATAATGACAGGCGCCACGTTATGCCTGCCTTTTACGATAAGATATGCGCTCTTGCCTTCGGTGAGTACAACGCCTCCATCGGAGCTGCAAAGCCCTATGACTTCAGTTCCTGGAAGCCGGACGCGGTCATCGTCAACCTGGGGACCAATGATAACGTGGCCTTTAAAAACCCTCCCTTTACCGATCCCGATACCGGCGAAACGTGGAAAATGCGCTTAAAGGATGCAGTAAGTGAATCCGGGTCAGGCCCCCTTAATTACAGCGCATATAATAAAGAAGACGTCGGACATATTAAAGCCGCCGTCATAAGCTTTTTAAAAAATCTTCGCAAAAAAAATCCCGGAAGCCATCTGGTATGGACCTACGGGATGATGGGCGGCGAGCTGACCATACCCATAGCCGCTGCCGTCTCCGATTATATTGAAGAAACCGGTGACTTAAACGCAGGCTTCCTCGAGCTTCCCGATACCCCGGAGGATGAGCTGGGAGCCCATTCGCATCCCGGTCCCGAAGCCCACAGGCATGCCGCCCGGATACTCACCGGATATCTTAAAAGCGTTCTGGGAAGAGACTGATCAAACCGCAATACCTTCTTTTGTTGCCGCTCACAGCCCGAAAGGCTGTGAATAGCAACAAGGACGATCTTTTTCAGTCCTCGGTATCCTCCTCCGCGCCCACTACCGCAGATACGGCCGAAACCACCGCCGATACAACAACCGCCGCTATTATCGCTACCGCCACTATTCCAACAAACAAAACCATACCAAAACCTCCTTCTGCGCCGATTTGCGAAGCAAATCGTGCGCTTCGTAACGATCTTCAGATCGTTACGATCCGGTCTGTTCACAGACCGGATAATTTCCTCTTTGCCGATTTGCGAAACAAATCGTGCACTGAATTAACCATAACTCATCCACCCCCCACCTGTAAATCATTTAAACAGCAGATAGATGACCGTTACCATCAGACCGAGACAGAACAGTATGAGCCCGAAGGACATACTCCTTAAGATGATGAACTCATTCTCCATAAGCTCCTCGTATTTCATCGCAAACGCATGGGGGTGATCCACATGCTCACGCGGATTCCTCCTGTGTACGGTGTGGTTTAAAACCGTCTCCATGAGGTCGGCCGCGTTTCCGAGGAAAAGAGTAAACCCGTTGCCCTCCGACAGCTCACAGGGGATCTCACTGTCCTTAAACACCGTTTTCCTCAGCGCTACGACAATAAAGTCCACAATGCTGTCAAGCACCCTGCATACAAACCCGAAGACCGCAGGCAGGACCTTTAACAGAAGCGGCCTGTATACAAGCTCCTCCAGATCCAGCTTTTCGGGCCAGCAATTGACATACTCAAAGCCTCCTCCGGGCCTTACCTTATCAATATAGGAAGCCTCGGAAATCTCGGTCTCCATTACCATATCACCAAGAAAGACCTTCTCACCCTTCTTAACATCCATAAGCAGCCCTCTAATCACAAAGAAATAGATGACCAGACCGATTATGATGGAGATAAGGCCTCCCTTAAGATTTTCGGCAGAAAAATAGTTAACCGAAAGAGGTTCGGTATTTAAAAGCCCGGAACACCAAAGCGCAATCCTGTTCATGAACACCCCGGGAAAGCTTCCGAAAAGCGGAAACAGAACAGCCGGAAGGATCAGCACCCATTTGCTTAAGCCCGTCATATAGGAACCCGCCATCGCGTCATATTTCCTCTGCCTTTCTTCGTCACTGTTCTTCTCCACAAATACCGAGATAAAGAGCTTGAGCATATAGGCGACGGTACAGGCTCCGCTTATTATAAATATCCACTCCGCATGCTTTACCGAAGCAGGGCTTAAGATATAGGAGACCATCTCCCCTGAGGAAAGCCCCTCATAATATTCCAGTATGGCCTCATGGATAAGCGTCTTTGATATATAGCCGCTGAAAAGAGGAACTCCCGCGATCCCGAGAGCGCCCGAGGCAAACACGGCCTTAAGGACCGTTTTGTTCCTTCCGAAGCCCCTTATATCATTGAGATTAAGCGAATGGGTATTCATAAAAACAGCGCCCGCGGCAATAAACAGCACCAGCTTGAAAAGGGAATGATTCACCGCATGAAGGAGAGCCCCGGAAACCGCAAGGTTTCCCTCCCCGCCGAGAAGACAGTATATACCCAGCCCCGTCAGGATAAAGCCTATCTGGGAAACCGAGGAACAGGCAAGGGTCCTCTTGATATTTATCGAAAAGATCGCCAGGACAGCCCCCACGAGCATTGTCAGCAGTCCGATTATAAGCACGATGCAGCCCCAGAGGTCATCGGCGACGAAAATACTGCAGCAGAGTATGAAGCAGCCGAAGATACCTGTCTTTGTAAGTATCCCCGAGAGCAGAGCAGACAACGGAGCCGGCGCTACGGGATGAGCCTTGGGAAGCCATATGTGCAGAGGAAAGGCACCGGCCTTGGCCCCGAAACCAAATAGCAGACAGAGCCCCGCAGCAAACATGTCTCTGTATCTGTTTCCCACTTCTCCGAGAAAGGCGGCCCCCTCTCTTCCTCTGAAGGCTCTCTCGCTTACGGCATACTTCATAAGCGGGGCACAGTATTCCCTGAGCCCGTCTATATCAAGGGTTCCGGCCAGATCATACAGCATGAATATCCCCATCAGCATCACCAGTCCGCCTATCACCGCCACCGCCAGATAGGTGGAGGCTGCCCTGAGCGACTCCTTATCCCGCTCAAAGGCCACCCATACATAGGAGGTTAAGGACATGACCTCGAAGAAGATAAAGAGGGTATAGAGATCCCTCGACAGAAAGATGAACACAGTGGCAAGGAAGGTGATGAACATTGAGATATAATATAGTCTGCGCCGATTTGCTTGCAAATCGTGCGCTTCTGTCTTTAAAAGATATTCAAGGGAAAACAGAGCCGCCCCGGCCCACATTATTACCGCTATTATCGAGTAAAGGGCATGAAAGCCCGAAATATCAAAGCTTAAGCTCATATACGTCCCTCCGCCACCGTCCTGAGAAATGAAACCAGTGGTCCGGAAAAAAATCCGAGGATCACGATAACAAAAGCAAATATCCCCAGCGGAAGCATCATCATCCAGTTCGGATCCCTGCACTCCCTGACGTCTCTGCTGACCTCATCTGTTATGCGCTTTACGGAATCCGCCTGCAGATCCTGAGTATCGGAATCCCCGTCCGATCCTTCCTTTACACAACGCTCTCCCTTATCCAAACCGGCATCCTTGCCGGGGAAATATCCCCTCATGATCATTGAAGCCATATAGATCGCGGTAAGCAGCGCCGAGACAAGCAGGGCGCCTATGCCCGCATAGCAGCATGCGTCCCCCGCCTCCACCGCGGCAGTTGCCAGGTTCCATTTGCTGATAAAGCCCGCAAGCCCCGGAACGCCCATGAGGGCCATGGCGGAGATCGTAAATATGAAAAATACTCCCGGCATTTTCGCTGCCAGCCCGTCAAGCTCGTGCACAAAGGCAACTCCCGAGGAAAACCCTGCTCCCCTTTGAGTTTCCTGCGTTGTCTGGTGGATGATCGCCCCGGCGCAGAAGAAGGAGCATATCTTCATGAACGCATGGATCACAAAATGAGACAGCGCACCCAGAAGGCCGAGGGGAGTCATGATGGTCACTCCGAACAATATATAGGAAAGATTGCTGCTTGTGGACCAGGCAAGCCGCCTCTTTATATGCGTTTCCTTAACCGCTCTGGTGCTGGAATACAATATCGTCATTATGGCAACGCACATGACCACCGTCCGGGCCCAGGTTCCCTTCAGAAACTCCGTACCGAAGCAGTAGTAGGTAAGCCTTATGTTGGCAAAGGCACCGGCATTTACAACGGCGACGGCATGAAGCAGGGCGGTCACCGGCGTAGGGGCAACAGAGGCCTTCGGGAGCCACCCTCCCACGGGAAAGATCGCCGCCTTAACGCCAAAGCCCATGAAGGCCAGCACATAGATTAGCAGGAGGACGTTCTCGTTGCCCGCGACCCTTGTCCGGCTTAAAACTCCTCCGTAACGAAAATCTATATCCATACTGTAGGAGATGATAAAGGCCAGTCCTATGAAGGCAAAGGCCGCCCCTCCAAGGGAATAGTAAAGATAGCTCCTGCAGGCAAGCACCGCCTCCCTTGTAAGGGTATGCAGTATCAGAGGCACGGTCACCAGAGTCAGAAGCTCGTAGAAGAAGTACATGGTAAAGATATCCTCTGAAAAGGCTATTCCCAGGGTTATTCCATAGGTCATGGTATAAAACATGAAAAAGATCGGCTCTTTATCCTCCTTTGTCATATACTCAAAGGCATAAAGGGACGCAAGAGGCCACATAAAGCAAACGAGCCCGGCAAACACCTGGGACATCCCGTCGATCCTTAAGGAAAGGGTCAGAGATTTCGTAAACCCGGCAAAAACAAAATTATCCGCCGGCGGAATGATGAGCAGCAGCATAACAATAACAGATGTTATTATCACTGCCGTTTCTATGAAGATATTCCTGCTCCGTCTGTCCCTGAACTTTATCACCGGGACAAGAACCCCGCTCAGTAACGGAACAAGTATCGCAATAAGCATAAAGATACTGCTCACAGGTTCATCCCTCCAATACTTCCGAATACTTCATTAAAAAATATGTCGGGCACCCGGGTAAAAAAGCCCAGTAAAACCGCCAGAACGGTCAGAATGAGGATCGGCATGAGCATAAGCCTTCCCGGCTTATGAAAACACTGCTCCTCTGCCCTGTTAAGCCCATCCCTTAATTCCGTCCCGGATGCATTTCCGAAAAAGGCATCGATGCTTATCGGAAGCAGATATCCCGCGGTAAGCAGCGCGCTTACGAGAAGAATAACGGGCCCAAGATATTTAAACACGGGCATTTTTGATGAAAGGGCCCCGGTCGCCAGATACCATTTACTCAAAAAGCCCCCCGTGGGCGGAATCCCGATAAGAGCCAGGGAGCAGAAGGTATAGCACCAGATGAGCCCCGGCATTGTCTTTCCCGTTCCCTTATATTCATCCACGTTCTTAAAGCCCGTACAGTGCATCAGAACCCCCGCCGTAAGAAACAGCGCCGATTTGATAAAGGCATGGGCGCAGATATGAAGGAGGGAACCCTCAAAGGCCCTGGGATCACTGATAAAAATACCGAAAAGAATATATGAAAGCTGGCTTACCGTGGAATACGCCAGCCTCTTTTTAAAGACACGTTCCCTGTAGGCAAGCATAGATCCCATAAATACGGTGATCAGTGACAATATCAGAAAAGTAGTCTGAACCCAGGTCCCGAAGAAGAAATCCTCCCCGAAGACCTCGAAGATCACCCTTATTATCCCCAGCACCCCGCTTTTTACTATGATTCCCGAAAGCACGGCGCTTGCAGGAGAAGGCGCCACCGGATGAGCCGTAGCCAGCCATGCGTGCATGGGGAACATGCCCGCCTTTACGGAAAAGCCAAGCAGCATGAAGAACATGACCACCGTAAGCAGCTGTTCATGCCCGGCACAGGCCTGAGGGTTTAATATCCCTCCGGCCCTGAATATGAAGCCGTCGGCATATCTGCTTAAGAAAAACAGCCCGCCCAGAGCCATATAGGCCCCGCACAGGGAATAAAACAGATATTTGGCCCCGGCCATCACTGCCTCATGGGTCTGTTCATGAAGGACAAGAGGAAGAGACATAAGTGTCATAAGCTCGTAGCAGAGGTAAAAGGTAATCAGGCTTCCGGCGCAGGAAAGAAGGATCAGCGCCAGGTAAGTGAGCCCGTAGCTTATAAAGAACCGGCGTTTCTTCGGATCATTTTTCAGATATTCAAAAGAATAGACTAAAGTGCAGGCAAAGACTATGGTCACCACCACCACATAGACCATGCTCAGACTGTCCGGTTTAAAATAAAACAGCTTCATTTACGAAAAAGTCCCCAATCCGTTATGTATGATATCAAGGAAGGGCTGGGAATAACAGCCCAGAACCAGATTAACTATGATAAAGCCCAGGATAGTGAGAGCATAGGTAAGCTCCTCCTTAAACTTAAGCCTCTGGTCGGAATAATAGCCAAAGGTTATGGGCGTATATATCCTGATGCAGGTCTTCATAAAGTAGATCGCGTTAAGGATAACGCTGATGGCGAGCGCTACAAGGGTCGTGACCGACTTTCCGCTGACGAGAATACCCGCCTCCGCAAACAAAAGCTTTGAAACAAACCCCGAAAACATCGGGATACCCACCATCGAAAGGGATGCTACCAAAAATCCCAGTCCCGCTATCCTGTTTCTGTAGCCCGCTCCCGTCAGATCCGCAAACTTCCTTGAAAAGCCCGAAACATCCGTAAGGCCGATAGCCGCTATGAACAGCAGGGATTTCGTAGCCCCGTGGGAAAGTATCTGAAAGATCGAAGCCTCCACGCCGGCCTGCGTGGCAAGGCCGAGGCCCATATAGATATAGCCTATCTGGGCAATGGAGGAATAGGCGATCATCCTTCGTATATCACCCTCCCTTATGGCTCTTACCGAGCCCACGATCATCGCGCATACCCCGAAAACGTAAAAGATGTTCTGTATGCCCGAGATTATAATGGCGTCAAAGCCCACCACCCTGTATATGATCTTGATCAGCAGAAAGATATAACCCTTGGATACCAGTGATGAAAGTATCGCCGCCGAGCTCACCGTGGAATAGCCGTATGCATCGGGCAGCCAGGCATGAAAGGGAAACAGCGCGCTCTTTACAGCAAGGCCCACGCAGATAAGGGTGACCGTGACCTGAACGGGCACATGATAATCTCCGATGGCCACCAGCTTTGTGATGGAATCCTTTATATTGCTCATGAGCAGATGCCCCGTAAGGTCGTAGAGCATGGATATCCCAAGAAGGATAAGACCGGAACCCAAAAGGCTCATGATCATATATCTCACTGCCGCGATATAGGTCCTTCCTATCCGCCTTATCATGATCAGCCCGCAGGCGGATATGGTATTGATCTCCACAAACACGTAGGCGGTAAAAAGGTCGTTTGTATACACCAGCGCAAGAAGAGAGCTGAGCATCATATCCACAAGGATATAATAGAGGTTGTGACGATCCCAGGCCACCTCCTCATCCAGCTTTTTCCTGCCTCCCAGCACCGACAGGAGCATGATGATCGAGAAAAAGGCCGCCATAAGGGCCTCTAAAACGCCTGCTCTTATCTCGTTTCCGTAGGGCGCCGGAAAGTGTCCCATCATGTATACAAAATAGCCGCCCTTCTTATTAAGGTACCACAAAAGGATCACCGATAATAAGAAGACCACCGACAGCATTATCGTATTGAGTATCCTGGCTGCCTTCTTCGGGAGCATGGAGGTTATTATCCCCGAAAACATCGAAAGCATTATCGAAAAGAAGGGGAAATTTTCAATGAGCTCCATACGTTTACTTCCCCTCTCTCCTGAGCCTTGTGGCGATATCGTCAAGGTTCAGGGTATGATAACGCTGATAGAGCTTCACCGTCAGCGAAAGCATGAGGGCGCTGACCGAAACCGAAACCACTATGCCCGTAAGCACAAGCCCGGCGGGGATCGGGTTTACGTAGCGCTCCGCCGAGGTGATCCCGTCCGTGATGATGGGCGCAACCCTGCCCCGGATATAGCCCTTTATCGTCAGAAACAGATAAACCGCCGAATCCATGATATTAAGGCCTATGATCTTTTTTATGAGATTCTGCTGCAGCAGCAGATTCGTAAAGCCGATGGTAAACAGAAGCATCGCCACGGCCTCACCGTAATTTGAAAGGATATTCGGCCCCATTAAAAATCTCCTTTACGGAACATACAGTAAAATGTATACATTGTACACGCGACTACGAAACCTACGCAGATATCAAGGGGGAATATAAGCCCTCCGCTTAAGATCGCTCCCGGCTCCCCCTTCGGAATATGGCTCTCAAGATGATTGGCCCCCGTAAAGAAGGAATAGCTCTTTGCAAGGCAGTAAAAGGTCAGCGCCACAAAGCTTATTATCTTATAGGTCTTTTCAACAAAGAAGCGTTCGGCCTTCTTAAACCCGAAGGCATTCAGATAAAGGATGAGCCCCGCTCCTATGATGGCGCCTCCGGAAAATCCTCCCCCGGGTGAGAGATGGCCGTTTAGGATAACGCAGATCCCCCACAGGAATATTACAGGTACAAGAGTCCTGGCGGCGCCCTGAAGGATCAGGTCGTTCTTGGGCTCATATTTTCTGTCATTTGTCTCCTGCTCGTATTTCTCCGGATCCTTCTTTTTCAGCGTGCTGTCGATCTTAAGAAGGATCAGCACGGTAACAGTCGCTATGAACAGGACGTTTGACTCCCCGAAGGTATCAAAGGCCCTGTAGTCAAGTATCATTCCCGAAACTATGTTTATTGCCCCGGTCTCCTCCAGCCCGCTCTCTATATACCGTCTGGGAACCTCGTTATCCGCGGGATTCGACGGCGCGCCGATGGGCGGAAGGTAGGAGACGTTCACAATAAGGAGCATGAACAGCGTGATGCAGAAAAGCACTGCGATCGCCTTGTATATCTTTCGGAACCTAAGGATCAGCTTGTTATGCTCAACGTCATATATCCTGTCGAAGAGCACCTCCTTTTCGGCCATCCTCTCCCTCAGGATGGCGGCCTCCTCCTCATGGGGCTTCTTGACACTCATCTCCAGCCTGCCGATATAGGGATCGTCCTCGTGCTTAAACCACTTGAAATATTTATATGAAAAGGTTTTCTTATATTCCTCCTCGGACTTTCTTTTGCTCATTTCTTCTCTCCGCCCTTTTTCGTATCCCCGCTCTGCTCCTCATGAGCAGCCTCTTCACTGATATGATACATAAGCATATCTCCCAGATAGTAAGGCTCGTACCCGCTTACGGTATCCACCTCCATCTCATCCATGGAATCCACCTCCTCGTCCTTGATGGCTCCTATCTTCTTAAAACAGCCGAAGAACAGAAGCGTTGTCACCCCTGCCCCGACGGCGGCCTCGGTGATGGCAAGGTCGGGAGACTGAAACGCCATCCAGACCATGGACATGATCAGACTGAAGGACATATATATAAGTATGGAATTGAGCAGATTCCTGGAAAAGCTCACTGCCACCGCGCAGATCACCAGAAAGCAGAACAGCACTATCACAAATACTCTCATATCTCCCGGTCCTCCTTCTCCCCGATCTCTGCCTCGACCTCCAGAAGCTCTGCGTGCTGTGCCTGCTCGGAAAGATTGTCATTGGTCTCATATTCCATCCTTGCGATGAGATGGCTCGAAACCGGCGAGGTGCACCAGAGGAAGATCCAGACCAACAGCATTTTAAGCGTAGTAAAATTAAGCCCCGAGATTATCATTAGTCCCAGAAGCCCTGAGCCAAGCCCAAGAGTATCCCCCATCGCAGCGGCATGCATCCTGTTCAGGGAAAATTTCATTTTAAATACCCCGATGATCTCTATGGCGAAGATCGTCACCGAAAGGATCAGGAGCGAAAAACCAAGCAGCATCCTTATCCATTCATAGATTATGATCATGAGATTCCCTCCTCTTAAGCTCCTTAATGCCCTCCTCAAGCCTGGCATCCACGTCCACGTTTGCCTTCTTTTCGGCATGAGCGCCCATATAGAGCTTTGTGATCAGGATCACCGACAAAAAGCTTAAAAGCGCATATACTATCGCGACATCCATTAAAAAGCCTTCATTCAGAAGGAGCGAAAGGATGCTTATCATTACCAGCACGATTGTGCCCATCATATTGGTGGCGATCAGGCGGTCGGCAACCTCGGGTCCTTTTATCGCCCTGAAAAGACAGGCAAACAAAAAGATCCCCAGTACCACAAGCACTATGAGAAAAAAGACCTGGGTCAGGTGGTTACTTATCATTATTACTCCTCAGCTTCTCCATCTTTTTGAGTATCGTCACAAAAGACGATGTGTTAAGCCCCGCCGCAAGCTCCTTGTCAAGGCAGTGGACCTCGTATTCGTTTCCTTCGAGCGAGACGGTTATCGTCCCCGGCGTAAGCGTAATGGAATTGGCAAGAAGGACCCTTGCCGTGTTTGTTTCCAGCTCGGTCCTGAAGTGTACTATCACGGGCTCTATATCGCTCTTGCTGCTCATAAGGAGCTTAAACGCTGCCCCGTTTGCCTTGAGGATCTCGACCAGAAGGATCACCAGATACTGCGCAAATAAAAAAAGCTCCCTTAACATGAGCACATCCTTAGATATGCTGAAATCAAGGAACTTACACATGAACAGATAAATAACAGCAGAAATTCCCATCCCGAAAAGAAGTATCTCTGCTGTAAACTGCCCGTTAAATATTATCCACAGTAATATTAAAACAAAATACATGAAAAGCCCCGCGTTTGCGCCGTTTTGGCCTTATATCGGACCGGCCGGCTGCCATATTCCCGCCTCACACTATGTTTAATCAAGTATAGTCCTTTTTTCCCAAAAGTCAATGGTTGCGTCGGGCTGTCGAGGGCAATCGCTTAATATCTTTTCAGGTTGTGAGGGATATGCCGATTATAAGAAAGTCCGTCTCTTCGCGGCTACAACCCACTAAACTCAAAGCGATTGCCCTGCCGACTGTGTATGAACAGAGTAACGCTACGTTACCACGATTTTATCCGCGGGAAGATACTTCTTCACCGTCTGCTCAAGCAGTGTGGGATCAAGGGGCTTGGTCAGATAATCGGCAAACCCTGCCTCCAGGTATATGCTCCTGCTGCCGGCGATGGCATTTGCCGTCAAAACCAGGGCGGCGGTATCCCTGTTTTTGGAATTCTCGTCGGTACGGATCAATCTGAGAGTTTCTATACCATCCGGGTCGGGCATCATATGATCGAGAAGGATAAGGTCATATTTCTTTTCCCTGCACATCTCAACCGCCTTATATCCCTCATCACACAGATCCGGAACTATACCGACATGCTTCAGATAGTGCTTTACGATGGTAAGGTTCATCGAGGTGTCATCCACGGCAAGAACACTGACATCCTTCGCCTGATAGGTTTCCCCGGTCTCCGCATCATCGGTATTGTCAACCTGCTCCATAAAGTTCCCGCTCATCGGCTCTCTGTCGGCAATGCCCACGGGGAGCTTTAAGAGAAAATCCGAGCCCTCTCCGTAGCTGCTGGTAACGCTTATGGTTCCGTTCATGGAATCGACTATGCTTTTGACTATCGCAAGCCCCAGCCCTGTCCCCTCGATGGTTCTGTTTTTACGTATATCCGCCCTGGCAAACGCTTCAAACAGATGGGCCTTATCCTCTTCGTTAATGCCCCGCCCGGTATCACGGACATTGAATCTCAGAAGATACCTGTCAGGAAGGTTTTCATTCTCCTTTTCCTCATAGTCGCCGCTCACCAGAACGGTAACAGAGCCTTCATCGGTATATTTGATCGCATTGTTAATAAGGTTTATGAGAATCTGCCTGATACGGAATTCATCTGATATCTGTCTGTCCGGAATCTCTCCCGTAACCTCAAGCTTAAGCATAAGCCCCTTTTCTTCCGCCCTCTCCCCAAGCATCTGCATTATATCCCGAAGAAGCGACGAAAGGCGGTATTCAGCCTCTGTTATCT
>JAEEGL015630021.1_pt1 | contig 12403 bp, 8 predicted proteins | sample 9134231 | NCBI WGS metagenome assembly JAEEGL01 (sample SAMN16246548, study PRJNA631951) | gut metagenome | biome: gut microbiome; feature: rumen; material: fiber-attached | host: Bos | place: Iran: Karaj | collected 2018-10 | reverse complement strand
TATTGTAATTTCCGAGATTTTATAGCCCTCGTCGGTTACGTAAAACCTGCTCATCGAATCGAAGGCCTTCTGGAGCAGAGCCGTATGGTCGTTCGGGTTTTCGCTTACCGTGTTCAGGAACCAGTCGACGTAGCCGGACGTTTCCGGCATGTTCAATCTTATTTCCCCGTCGCCGGAGAATATTTTTCTCTTTCCGGCGAAGAAGTCCCCGTTTACCGTAAAACTGCCGCTTTCCGAAACGTTTATCTTCGTTCCTGCGCTTATCTCGACGTCGCAGTCGATGACGAGACTGCCGTCCACGCTGAACGTTCCCGCCCCGAGGATCACCTTTTTGCAGTCGGTCGAAGCGGCTCCCGCGATAAAGTCAGTGCAGTCGCTGTTTCCGTTCGGCGGCTCTATATAAACATATCCTTCGTTTGTTTTCATCATGTCAGCATTTCCGCTGCCGCAGGCCGAAGTCAGAAGAACAGCGGCAATCAGCGTTGCGGCGGACAGGAACCTTTTCATTTCTGAATGTTGCCTGTACCGCTGACGGTCTCTCCGTTGCAGACGACGTTGTACGCCGACGAAGTCTTGCTGGAATCGGAAATCGAAATGTTGCCCTTCTGTCCTTCGGCAGTCGAGTTCACGATCATGCTTCCCCTGCAGTTCGAGGAGCTGTACCCGTATTCTCCGCAGCCGGTCATCGTGCAGTCCGTAACGGTGACGTAATCGCCTCCGCTGAGGAACACGCCGTTTTTCTTAACGTTCGAACACGTGACCTTGCACAGCTGACTTGTGGTGGAGTTGACGACGTACACTCCGTTCCCGGAGGTGATGTTGGTGACGTTAACGTCTTCAAGCTGAAGGTCCCAGCTGTTGCTGAGCCTCATGCCTCCGCCGCAGTTGTCGATGTTCACGTGGATGAACGAACAGAGAGTCGTGTTTTTCAGATATATGGCGTACCCGCCCATGTTTTTAACGGTGACTCTGTCCCACCACAGCGAGGCCATGAGCTGCACCTCTCCCGGGATGTAGAAGGCCATTTCGTCGGAATACTCCGTGCCGCCCCCTATAACCGTTATGTCCTCGAAGATCGTGCCGCGGACGTCGTCTATGTCGATGGCCTTTATCCCGGCCTTCAGATCGTGGTGCGTGTACGACTCCGAATTGTCGATCAGAATGCGCTTCATGAAAATGAAGCCCTCGAAATCCTCGATATCGAAAGTCTGTGCCCTGCCTCTGTAGAAATTGCAGTCCTCGAAGTGCATGAACATCATAAGCGACGTGGACTTCGCGTCGGTGAACACGTTGTACGCGTCGGTAAAATCGCAGTTCGTCAGATAGAAATATTCCAGATACTGAGTCGTGTCGTAGTAAAACACCGTCGACCCGTCGGGCATGTCGGCAAGATCGAAAGAGATGTTGTTTATCGTAACGTACCCCGGAGCGACTATTTTAAACAGCTTTTCCGTTCCTGGAAGAGCCTTTATTATGGTTTTTCTGTCTTTGTCGCAGCCGTTCAGGACCATGTTCTTGAAGGACGTAATCTCTCCGAGAACGTATCCCTTTTCCGAATACGGCACGTCAAGCTGCGAGAACAGCGACCATGCGAGCTTGAAGGCCGCCGTGTCGTCGGTGACTCCGTCGCCCTTTGCGCCGAACCACACGGGATTGCCCGTGGACTGGCACCTGGTTATGCCCTTAAGAAGTCCGTTCCCCTCGAAGATCTGCCAGTTGCCCGCGACGATCTCGCTCGTTACGGACAGGATCTTGCGGGTGGAGTCTATGACGATTACCGCCCCCTCCTCGAATTTCAGATACACGTCCTCGGGGACCGTGACCGCCTTCTGAATCAGGTATCTTCCCGCGGGGAGGTAAATTCCCTTCCCCGCGGTCCTTGCGTCCCCGATCGCCGTCTCAAACGCTGCGGAAAGGTCCGTCTCACCGTCGTAGTTTCCGATGTAAGCGGAAAAATCGATCTCGTTGTCGGTTTTCAGCGTGCGGTCGTAATTATTGTCTTTTTTACTGCAGCCGGCCATAATGATACCTCCGAGCACAAGCAATACGATTGCGGCGGCAATCAGATATTTCCTCATTTCCAGTTACCGAGCTGTTCGTTGATGTAGGCGATTCTCTGATTGGCTGCGCCGATGCGACTGTCGTAATACGACTGGAAATTCGTGTTTCCGTCGGCAAACATATTCGCAAGGGTAAAGTAGAACACTTCGCCGAAGTTGCCGTAGCACCATGAGAACGACGCGCGAAGTCCGTCGTGGATTATTTCAATCATCTTCGATGACTCGTCATCAGGACTGTATTTGTGCCTGAGCGCCTTTTCGTAGTAGGCGGGAATGGTATTCTTGTATCCCTCGTATGAAAGAGCCTCTATGACCGCCCCGGCGACCTCGTACTGTTTTTCGTTCAGGTTGGACGGGATCCAGAACGGATAGGTCAGGCAGGAGGTGTAATAGTTCTTCTGGTTTTCGTCGAATTTCGGAGACGGAACGATTCCGTAGTTCAGATCGTCCACGTATCTGAAAACGTCGGACGCGTCGACGAGCGCGTGATGAAGCATCATGTATCTTCCGTTGGAAAATCCGTTGACGTCAACGAAGTTGTACGTTCCGGACGTGCGCGCGCCCTTGCTGTTTCTCAGCAGTTCGTACATGGAGTCGACTATTCCCTGAATCTTGGATATTTCGGTCGTGACGGAAAGGGTCCCGTCGTCCTCCTTGACTATGGTTGCCACGTCGAAGGAGTCGAACCACGCGTACATTGATTCCATGCACGTGAACCCGAACATGTCGCCGTCGGCTCCCGAGCCTGCGTCTACCTCGTTGTTGTGGTTGAGGTCGGCGTAAACGTCCTTTGTGAGTCTGCCGAGCTCGTCCAGCGTCCAGTTGCCGTCAATCACCGTCTGATACGGGTATTCGAGCTTGAGGTCGTCCATGATGTCCTTGTTGAAGAATATCATCCAGGCGTTTTTAAGGCTGACCGTCGACATGTCGGTGTCGACCATGAAAGACTTGCCGTTTAAGGTCAGGTCCTCGACGCCGTGCCACCACGGGGTGGTCAGGGTCAGATACGGCACGTCGTAAATGTTGGCGAAATAGCCCTCAAGGGCGGTGTTCGTGCCTATCGCGTCGTGCAGTTCGACAAGCGAGTACTCGGTTTCGCCCATGTCAACCATCTTTTTGAAGGCCTGTGCGTGATCGCCGGCGACGAAACCGGAATCAGTGACGGTTATGTCGCAGCTGTAGCGGTCCTCGACGTTCGTCATGGTCCTGTAGACAGCCTCGCTTACTATCTCGTTTTCCGGCTCCTCGACGTAAAACGATCCGTTTACCTCTCCCATTACGGCAAAGACCTTCCATTCGGCGCCGTCAAGATCCAGGTCGGGAAGCGTCGGCGCCCCGACCTCCGTGTCCTTCGACAAGTCATCCGTTGTTGATTTCGGCTTGTCGCCCGGTTTGCCGCAGGCTATGATTATCCCGCAGGTCATCACGGCCGCAAGCAGAGCCGCGATCAGTTTGCAGAAACTCATTTTCTTTTTCATTTTTCTCCCCCGATAGATTTGTTATTTTTTTATTTCTTTATCATTGTTTTTCGCTCGAATTGACAACGTCAGAGGTATAGTCGCCCTTTTTGTTTCCTTCGAACACGCAGTCGACGCAGTTAACGCTCTTGTTGCCGCTGCCGTATATTCCGTATTCGGCGCTCTGTCCTATACTGCATCCGGTTATACTCGTCCCGTTCGACGAAACAACGTGAATGCCGTTTTTGCCGGCGTTCGTCACGCTGCATCCGCTGATCTGCGCATAATTGCAGCTGCTGACGACTATGCCGTTCCTTCCGTCCCCGGCGTCGACAGAAAGGCCGTGGATCTTCGGGTACGTGATGCCTGAGAAATCGAACGAATTGCCCCTGCAGCCCTCGGCCGTAAGGTTGGAGAAGTACAGGAAACTGCTCGCTCCGGAGCATTTCACCGCCGAGCCTCCGAGGTTTTTAAACCGGCAGCCGTCCATCCAGGTCGCTATGTTGTTGCTGTAAAGGAAGCCGTTCTGCCCGGCGTTTTCGTTCCCGTCGCCTATTATCTCCATGTTCTGGAAGACGCAGCCCGCGTTGTTTTCGAGCCTGACGGCGGGGAAATCCACCGTAACGCCGTATTTTTCAAGCGTTCCGGAATTGTCGATCGTCATGTTCCTGAAGAATATGAAGCCCCAGAAGCAGCGGAGGACCAGCGCCGTTCCGCGGCAGTCGTAGCAGTTCACGTTATCGACCAGCGAATTGATGACCAAGTTTTCAACGACGCCCGCGTCGGTCACTACGCAGTACGCGCCGTACACGTCAATGTCGAAAAGCTTGTGGTCTGTCTTGCCGGCAGTCGAGGTATCGAAGTAGAACACGGGAGCGTTTCCGGTATTTCCCATCTCGATCCGGAGATTGTTTATGTAGATGTTGTTGGCGATGAAGTTGAAAAGGTTGGATATTCCCTCTTTTCCTATAAGCGTCGGCTTGTCCCCGCCGTCGGAAGGTATTCCGACTATTCTGATGGATCTGGCGAGCTTCAGGTCTCCCACTACGTACCCGGCGTCCGTCGCGGGTATGTAAATCTCGCCCGACGTGGCGATCGCGGAGACAAAGGCGCCCGTGTCGTCCGTGACTCCGTCGCCGGCGGCGCCGAACCAGACCGGGGTGACGTACGGGTTTTTCAGCGAGTACTGATACTCGCCCTCGCCCCTGAAGAGAACGTGGCTGTCCGATTTTATGTATCCGTTTATCCTGACCGGCGCCTCGGCTGTCAGGTATGCCTTGTCGTCGAAAGCCAGTATGCATTCGGCGCTGAAAGTCATCTTTTCGGCGATCCTGTACTGACCGGCAGGAAAATAGATGGTTCCCCCGACTTTTTCCTTCGCCTTGCCTATAGCCTCAAGCACGGCGGCGGAATCGTCCGTGACCCCGTCTCCGGCGGCGCCGAAATCCTTTACGTTGTATTCGCTTCCCACCGGAACGTACGACGGGAATTTTTCGTCGACTCCGGAGTTCCTTTTTTCTTCTTCCATAGCTTTATCGTCGCCTTCGGTGGTCTTATTTCCGTTTTTTACCGAACATCCGCAAAGAAGCATCGATCCGCAGATGACTAACGTCAGAGCGGTGCGTAATAATTTTCTCATGTCCTCACCTCAATTCAGTGTAGCCGGTCCGACGGCGGATACCGCGTCTTTGTTGTTGAAGGACGCGCCGCAGATCCTGCTGCTGTTGCCCGTGAGTACCGCCGAGGCGTTTTTACCATTGTGATTTGCGCAGCAGACGATTCCGTTGTAGGTGTTGAAATCCGACGTCCCCGACTCGGCGAGACAGTTCCCGTTGCAGCGTGCAAAAACAAGCGAGTTTACGGTAATGTGATCCGAATCCTCGACGATCATTCCGTCCGACTGGTTGTCTGTCATCGTCAGATTATTAAAGGTAACGCTGGAGCATTTCACAAGCTTTATCGCTTCGCGTGCCCAGCCCCGCGTGTTCTTTGTCTTGATCGTCGGGTAAATTCCGTTTGCCACCATCATGTCGAACGTGCTGTCGGTCACGTTTTCCATGTAAATACCGCATTCCTCATACAGCGAGCAGACAAAATTGCTGAAGTGAAGGTTTGAGCAGTTCTTTATAACAAGCCCGTTTCCGTTCACGTAGTCCTGCATCGCTCGCGGTATCTCGATGTTGCGGCAGTTCTCGAAAATGAAGCCGTCCGCTCCGCTCCCGATACCGAGTCCGCCGGCCGCGTCGACGTTGTCCATCAGGGCACCCGTCACGTTTTTCATGTGCCAGCCAGCCCAGCTTATCTCAACCGGGAATCCGACGTTGTCAATTACCACGTCTTTGAAGACGAGTCCGTCGGAGAAGTCGGAGGTGCATATTCCGACCTCGTAGCAGTGCGTGAACGCGCACACTTCCATCGAAAAATCCGAAACATGATTCGTCCCGTTTCCGGCGTCTTTCACGGCATGCCCGTTGCTCTGGCCGAAGCAGTTGAATATTGTTATGTTGCTCATGCTGCACTTCGACGTGTCGAAGTAGAACACGGCGCTGCCCTTGTTGCCTCCGTTGCCGATGAAGTTCAGGTTTTTAAACGTAACGTCGCTGCTTGAAATGTTGAAAACGTTTTTCTTGCTGGAATGGTAGACGTTTATTCTGACCTGACCCTCGCCGATCACAGCCGTCGGCTTTGTGATGTTTATGTCTTCGAACGCCCAGTTGGAGGAACCGGAAGTCAGCTTTACGGTATCGAAGATGTCGACCGCCATCTGGAGCCTGTCGGAGACGTTCTTGCCGTTTGCCGTGGCGCCCAGCCACTGCAGGTACGCTTCGCTCGGGCTGCGGCCTTCGTATTTTCCTTCGCCGGCGAACAGCTGCTGCACGGACGATTCGATGCGGCACCCGTCAAGGGTGACGGTCACGTCCTTGTCGGTGTAGAAATACGCGCCCTTGTCAAAAAACAGGGTCACGTTTCCGGGTATAGAAATATTCTGACTGATCCTGTATTCCCCATTGGGTATGACAACGCAGACAGGTTTGCCGCCCGCTGCGGAAACGGCGTTCATGATGTTCTGCGAATCGTCTTTTTCGTCATCAGGGACGGCTCCGTATTTTTCATCGGTTATGATAATATTTTTCATTTTTTCTCCGTTTTCGGGGGTCTTTCCGCAGGAAGCCGCGCACAGCAGCATGACCGCGGCCAGAACCGCACACAGAATTTTTCTCATCATCGTTCACCTGTTTAAAGCAGTATAGATTTGATCCCGAGCATTCCGGCAAGCTTTGCCAGCTCGTCGCTCACGTCGCCGTAGCAGATCGCGAAATGCTGTCCGCTGTATTCCTTTTCAAGCTTTCCGATGTCGCACTGCGGAACAACGTCCAGACAGGGCATGTGGCCCTGGCGGAGCTTTGTCGACGGCAGACCGTCGCCCGTCGTTATCAGCATGTGATACGTGCCCACGTCCTCTATGAGGCGGAACAGCGTCACCTTGCCCGGCTTCATCGTGAAGCAGTTCTGTATTCCGGTGAAGCCCACGCCTTCAAGAAAGTTGTCCACCACGGGCTCGGAGCCCGCGAGCTGGAATGGCATGAATCCGCACGGGGACATTTTCAGAATGTCGCCCTCATGGTTTATGGCGTCCCCGTAGGCTATGACCTGACCGGTAAGATACTGAAGAATGAGCATCGAAACCGTGCACAGCATATCCCCCTCGCAGGACGTCACGAAGTTTTCAGACGCCGAAAGCGACAGCGGCACGCACATGGTCATCCCGTATTCCTTGGAGAACTCGTACTGGCATTTGACGTTGATCGCGTCGATGCCCGTTTCCTTTTTAAGTTCTTCTATCGCGAGATAGAGTCCCATTGCCTTGTCAAGCATTTTGCCGGACACGGCTGGAAGCACCCTCGCCCTGCTTTTCAGAAGTTCAGCCGCCTCTTTTCTCTGCTCCGGAGTCGTCCTTTCGGCGCGTCTGATGAGAGAATAGCTGTCGCTCTGCTCGACCTCCGGACCGATTATCCAGCGAAGGAGCACGTGGTCGAACGTTCCGGTGTAAATGGACATCGACGTGTATCCCACAAGTCCGATCTTCGATCTTTTGAGTCTTGCCCTCGTCTGCGCCGCGCGGCAGAAGGAAACGACTTCCTTTATTGTCTCTTCGTTTTCCGGCATTCCCACCGCTTCGCAGAAATTGTGTCCGACGCGGGCGAGCACGCCCCTGAACATCGTATACGAAACGTACGAACCTGTGCTTTTTTCGACCCCGTTCTCTACCCACATGGGGAATCCCCATATAAGTAGCGGGAGATGGGCGGTCTCGGTCACCGCCGTCATTGCCACCGGGCATTCGATCCAGGACGAGAGAAACAGTATTATCCCCTCGCAACCGTTCCTTACGCATCCGGCCGCGTCCTCGCGGGCTTCCTCTGCCGTCGAGGCCAGCCTGTCGGGATAATAAAGCTCAATCCCCCTTTTTCTGACCTCGTTCACCGCGCGGTCCGCGAACGATTTGGCGCACCCGTCAGTGATGTAATCGGGATGCGCGACCGCTATAAAACCGATACGACTCATTTTTATCCGTGCCTTTCCGCGAAAGCCTCCGGCAGTCAGCAAAGCCGGGGGCAGTTATCGCATTTTTCATTTTGTTTCAGATTTTCAGAAATATTCCTGTTCGTTCATGTATCTTTCGAAAATGCCCTCCCCGTCTCCGGTCGGGAGATACGTGCGGCACTTTCCGCTGCTGTCAAATCCCTCGCAGCCGCAGGCGACGGCGGCGGCCTTTGCCGCTCCGAACGAAGACATCTCGGAAAAGTCCAGCGCCTGGACCTCCGTCCGGGAAATATCCGCTATTATGCGGCAGACGATGTCGCTGCGGCTCCCGCCTCCGAACGCGCGTATGCGCCTGACCTCGGCCCCGGATCTTTTCGCCGCGTCTATATTGTTCCGGACCTCGCAGGCAAGGCCCTCGTATACGGATCTTATCATATCGCCCCGTGTGGACGACAGAGATACGTTTTTCCAGCCGGATTTCGGAATCCTGTCAGTGTACGGCGTGCTCTGCCCCGAAAGATGCGGATAGAAAAGCACCCCGCCGCATCCGGGAAAGGCGAGCGAAGCCTCGCTGTCCATCTCGCGGTATGACATGCCGTGAAAAACATGGTCTCTTGCCCATTTCATGGCGGCGCCGAATGTGTTTATGCATGCCTCAAGCACGTATATGCCGCTGTCCTTCACGCGGAAGGCGAACGACGGAAGACAGTCCGATCCGCCGCCGCACGGGAACTCTATCGCCCCGGCGGTGCCGAGGGACATCGTTGGAACGCCGGGCTCTATTCCGGCTCCGTAGGCGGCTATCTTCTGGTCCTGCGCTCCGACAGCTATCAGGGTCTTTTCCGTAAGACCGGTAAGCCGGCAGGTCTCAGCGTTTATGAATCCCGCCGCAGTGCCCGTCGGCCGCACCTCCGGAAGTTTGTCCTCCGGAACGCCGAACAGGCCGCAGAACCGTCCGCTCCACGATCCGGAGCTCAGGTCGAAAAGCATCGTCCCGCCGGCCATGGTGGCGTCAGTGACCGGGCGACCGCATGCGCGCGCCGTGAAATAGTCCATGGGCATCAGCAGCTTATACGCTCCGGAAAACACCTCCGGCTCACGGTTTTTCAGCCACAGAAGCTTGGGAAGAGAGTAAAGCGGGGACATGTGCTTTCCGGCAACTCTGAACATCTCCTCCGCGCTCACGAGCGAACGGACGTATTCAAGCTCTGTTTTCGCCCTCGTGTCGAGCCAGCTTATCCCGTTGTACAGCGGCTTAAAGTCCTTGTCGACCGGGATCAAGGTTATTCCCTGAGACGAAACGCTGATTCCGGTCACGTCCGCGGGATCTGTTCCTTCGGTTACCTTCCGTATCAGCCGGCAGGGTATCTCATACCACGATTCCGGGTCCTGCTCGGTCTTTTCCGGGGCAGGATGAAGAAGCTCGAGCTCCTCGGAGGCCGTGCGGAAGTGTTCTCCCTTTTCATTGAACAGTACCACCTTGACGGCTGTCGTGCCGAGGTCGACTCCCACAAAAAATTTCAATTTTTCATGACCTCGTCTATAAGTTCAAGCGCCGTTCCGGCTATAATGTCGCCGAACTTCGGCTCAAGCAGGCAGTTGCCGGCCTCGTAGCCGTCCTCCTCGTAGGCGTCGTCGGTGATGCAGTAGCCTGGCAGACATCCGTCGGCAAGCTCGAACACGAACGTGCTCTTCGCGGGCGACTTCTCCTTTACGGTCAGGCCGTAGTGAACGAACACCTCTCCGGGATAGCCGCAGATTATATGGTCGCCCATTCTGAACGCCGACACCTCCGCGGGATTTTCGTCTGCATACAGATCGATACGTATTCCGTCTCTCAGGCAGATCGCGTACCCGAGCTTATCTTCAGCGCCGAGCATACGAAGATTGGCGTTCTGTACGTCAAGGTATGACGCTCCTTCCGCTTTAAGCTTTTCGTAATACGCCGTCCTTACCCTGACGTCTTCCTCAAGTTCGCTTATCGGCGGATATTTTCTTATTCTGATTTCTACCTCCTTCGAGGCGTGCGCCATGGTAAAGTCACTTTCGTAAGTCATGTTTTCAATGATTTCCGCGGCCTTTTTGCCCATGAGTCTGCCGACGCGCTCAGCCTCGTCGAAGGACTGGCCCTGTCTGAAGTATCTCGAGCTCTGGTCACCGGACGTTCCCTGCGCAAAGCCCACGACGGCGCCCGGGAATTTTTCGGTAAGCTCGTAACGCAGATACGCCGGGTAGTCCGCCGACACGAGCATGCTGTCCTCGTGAAGGAAGGTGGGGTGCAGTGAGTAGTTGGCGATAACGCCCTTCAGCTGCCCCTGCGCGTTTTTCACAGCGAGTATGTTGAGCGAATCGTCGACCACACCGTTTTTATCGCGGCGGTTGCCGCCTATTCCGGATTCCGCTCCTATATGTCCGACGCCGAATCCGACCGTTGCCGGGAAGCTGCATTTTTTAGCCTCCGTCACCGCTTTCGCAATATTGTCGAGAAGCACGGAAATATATTCTTCGTCGATGTCTCCGGTGCTGCCTTCGGCGGTCGCCTCAAGCTCCGGATTTCCGGCCGCCCACGGACCCGAATGGGTGTGCGAGCAGTTTATCAGTATGTTCTTCTCCGGGATGCCGCACGCTTCGTTTATTCTCTTTCTGACCTCCGTCGCGTACTTCTTGGAGAAAAACAGAATGTCAAGGGCTGCGAAAGCAAACTCCTCGACTCCGTTTGAAATATATATCGCCGTCACGTACAGCGAATCGTGAAATCCCTCGTTTTCTCTCGGAAAATGGGGATAACCCGCAAGTCTCACTCCCCTGTGCGGGGTTATGTCGTACTGCTTTACTCCTGCGCAAATCATATTCTTTCCTCCTCCGGAAGATGAAGCTCGTCCCACGCCTTTCTCAGATTGTACAGCATTTCCTCGACCATCGCGTACGGGTCGGCGGCCTTTATTATTCCGCTTGTGCTGCCGGTGGCATAGGCTCCGAGCTTTATTGTGTTGTATACGTCCTGTCCGTTCGATATGCCGGCGCCCTGAAGCACCATAATATCCGGGTTAATTTCTCTGACGGCCCTTATCGTAGCCTTTACGTAATTATCGTCAGCCGTTGTACCGGTCCCGATCAGATTTGTCGGTTCTGCTACGAGCAGGTTAGGCCCGAGCTTGGCGCACGCGACGAGCTCCTCAACCGTGTCCGAGCACACTATCGTGGCAAGTCCCACCTCGTCCGCTCTTTTTATGGTCTTTTCGATCTCTTCCAGGGTAAGCTTCTTTTCTGCGTGGTTGAGCATTACGCCCACCGCTCCCGCTGCCTTCACGGCCTCCGGAAGCACCGAGCCCAGCCCTCTGCCGACAGGCGGGTAATCCATGTGCTGTGCGTAAACGTGGATGCGTTCGGTGTTTTCCGCAAGCAGCCTTATGTCGGTATACTGCGGCGTGACTATGACGTCAAGGTCATATTTTGCGGCGGTCCTGTCTATAACCTTTGCGAGCGCGAGCATTGCGTCGCCGTAAAGATAGGCCTTCGGCCCTATCTCAAAAAACGGCGGTCTGATTCTGTAGTCTTTGTACATAGAATTGATTGTCTCCTTTTCTTTTGTCCTGCCGGATACCCGGAAACAGATACCCGGCAGGACAGCCTCGTTTCAGAGGCTGTATGGATTGTTGAAGATATTTCCAGCTTTTGAAGGGCAAAACTTTTGTATGCTTCGCCACGACGCTCTTTTGTCTGAACAAACATTAAAACATGTACCACGCTTTTTTACAAAACGGGATGTACAGGTTCCAAAGTCTGTGCTTACTTAAAAAGCATGAGCGCAGCCGTTCAGAAGTTCTGTTATGCCGTCACAAACAGTACCCCGCCGCTTCAGTTGCAATAAATTTTTATAGTGCGGCGGGGCAATGCCGGGGATTCCAAAGGACCGCGCCTTTGAGGAAGGGGTCCTTTGGCGGCACCTCTTTCGGAGCCTTTCTCCTGCTGGAGGGAGAAAGGCGGAAAAAGCCTTTATAATCGATTTTTGCTTATAATCGCTTAAACGGCAAAAGTTAAAATTTGGTTAACTTCCGAAGGGGGAAAGACCATCTCAATCGCCGAAGTTCTTTCCCCCTTCGGGCATCCCTCTAATCCTTGGCTCGCGTAGCCGTCAAAAAGTTTTTGCCCCGCTTTTTACAAAAAGCGGGTTATCTCTGCTGCTGGAGGGTATAGTGAACGTCGTAGGCCTTTTCCTCGGGCGTATACTTGCGGAGGGTATTGATGACCTCGCCGTTGTTCCACTTCCTGTCCTCTACCTCGTCCGTCGTTCCCATGACGGTCACGTTGAGCTGGCGGTGTCTTGCTCTCACGCAGTCC
>JAEEGL015141264.1_pt1 | contig 12403 bp, 10 predicted proteins | sample 9134231 | NCBI WGS metagenome assembly JAEEGL01 (sample SAMN16246548, study PRJNA631951) | gut metagenome | biome: gut microbiome; feature: rumen; material: fiber-attached | host: Bos | place: Iran: Karaj | collected 2018-10 | reverse complement strand
GCGGAGACGTAGCGAATCCATACTTGAAAACGCGAAGTCCGTCACTCAGTTAATCAGAATAATTGTTAGTACATTAAACTGTAATTCAACCTACATTACTTGTCGCAACTACGTTGACCCCTGTTCCACACACATCCGGAACAACAACATCCCCGATATGAACAGGTGCCGTAAGTGTTACAGACTTGAGCGCCTCAAGGCAATCGAATATCTTCCCCTTGGGAATATCCGACGCCGTCTTTACGGATACCACCGGGAGCTCCCCTCCGGAAACCTTTACAAGGCTCGTCACTATCCGCCTCGGATCCGTCAGTTCATTAGTGACATACTCTGCACCGCGGGGGCAGGTATTACCCTCAATCTTAACTATTTTCCCATCCTCCAGGGTTGCAACCACGTTACATCCGAGAGGACATCTTATACACGTAAATTCCCTAGTTTCCATTCCAAACACCTCGTCAGCCGTTCTTTTACCGGTCACAGCTCCTTTTTAAGCCGGCATCTGCCTGTCAGGTTACTATCCTAAAGGTCAGAGAATCAAAATCCCCTGCCTGCTCCAACGTACTTTTCTGCAGGATAACCTGCTCCATCTCGCCGGGAGCGAGAGCCGGTTTGTTAAGACTGATAAGCGTCTTATCGCCTGCAAGCACCTCTATTCTGGCCTTCTTATACACACTGCCCACTCGGAATCTCACAACCTGCTTATCTTCCATCCGGCCCGGCCTTATGACCGAAGGAACCGTGTATCGCACACCGTCCGTGGCATTTATCTTTATCACCTTTTCCGGCGAAGAGAGATCCTCAGCTGCTTTTCCGCCGTCTACAGCTGCCCCATTCTTTTCAGCCTTCAGATATTCAGCAGCCTTTCTTCCGGCCTGTCCTGCTTCCTCTGATACATAATCGACAAGATCGTGAACATGCAGCACGTTTCCGCATGCAAACACTCCCTTTACACTGGTCTCGAGGCTTTCGTTTACCACAGGGCCTCCGGTTACTTTATTCATATCAACGCCCAGCATACCCGAGAGTTCGTTTTCCGGGATAAGCCCGCAGGAAAGAAGAAGCGTATCACATTTGATCTCCTGCTCGGTGCCGGGAACGGGCTTTGACTTTTCGTCAACCTCTGCGATAACCACCGCCTCGACACGCTCTTTTCCTTTGATATCTACGACCGTGTGACTCAGAAGAAGCGGTATGTCAAAATCGTTAAGACACTGAGCGATATTCCTCTTAAGACCGCCCGAGTAAGGCATCAGCTCCGCCACGAGCTTAACCTTTGCGCCTTCAAAAGTCATTCTTCTGGCCATGATCAGACCGATGTCGCCTGAGCCGAGGATCACAACCTCTTTTCCGGGCATACGTCCCTCTATATTGACATATCTCTGAGCAGTGCCGGCTGTATATATTCCCGCAGGTCTGTACCCCGGAATATTGAGTGCTCCCCGGGACCTTTCCCTGCAGCCCATGCTGAGCACCACTGCCTTCGCACGTATGGTAACAAGGCCTTCACTGCGGTTCATGTAGGTAACAAGCTTGTCTTCACCCTCCGCGGAAAGGTCCACCACCATAGTCTCCAGCTTGTACGGAATACCAAGCTTTTCTGCTTCGACTATAAACCTTGATGCGTATTCCGGACCGGTGAGTTCCTCTTTGAAGGTATGAAGGCCGAATCCGTTGTGAATGCACTGGTTGAGTATTCCTCCCAGTCTGACATCTCTTTCGAGGATCAGAATATCATCTATTCCGGCTTTTTTTGCTTCTATAGCTGCGGCCAGGCCTGCGGGGCCGCCGCCGATTATTACAAGATCTTTGTTCATATGCACCTCACCCTTTAATGTATCCCGTGATGAATTCGGATCCCGGATCCTTCTTTCCTATCTCACTGATATCTTTTCCGAGTTCTCTTGCCAGAATCTCCACCGTGCGGGGTGAGCAGAAGCCTGCCTGGCATCTTCCCATTCCGGCCCGGGTCCTTCTTTTGATTCCGTCAAGCGTGGTGGCTCCGAGGGGTCTGTGTATAGCATCCATTATCTCTCCCTCGGTGACAAGCTCACATCTGCAGACCACGTTTGCATAGAGCGGGTTCTCTTTTATGAGCTTCTCCTTCTCGGAAGCATCCGCAAGGGCCATGGAAGGAATGCCCTTTCTGCTTCTGATAAAGTCTTTCTTTTCCTCCGCGAGAATGTATTTTAAGATCATCTTGGAAATATATTCGCCGATAGCGGGGGCACAGGATAAGCCCGGGGATTCGATCCCTGCCGCATCAAAGAATCCCGGTGCATCATCCGGCTGACCTATGATAAAATCTCCTCCGTCTTCGTGTGCACGCAGGCCGGCAAATGAAGTGATTATCTGCCTTGTAGGCAGGCTTCCTACGCTGAGCGCTCCTCTTTCAAGCACCTCCGAAAGCCCTTGTGAGGTGGTATTTACGCCCTCAAAATCGTCTATGTCAACCGCATTTGGTCCCACAAGCAGATTTCCGTGAACGGTAGGCGTAACGAGCACACCCTTGCCGTACTTTGTCGGAAGCTGGAAAAGAGTATGCTTTGTGAGTGTCCCTACATTTTTATCGAAAAGACAGTACTCACCCTTTCTGGGAGTGATATTTATCTTATTTGCGGATACCATGTTGTGGAAAACAGCGGCATACACGCCTGCCGCATTTACAACGGCGCGGGTTTCCACATCGCCTTTATCCGTCTTTATCAGGTATCCTTCCGAAGCTTTCTCTATGGATGACACCGCAGTGCCCAGTCTGAATTCCACTCCGTTTACGCTGGCATTCTCAGCCAGAGCGATAGTCAGGTTAAAAGGACATACGATCCCGCCCATGGGAGCGTATAATGCCCATACAACCTCGGAGGAAAGGGAGGGTTCTATTTCTCTTGCCTCATCTCCGCTGATAATGCGAAGATCCTTTACCTTGTTCTGCTGACCCTGATCATAAAGCTTCTGAAGGCCTTCCTTTCCTTCATCATCAAAGGAAAGAACCATTGAGCCGTTTCTTTTGAAAGGAAAATCGAGTTCTTCTGATAAATGCTCCATCAGGATATTCCCGCGGACATTTAAAGATGCCTTCAGCGTGCCGGGCTTTGCATCGTAACCGGCATGAACTATACCGCTGTTGGCCTTTGAGGTTCCTTCGCAGACGTCGGATGCACGCTCCAGAACAAGCACTTTCAGATCATACTTTGAAAGCTCTCTTGCCACTGCGCAGCCTGTAACGCCCGCTCCGATTATAGTGATATCGTACATATTTGTACCCCTTTTATACAACTGATCGTTTCTCGGAAACATCCCCCTCTTACCCATAAGTATACAGGAACCGCGGGTGGTTTTCAACACCATGCAAGCCCTATAAAGTCAGCTATTCGGCCCGGTTTCCGATAAAGCAAAAAAAGACGGGACCGCTGAAGCGATCCCGCATAAATAGTTTTTTAAAGTTCTTTAGTCAATAACGTTCTTTACTCCGACAATGTTCATGAAGTTGATGCTGCTTATTACGCAGCCCAGCCTGGAATTTGCTTCGTGAACGATCTGACCGTCTCCGATGTAGAGAGCAACATGGCTGCATCCTCCGTCACCGAAGCAGATGATGTCACCGGGCTGAGCCTGATCAAGGCTTACCGCTCTTCCCGCACTTGAGAACTGGCTTGAAGGTGTTCTTCCCACCGAGTATCCGAAGTTAGCAAGTACATAGCAGGTAAATCCGCTGCAGTCAGTACCGCCCGAAAGGCTCTGGCCTCCCATTACATATCTCATACCGACATACTGTTTTGCAAATTCTACGATGCTGCTTCTGAGCTCCGCATTGGAAGAATATGTTACAGCCGAGCCCACAATGGTGGTATCTTCCTTAACTGCCGCCGCAGCCGCTGCGCGTCTTGCTTCCTCGGCCTTTCTCTTGGCCTCGGCTTCTGCGATCTCTTCTTCTATAGTCTTGGCGGTAACATAGCTCTCCTCGATCACTACATAATTGAGCGCTACATAACCTTCTTTCTCACTGGTGAATTTAACCTTGACCCACTTGAGTTCTTCGGGATCCTCGGTATCGCTGTCTTCGCTGTCCTCGCCAGCTTCGGATCCTTCTTCCGGTTCCGTATCGGATGAATCCTCATCTTCCGATGCCGCATCCTCATCGGATGCTTCCCCGTCCTCCGTTTCCTCGTCGATCTTTTCTTCCTTATTCTCGGCAGCCTTGAGGGCTTTAAAATCTTCCTCTTCGGAGAGCTCAAGCTTATCGCCTGCCGTAACGGTTCCCACAACAGCGGAATCCGTGCTTGCTTCGGAGCGGACATTTAACGCATTGCACTGAACTACAGCTACTTTCTTTACGTAGTCCTCTATTACTTCAAGCGCTTCATCCCCGTATGTAAAATAATCGGAACGGACGTATCCTTCGACATTTCCGGATACAACCTTGAACCATACGCCATCGGCTTCTTCCGTTCTTTCAATGATCTCGCAGACAGCTCCGTCATACATATGTCCGACGATACCGGATGTCGTGTTTGACTCTGCACGAACATTTACAAAATCATTAACCTTTGCTATGGCGAAATTGGCGTATTCCTCTTCATAGATCGAGATATCAAAATCGATCTCGAGCTCTGCGGCCTGATCGACAACAATACCCATTACGTCCGAGTCGACTGTCTTCTTATCGTAGGAATTTCCCAGGACCGAAAGCAGCGACGAAATGCCGCTCTCCCCCAATGCACCCTGATCCGCATTACTGGTAAATGAAGGGATCATTCCCAAAACCGCTGCAGATACGGCAAGCACTGTTCCTTTTATAAAGAATTTCTTTAAGCTCTGTAACATTTTTTTAACATTTGCCTTAAAAATCTTAAACAATTCGTAACAAACCTATGTTACAATACATCTATGAAAAAAATCAAGCCTTTATTATTAATTTTACCAATTTTTCTTTTAATTCTTGCAGTCGGAGGATTTATTTTCTTTTCGGACAAATTCGGATTAAGTTGCTCGAACCGATCGGAAAACATCGCTGATACTGAGGAAATCGGCGCATCCGAGCTTGTCGTACCCGAGTCAGAGCCTGAACCCGAGCCTGAGCCCGAGCCCGAACCTGAACCCGAACCGCCTTTTGAAGAATATGATATACATCTCCTGATGGTCGGCGATAATCTCTATCACACCGGCGTAATAAGATCCGGTGAAAGGGAAGACGGAACCAGAAACTACGATCACGAATTTGCCGGCATCACAGAATTTCTCAATCTCGCCGACATAAAGATCATCAATCAGGAGACACCTTTCGGCGGAAACGATAAGGCGTTTCAGAGCTATCCTATGTTCAACACGCCTACCGAGGTGGGCGATGCCATTGCCACCGCCGGCTTCAACGTAATGCTCGGTGCCACCAATCACGCAGTCGATATGGGAATGAACGGTCTGTTTCATTTCTATAATTATATGCACGATAATTACCCGCAGATCCTGATAGCGGGAATCCACGGTGAAAACATTGAGAGCAAGCTCCCCCACACCGTTACCGGAGATGAGGGAGTTCAGCTTGCGATAGAGGAGGAAGGAACCGCTTCCGATCTCACGCCCGAAGAGCTGGAGTCATGCGCCATAGTTTATAACGACAAGGATTACTCAAGGATCGGCCTTCTCAAAATAAAAGACAGAACCTTTGCGATACTCAACTATACCTACGGAAACAATACCGAGACTTACCCCACCTTTGAGGAAGGTTATCTCGACTTCCTTTGCACATGGGATCCCAACACCCGGGCTATCAATTTCACCGAGCTTAATCCCCAGGTGCTTGATGACATCAGGCTTGCACATGAGGTCGCAGATTTCGTTATCGTCTGCCCTCACTGGGGCGTAGAGTATACCACTACTCCCACCGAATACCAGTATTCATGGGCAAAACAGATGGTAGAGGCCGGTGCAGACCTCATAATCGGTGCGCATCCCCATGTTCCCGAACCGGTAGAGTGGGTGACATCGGATAACGGAAATGAGGCTCTCTGCTATTATTCTTTGGGAAACTATGTTTCGACCCAGAACCAGTCGACGGACGTCCTTCTTGAAGGTATGGCATGGGTTTCTCTCCATGTGACAGAGGATGATGTATATCTTAAAAAGGAAGACTGCGGTGTCGTTCCCCTCGTAAACCATTACACCTACGGTCCTCTCCGTTACCAGAAGACCTACCTCCTCGAAGATTACAATGCTGACCTTGCCGCCCAGCACGGTGTTATCGGTCACGGCGGCTTTGCACTAAGCTATGATAAACTTCTCGAGAGGTCAAACACCATCTTCGGCGATATGATCATTACGCGTGAGAAGATCATGAGTGAGTTTAATTAACAATTACTAAGAAAAAAAAATGGACCGGTCTTTTCAACTGGTCCATTCATTATGTAATGATCTTGTCACTTCTTACTGTCCAAAAACTGCGAATCCGTATAAGCCGAATTGCTCTGCACTCTGTAATAATTCATGGCAGCCTTTGAATTGATACGCCCTTCCCTGACTTCAGTGCGACGCTTTCCGAAATAAGTATCGATCAGATTCTTGTTTCTTTCTTCCTGAGCCTGAATCGCGGTACTCTTCTCGGTGATCTTGGTGATCAGCTCCTGCATCCGCTTTATCTGGTCGGAGTACTTTTCCCGATCTGTCTTCAGCTCATCGGCGACCTTTTCATAGAGAGTCTCGAAGCCGTCGTCCAGCACCTCCAGCTCTTCTATCAGCTCACCTTTCCTCTCAATGAAAGGATCCAGGCTTTCCAAGAGCTTTGATTCATCGGTGATGCATTCGTACTGTCCCTCGCTCAGAGTCTTCAGTTCATCAAGAACCTTATTCTTCTTTAAAAGGGATTCTTCCAGGATATCCAAATAATTCTGATCCATAAACCCATCCTTACGTTAAAGCATGCTGCTGGCTACACCGTTCTTTCTCATAACCTCTTTCCAGGTATCTCTTACAGAGCGAAGGTGTGTGAGTATCTCTTCAAGGATCTCATTGTCCTTTTTGATGTTCGCCTCAATAAGCCTCTGTGAAAGATATGAGTAGATGTTCTCAAAATCCTGCGCTACGGGATACTTCATATCGAGTGTCTGGCGGAGATAATCGATTATCTTCTGAGCCTTGATGATATTCTCGTGCGCTTTCTGGACGTCCTTATGATCGATAGCATCTTTGGCAATATTACAAAACTTTATCGCCCCATCATAAAGCATGAGCGTAAGCTCTGCCGGTGAAGCTGTAAGTACTTTGCTGTTTTTATATTGCGCATAAGCCTGCGGTAAAGGCATTTTTCAGAAACCTCCAAATACTTATTGTGCAGATCCGATAAGACCGGAAATGGCATTGGTCTTGGACTGAAGACTTGCCAGCGCTTTTTCCATCGCCGAATACTGCTTGTAAAGCTTGTCTTCGTATGCATTGACCTTTTCTTCCATGTCAGAGATCTTATTTGTGTAAGACTCTATATCGGACTTGATCCTCTTATCCTCGAAGAAGTTGCCGTAGGAGCGCTTGTCTGCCACGGAAGAAGAAAGCTTGTTCATTCCGGTGTACAATTCCTGAGACAGCTTCGTGAAGAATGATACCACCCTGTCGGGATCGGAGGATATAAGAGCTTTGAGCTTATCTTCCTTACCAGCCGTATCGCTGTCATCGGCATCACCGTCGATATGGTAAGCATGTCTCTCATTATCGGCAGCGAGGAAATAGCCTAATGTACCGATTCCGAAATCCGAAAGGTAGGTGGATTTACCGTTCACCTCATAACTCTTTGACATTGCGCCGGTAAGGGTATTGATGATATTGCTTACGGTCTCGTCACGTCTGAAAAGTGAATCCTTGATCTTCTGCTCATACTCTTCCACTTCCTTGTCGGTAAGCGCTGACTTTTCATCATCGGTAAGCGGCCTGTAGTCCTTTGCGGAATCCGCATTGTAAACCTTATCAAGCTTATTGATGATACTGTTGTATGACTTTAAGAAGCTCTTGAGCGAATCATAGATCCCGCTGGTATCTCTCTCGGTAGTGAGTGAGATCTCCTCGTCTCCCGTGGTCCTTCCCATCGCAGTGATGGTAAGGCCGTTGATCGAGAAGGTATTTGTATTATTTGTGAACCTGGCTCCGTTAAGATAAATGACCGCATCATCGCCCTTTACCTTTGTGGCCATGGTGTTGGTCGGATCTTCGTCATCCTCGCCCTTTACCTGCAATCCGAGATTGGAAAGAGCATTGCTGTTTCCACCGATCTCAAAATCATAATCCGCGCCCGACTGCTTTGCACTGACAAAGAGCCTCTGGTTCTTTTCATCAAAGCTGGCATTCAATCCCACACCTTTAAGCTGGGTAAGAAGATCGGAAACAGTGCTGCCGGCATTGAGCTCAAGGGACTTACCCTCTGCTCCGAACTGCTTTCCGGTAAGCTTTAGTGAGCTGATGTCGTCCTCGCTGAGACCCAGATCGGAAAGTGAAGTAAGTGCAGTGACCTTTGATTCCGGGTCGCTCTTATTGGAAACCACTCCGCCGGTAAGGTATGCTGTCTTTGCAAGACTGTCGATCTTGAGTGTCTGAACGCTGTCTACCGCTCCGTCGCTTGCAAGCACACTCACCTTGCTCGAATCGGAAGGCCTTACGACCTTCTTGGAATAAGATGCCGAAAGACGAAGGTTTGAAACTGTTGACTTTAAACTCTTGAGCTCTTTGTTAAGGTCCTTCCACGCGTCCTGCTTCCAGGAGAGCTTGGTCTTTTCGCCAACCTTTTTATCAACATTTGCTCTTTTTGCGGAAACGAGCTGGGAGATAATAGAATCGGTATCAATTCCGGAAATAAGACCGGACATTCTCATTGGTGATCCCATATTGCACCTCCTTATCGTTTCTCATCTACAAGGATGCCCGCCATTTCCCAGACTCTTGCGATCATATCAAGTGTCTTCTCGGGAGGAAGCTCTTTTATAACTTCCTTAGTGTCCTTGTTTACAATTTTAATAGTTACTCTGTTGGTACCTTCGTGGATACCATAAATAGCCTCAGAATTCCCTCTCGACTTGTTGAACTGTTCAAGGGCCTTCTTAAGCTGCTCATTGTTGGTAGTCGCCTGTTTTCCGGGTTCCTGCTGATTCTCGCCTTCATTGTCTGACTTACCCTTGCTGTCGGCATTTTCGACCACCTTGGTCGCATTGTCGATCTTGGCAGAGGGGTCAACATTTTCGGGCGTATAATCTGCCGGCTCCGTAGGAGTAACCTGCGGCTTGGGAGGAGCAACATATCCGGTTGCCTGTACTCCCATTGCATTGTTTACTGCTTCGAGTGCCATTTTACCACCTCCATGTGTTTGAAAACTCAGCCTTCCATGCTATAAAACATAACGTTAACAGTTGCATAATACGCCACCTCTAATCTATTTATCGGTGACATATCAAAAAAAGTTTAGACAATAACCCACTTTTTTTAAAATTATCTACTTATTCCTATTTAATGTCAAGCCGTAAATTTAACGAAAAAACAGCCGTTTCGCTGTGGAATCGGCTGTTTTGCGGTGTTTTTTTATCTTTCGGGGTGTTATCAGTTATCCATAGGCCCGGGAACCGTTGAAACCACCAGCTCCATATGCCCTTCTAACGGCACATTTCCGTATCCGGCAGGTAAAAGGATGTGGTCTCCCTTTTTAATCTCCGACCCCCCTAGTATTCCCTCCCCGCTTATCACGCTGAGACAAAGGAACGGTGCATCATTTTCAAGTTCCAGTTTTCCGTTAACATTCACCTTTGACACCGCATAATACTTGCAGGAATACATTTCTGTCACAGTATTTTCCAATGTTTGGGCAAAATTCTTTACACTCTCGGATGCTGACTTTGCGGGAACCGTTATCACATCCTTACTCTGTTTAACATGAAGCTGCCTGGGTTTTCCGTTCTGAAGCCTGTCATAATCGTATACGCGATAGGTTATATCGCTGTTCTGCTGAGTCTCAAGGAGCATTATTCCGCCCTTGATCGCGTGGACCGTTCCGGGATCTATCTGGATGAAATCACCCTTTTTAACCGGTATCTCGCGGATGAATTCGCTCCATCTGCCGCCATCTATCATATCCTCAAGTTCCTCTTTATCTTTGGCGTTATGGCCTATGACAAGAGTGGAATCATCATCACAGTCAAGTATATACCAGCATTCCGTCTTTCCGAGGGATCCGTTTTCGTTCTTCCGGGCGTATTCATCATCGGGATGCACCTGAATGCTAAGGTCGGCTTTAGCATCTATTATCTTGATAAGAAGCGGAAATCTGTCATATCTGCCCTTTGCTTCGGCATCGGCATTTATGTTTCCGAAGAGTTCGGGATGTCCCTCCCACAGTTCACTGAGCTTTTTACCTGCGTATGCTCCTGATCTGACAGTACTCTCTCCCGATGGATGAGCGGAGATCCCCCAGCATTCGCCGATATCATCTCCCTGTTCCTCATATCCGAATTCCTCCCTGAGCCTTGTGCCGCCCCATATGGTGTGAGCAAAAGAGGGCTCCAGATAAAGTGGCCCGGGATTGCCGGATGATATTACGCTCACCAGATAAAAAGGAAGTTTGCTGCCTTCGGGAGCTTCTGTTATCTCGATCTCCACGATATGCTCCCCGCCCTTTCCGTGGTCAAGAAGAGTATCAAGACAGAGCTTGTCTCCCCATGTCTCATCAAAATTGGCGTCAAGTCTGGCTTTTACTTCCCCGTCAACTCTTGCAACCGCTACAGGTGCAGGAAGCTGCACAGTGCGTCTGTACTGAACTCCGATGCAGGTGCCTTTTACCTTGAATGATATCTTTGCACCCTTTTCGGTGGCAGTCCAGCCGTTTTTGAAAATATCCGTTATGTGTTCCTGTTTCGTATCATCTGCGGTCCAACCTTCGCAGGATATGATCTCGGCATTTTTGTTTCTGTATCTGATTGAATCCTCATATGCATTGGCTGTGATCGGTGCAGGGAGGAAATGGCAGGCTTTCTCTGCCGGGGGCATGTGGTTGTCGGATTCGGTTTCTTCGGCCACATTTTTGCAGTTTTTGGATTCTGAATTTCCGATTTCGCCGCTTCTGATCTTCTCTAGTCCGTATGTTATTACACTTGCGACCATCTCATGACCCAGATCATTCGGATGAAGATCATCCGGAGTGATCTCACGATTTGTAATCTCACCCGATGTTAAGAGAGGATATATCGTGCTTTTAATCGAAAAAGCCGGAAGTCCGTAATACTCGGCTATCTTTGAATGTATTTCTTCCGCACTTGCGCCGGTATCATAGCAGACATTGTAGAATGTATAAACCGCAGGGGCGTTTTCGGCTCCGAGGAGCTTTCTTACCACTCCCTCATATGTCTCCATATAGTGCGGCGTGTTCTCGTCATTGACCGCATACTCTACGCTTATCACATCGGGCTTGTATACAAGCACATCCTCCGCTGCCCGGGCGCATCCGAACTGTGAATCCGTTGCACCGATTCCGGCATTTATGTAAGTAAACTTCGCCTTCGGAAAAGTCTCCTCCCACCATTTGAACACTCGCGCGGCATAACATAACTCAGGCCTTGAAGCCAGCGATCCCTGCGTTATCGAGCCGCCGAGGAATGCGATGGTAAGTGCTTCTCCGCGCTCGGCACGCTCGAAAACTTCCTTCAATCTTGCGGTGTTTCCGATATTTTTAATTCCGTTGTCATAGTTGATTTTCATGATTTTCTATCGCCTTTTTCGGTTCCACGACACGAAAAACTGTTGTTTTATCGTTTTCTCGTGTCGTTTTTGCGTCTATTTTGTTCTTTTTTGTGTCTTTTTCCTTTTTTTCGACACGCAGTTTTAACATTCTTTCTTATCTGCGTGTCTGCTCGCGGTTATTCCGACACGCAGATTTGGTTTCCTGCTCTACTTGCGTATCTGCTGAAGTAAAATAGTCAATTTGGAACTATCATATTCGTACCGTCACTAAATTAATTCTCTTATAAACTCCGCAAGCTCCGCGGCCATTTCATTATGCTCCGCTATCCTGGGATGCCCGGGCGTAGCCGCTCCGTTCCGTTTGTACATAAAGTGATAAACCCCGGCAGTTTGATCTTCTGCTGTGATCTTCTTTACCACTTCATCTATCGCCTTATCCCAGGAAGGATCATGCATCAGAAGTGTTGTGGCACACACGATGACCGCATCGGGGTAAAGGCCGCGAAGTCTTTTAATAAGAACTTCATACTGCGCTCGCCAATGCTTCGATTCGGAGCTTTCGTAATCTTCCTTCATGATATCGACGGGGCTTGCATCATTCTGCCCTATAGCCACAACTATCACATCCGGGATCCACTGCCGGCAGTCCCATTCATTTTCCCCGAGGGGAGGATTGTATTTCAGCTTTCTGTAACAGGACTCGACT
>JAEEGL014645294.1_pt1 | contig 12403 bp, 6 predicted proteins | sample 9134231 | NCBI WGS metagenome assembly JAEEGL01 (sample SAMN16246548, study PRJNA631951) | gut metagenome | biome: gut microbiome; feature: rumen; material: fiber-attached | host: Bos | place: Iran: Karaj | collected 2018-10 | reverse complement strand
CGTGACGATAGTATAGGGTGATTGCCCTTTCTTAATCAAAGGGGCAATGATGGAAGCCATATCCTTTGCCTCTTTCTCCGTCATGTTGACGCCCTGGCGGGAATCGACAAGCGTCTCTTTATACTCTGCCTGTGCGGCAGCGGCAGTATACTTGAACTTATCAAACCTGCAGTGTGTGATGTTGGGGCAGCCGTTGCAGGCTCCGGGGCTCCTGTCCCTTCTGGAGCAGTGAAAGGGAGCATAATCCGGGCAGGTGGTCTTGCATTTCCTGCCGTGCTGACAATGCCTGTAATTGCTGCACTCCAGGGGCATATGGCACTTATATGTCATAACCCGGTGAAGCTTGATCTCCTTTCCTATGGTTGACTTGTCTTTGCCGAGTTTGGCGGCAATGGAGACCTTGGTCTCGTTATTATTTATTCCTTGCTCGATGATCTTTCTGTCCTCAAGGGTCAGGTGTGAATTAGAATTATTACTCATAAGTATCACCAATCCTTTCATGGACAGTTGCCGGAATGACTATTGTAAGACTAAAATCAACTTTTCATAAGTGGAACTTAGGGATAATCCTGTAAGAGTAAGTTCTACATAAAGGTAAGGGAAGTGGAATTTAACTTTGCAGTTCACAGTAGCAAAAATGCTACTGATTTTAACTGGACATGGAAACTGATATGTGTTATAAGTGAATAGATGGCGGGGGAAGAAACCCATGATAAAAAACGCAAGCCGTCTGGGGTAACAAGTTAATACAGGTTACAAGGGGGAGGACACCCATGATAAAAAACATTCTTGTGACAGATCATAATGGTGACATTATCGGCGCAACCTACCCGAAGCGGGCAAGGGGCCTTATAAAGAGCGGACGTGCGAAACAGATCGATGAGGGTACTATACAACTCACTGATGCTGTATGTGCGGACGCTTTTTCTGTTAATTATATGGAGGATAAAAAAATGGCTAATGTTATAGAATTCAGAGCAAGAGGATTTAAACTTGATGAGAACATCGCTAACGGAAAGGGAACCAGACTGATGGTTACCGAGTGCGGCGAGAGCGTAGAGTGCTTTGAGGTGGCACAGGGCGGCATAGCTACCGGCATCACAAAGACAGCAGAGCTTGAGAAGGACAAGGATTATGTGTTCCGCTTTGCTATCAAGAGCCAGTTCGTACGTGCGGATGTGGCAGAGAGCAGCGTTTCCATCTACTTCAAGGAGCCCGGTGACGGATATACCTATCCCATCGACAGAGCGGATAAGAACCGCTTCAAACCCGTTGTATGCAAGAAGACCGATGACGGCATCTTCCGTGTATTTGAGCTTCCCTTTAACAGCGGTGATGATACGAGCTGCACTATCAGCATACAGCTGCATGATATGACAGCCTGGATCTATCCCGCAAAGGATAATGATGCATACAGCGCACTCCAGGATATCGATTACGATCAGTTCAGACAGGACGAGATACACAACATTGCGAAGACTCTGAACAATATCGGCGGATCCATCGGCGGTACATTAAATGACATCGGCGGCACTTTGGGAGATACCCTTAACGGTATCGGCGAGTTCGCAGTGGGCGTAGGTGATAAGATCACCAAGGCTGTGACGGATGTGTTCTCCAAGTCCGCAGACAAAGAGGCTGCTGAGGAATGCCCTAAGGAGGAAGAGACTGAGTGCAAAGTTACTCCTGCTGAAGAGGTCAAAGAGGAAGTAAAGGAAGAAGTCAAGGAAGAGGAAAAGGAAGACAAACCCGAAACCGCTGAGCCTAAAGACTGACAAGATCCTGCCGCGGAGCTTCGGCTCCGCGGCTTTTACTGTAATAAAAATGCAGCGGAAAGTATATGGTATATGGAAAAGCGTGAACTGATAAGAGTATTTACGGATGAGACGGTTACCGCATGCATACCGGTGGGCTGCGGGCACATAAATGACAGTTATCATGTCTGCACCATTAAGAATGAATATATACTGCAGAGATTGAATGCAAAACTGTTTGCCGGTAGTACAAAGGCATTGGAACGTAATTACATTCTTTACAGGGATGCATGCCGGGAGAATAAGAACAGGACGGGAGAATGGGAGGTGCCGCACTGGTTAAGCTGCAGTGCAGGCAGTTTTTTATATACAGATGAAGAGGGTGCATGCTGGAGGATGTATGAATACATTAAAGGAGAAACGTTCACGGCACCTTTTGATACAGAAGCTATCAAAGCTTTCGGTAATGGCTTGTCTAAACTGCATTTTATACTGGAACAGATGAAAGAAACGCCGCAGGGAGTACTTAGTGAGCTTCACGATACACGCGGCTATTACAGGGATTATGAAAAGATAAGGGAATCTGCTGCTGAGTCTTTACACGACAGAATGCTTGAGGCTATAATTGAACGTAAAGCGCAGCGGATCTTAGATATCAGCCTTCCGGGAATGTCCGTGATACATGCGGATGCAAAGATCGGCAATGCGTTATTCCGCGGCGGCAGTATGATATCCATGATAGATCTGGATACTATCATGCAGGGAGCGCGTCTTCTGGATATTGCCGATGCGTTACGGTCATGCTGTATGAGCGGAGGGGTGTTTGACAAAACTTTGGCGGATGCATTTGTTAAGGCTTATCAGGGATCAGGATATGCACGGCTTTCAAAAGAAGAATGCGAAGCACTGCCGGAGGCGTTTAAGCTTATATGCTATGAGCTGGGACTCAGATACTATACGGATCATCTGAACGGAGGAATATACTTTAAGCAGGAGTATCCCGGGCAGGATCTGGATAAAGCAAAAAAACTGCTTTTAGGTTGATCATAAATATTGGGAGAACGGTAACATGACGAAGAGAAGCGAATACAAACATATTTCCGGCACCGACGGTCTTGAACTGGCTGTCATGAGGATAGAGCCTGATGATCCATCGGAGGTAAAGGGCGTTCTGCAGCTGGTACACGGTATGAGTGAGCATAAGGAAAGATATGCCGGTTTTATGCGGTATATGGCCAAAAGAGGATATATCTGTGTTATACATGATAACAGGGGACACGGCAGCAGCGTGGAGAATATCGATGATCTGGGATATATGTATGAGGGAGGATATGAAGCGCTGATCGAGGATATTCATGAGATAACGCTTGAGACCAAAGAATATGCTAAAAAGCTCTGCCCGGGTACGGAATTAAGATATGCTCTGCTTGGTCACAGCATGGGCTCTCTGGCAGTAAGATGCTATATAAGAAAATATGATGCCGATATAGACAGACTCTGTGTACTGGGCTGTCCGTCAAAGCTTGGAGGGATGAGAGCCGGACTGGCGACAGCAGAGGCTCTTTCGCTTTTGTTTGGGGAAAGATCAAGATCTTCGATCATGGATGGTATAGTGTTCGGGGCGGTTGATACCGGACGCTTCAATGATGAAGGCATTGAAAATGCGTGGCTGTGCTCGGATGGTGAGGTTACCCGGGAGTACAATAAAGATCCCTATTGCGGTTTTAAGTTCACGCTCAACGGATACATCAATCTGATAAAACTGTCTATACTTACTTATACAAAAGGCGGCTTTGCACTGAATAACAGGCAGCTGCCGATAAGATTCTTTTCCGGCAGCGATGACATATTCGGCATATCCCGTAAAGATATAGCAAAGGCTATGGGACTGTTAAAACACGCAGGGTATGAAAATGTACGTGGCCGTGTCTATCCGGGTATGCGGCATGAGATATTAAACGAGCCAAAGCGCTTAAGGGTCTATAAAGATATTTATGAATTTCTGGAATAAGATCTTTGTTTTTCATCATGGTGTATATTTGACGTAAATGAACGTGAATGCTATGATTATCCTGTCGGCAGCTAAGCGGATTTACTGCTCTTTGGGCCGGGTGATGCAGGTTAGATCCCTGCCGGTTTCTCCGGAAACCGTAGCTTAATGTTAAAGCTCCCGGAATGCTCAATCCGATGATATCGCCGGCAAAAGGGGCATAGCTAGCAAGGCTTACTTCATGTCAGGAGAATAGCATTGCGATAACATGCCCGGCATATGTCGGCAGCTAGCCGCGTTTACTTCGGCTTCCGCGGTGGGGTTACCTCACCAGACCAAAACGCGGCAATATCGCCGGCTTTTATCGGCATCGGAGGATAATACGTTGGAGAGACAGTTTAAGGAATATTTATTTCAAAAACATTTTCTTGTAAGTGAAGGATCCGTTTTAGAGCCTCATTCATTTGAGACTCTTTTTGCATTGGCCAATCTGTTTAATATTTCCGTAAAGTCCGGTAAAGAACTGGCACAAAAGGATATGATATCCCTGGCAGCCGATCAGCTGGGACAGAGAGTGCCGGATCCTTTTTATAAAGGGTTTCCGCAGAGTGTGCGTGAGCTTACAAAAGATCAGCTGCTTTTTGACCAGCTGGTCCACTATTCCGTGACTTATGGTTTCGGTAATTTTTCTGAAGCAGGGCATTCGGTGTTTGAACAGACATTTGAGAGAATGGCTTTTAAAGAAAATTGTGAGATAAGAGAGTTTGATATAATAAGCGAGGAAGAAGCGGTTAAGAAAATGGCCGGATATGTTGATGGCCTGCTTTCTTCAACGAGACCGATAAATGACACTCAATTCGGACTGATACGGGATTTCATTACGATATACCGTTACAATATTAAAAACTGCAGCTCTAAAAATACGGCGGTACGTCTTATCACCGAACTGCGCACTTTAAAATATGCGCGCTTTCTTATGCTGTCGGACGTTATCAAATTGCTTGATATGGTCTTATACACAGGATACGGTCAGGAAGACCTGCGCAGCCTTAATCTGAAAAACAAAGACAGGAAGCTGATAAGTGCTGTGATAGACGAGCTTTTTGCGTATTCGCGCTGCGATCTTGATACCTGTTATGAAAAGAAGGATATATGGTGCGGTCTGCTGCATCATATCCATTACCGTCCCAAGTGCGATAAGGCTAAGGAATTTGTTAAAGCCATGCGCAGTAAAGGGAACTTATCGGCATATTCGGCTTTTGAAAAAGCCATGAATGAAGGTGATATACGCGGCGCGGTAAAGACTCTTAAAGAGAAAAAAGGATCGGGAGCAGTGCTTCGCAATCTTAATTATATCGTAAGCCGTATCGTGAAGCCCGAGGATCTTAGCTTTGTACTGGAGTCGGTCGGCACAAAGAACAATATCATCCTTATGCAGCTGCTTTTAAACTATACAAAGGACAGGGAGATTGAAAGAAGTGCAGGCAGGAGTTTCCGTTTTATAAAACACGGTACCATGCGTATACATGATGAGACAGATGAAGAAATGTCACGCAGAAGATCCGTGCTCAGCATGGGGCAGTATAAAGCCATATCTATATTCATGGATGAAAATCTGCGTGCAAATCTGAAAGGGAAACTTGGCAGGGTCTATGTGGATGAGACTATGAAGAAGATCGCGCTTCCGCTTCAGGAGGCATCTTCGAACGGAGGCTACGGAGTGCTTTCCAAAGGATCGAGGATCACCGTTCCCGCAGGAAAGAAGATCCGTGCATTTACATATTGGGAAAAGGTTGACGATATAGATCTGTCTGTTATCGGTATGTCCGCAGACGGCCGGCAGACAGAGTTTTCATGGAGGACCATGGCCGATAAGCAGTCCGATGTCATCACTTTTTCCGGAGATGAGACCAGCGGTTATAAAGGCGGATCGGAGTTCTTTGATATAGATACAGACAGATTTTTAAAAGAGTATCCGGACATCAGATATCTTGTTTTCTGCAACAATGTTTTTTCGGGAAGCAATTTTGATAAGTGTTTCTGCAAAGCCGGATTTATGATGCGTGATCTGATCGATTCGGGAGCGGTATACGAGCCAAAGACTGTCAATACCTCTTTTATCATTGATTGTCCGTCTACTTTCGCTTATCTCTTTGCACTGGATCTTATCAACAGGGAGATGATCTGGCTGAATGTGAGCAGGGCAGGTAATACAACGGTAGCCGGTGAGAGCAGACTTCTTTTCCTGATGGATTATTTTGATACCGTTAAAGTACTTAATGTCTACCGATTCTTTGAGATGATGGCCGGCGAGATGACGGATGATCCGTCTGCAGCCGATATCATTGTATCCGACAGGCCGGAGTTTATGGATGTAAACGGAAATGTATACGGTTCAAAAGAGCTGATACACAGTTACGATCACGAAAGACTTCTTAAACTGATGAACAGCTGATAAGCTAAAGACAGCGTATAAAAAAGGGGGATGGTCTTATGGGAGCATATGACCATCCCCTTTCTGTTTTGTATACGCAATGTTTTAAGGTACTATGCTTACAGGCTCGTAGCGGATCCGGAGTGTGGGCATTTTAGTCATGGCAGCGTAGTAGTTAACGTCCCAGTCATCACGCCCGTCGTCTGTATTTACACCTTCCGAAGGTGTAGCAAAGAATTTAAGATCAAGATCGGTGGGGCCGCTAAGCGGTTTATCAAAAAATGCTTCCATCAGATCTACACATTTGGTTCCCGGAGCCTTATAAAACCAGCGCCCGTTCAGTTCCATCATAAGGCTTAAATCTTCTTCAAAATAAATTTCACAGAATTCCGGATTGGCTTCAAAGTGTATATCAAGAGCCAGACCTTCGGAATCTTCTGCGCCGCCCCAGCGGAATTTAAAAGGCAGCTGTGTTTCACCGTCTTTTATGACAGGTATCTGGTAGTAGGGATCGGCCATTATCTCTTTATAATCCTTAAGTATGGGCTGCGCGATCCCGGCGTTTTTATTATTGGGGTCTTCTATCTCAAGTCCCAGACGGCCGCGGTCGCGGAACTGATAGAAGGTTATTGAATCAAACCAGTCGGCTTTATCATTTTTTATATGCTCCAGAAAACGCTTTAAGGTCTCACCCTGATGCAGGGGCCCCGTAACATCTCCGTCTGCGTTTAATTCTCCCGATATCATGGGCTTGTTCTGGCCTGTTATCTTGCGAAGACGCAGGGATGTGTTTTTAAAGTCATTGTATGTTTTTTCGGTGGGCGTAAATGTATGCCTGCCGCCGTCATCTTTTTCGGCGATATCATAGGGCCAGCCGTAATGCAATGCAAGATAACGGTCGGCGCTCCATATATCGGCGGCCTTGTATGCCTCTATCAGATCTTCCTCACGTTCCACGCTTTTATCTTCGGATTCAGCGAAGCCTGCGCAGAGTATGGTCTTAACATTGGGGGCTTCTTCTTTTATGATCGAATTAAAGCGTACAAAGAAATCGCCTATCTCTTTAAAGCTGAATCTTTTATTGTGAGTGAACCAGTTGCCGGTGCATTCATGATTGATGCGAAGGCGCATACGTCCGTAAGGCTTAAGCTGCTTAGCGAAACTGCGCAGGGTATCATCGTCCAGCGAGCAGTCGATGGTGATGGTAAGAGTTACATCCTGACCGTGACGGCGTATATCCTTCATGTACTTAAAGGGTTCGTCGTTAACGCCGAAGGGGAAGTAATCATCGTAGGGATAGTCCCATGCAAAGGAAACCTCCATATCTTTGCAGGCCTCTGAGATACGTGCGGGCCACTCTTTGTCCTTGGGATAATAGGTATACATCAGATTGATGTTTCTGTGGGGACGGCCTAAAAGATGCAGTATGTAGTCCTGATCCACATATTCGCCGCGCTCGCTTCCGTCTGACAGATCCAGAGCCAGCGGCGCTTTTCCTAAATGTATCGCATGCAGGGTCACGCTCATTTCAGTCTCCTTTCAGATAGATACTTTGTCTGTTATTATAGCGTACAAGTGTTGATCATACAATGTTTTTATTGTCACATTATTTGCCGGATGATATAATCAAATGATATGTTTTCCGGAGGCGGTCCGGCAGGAAACGCTACATTCTGAAAGGATGTTTTATGCGGCAGAAAGATAAAAAGAAAGAAAAGATAATGGCGTTCAATATCATCGTGGCCAGAAGTAATCCCCTGGTGATGAGAAAGCTTGATATACGCTCTTCATATACCGTAAAGGAGTTTACCGATGCAGTCTGTATAGCCCTTGGGATAGCTCCGGTGGACGCAGAACTGAATGTGGAGGGCGCTCCCGGTGATAAGCTGGATAAGCTTTTTTCGGAAAATGACAGGATAGAGCTGATATTGCCAAAGAGCGAAGGGAAAAATACAAGGGCACATCTGGATATTTACGTTGACAGGACAGAAGCTGACAAAGATATACCTGAGGATAGCGATGTACCTTTTGTGTCATCATACAACCGTATGAACATTCCTGCTGATATGTGGGATGTGAGGGATATAAACAATATCCTGCTCGATCTGGAAGCCGGAGCGGGTGCTGTTCAAACCGGCAATATGCAGATTTATGCAAAGGACCTTGAGTATGTACAGAAGAAAACGATCAACGCACTCCGCAGACGCTTTGCACCGGAGACTGCAGAGAAAGAGGTCAATAATGCAATAAAGCTTCCGATGAGACAGCTTATCGGACATAATAAACTGGATGTGCTTAAGGATATATGCGAAAAAAATCATATATATCTTTATGCAGGTACGCGCAAGGCCGAAGTGGTGGAACGGATATGTTATTCGTTTGACAGGGACAGGCTCTCTGATATGATCAGGAATATGGATATATTTGAGTATCTGTGTTTCAGGGATTACCTTCTGGATGAGAGTGATACAAGATATGACAATACCATCGAAGAGGATCTTGCAAGACTTTATGAAAAGGGACTTATCACTTATATTCCTCAAAAAGGCTATTGTATAGCGGCGGAACTGGCAGAGATATTTGAGGGATCATTTTCGACGCCAAAAGAAGAAAAGCTTATAAAGGATAAATATATCCGTACTGCTTCGGCAGTGTGCGGATCGCTGTACGGGGTATTTGACAGGGAGATGTTTGATGCGGTCCTTGACGGTCTTAAGGCGGATATGCTGACGGAGGAAGAAAGAAAGCGTGCTTTTGCCGAGCTTGGTATCAGAGGAGATATCAATAATCTCACGAAGATGGATAATGAAAGATACTGCTGTAACGACGGCAAGCTTAAACAGAGTGTCATCGAAAGGGCGATCGCAAGAAGGAACGGTTCAAAGCAGATATTCATACCGGATAAGGAGTTTATAAAAGCCCTGATCAAAACCGGGCCTGAGCTTGGTAAAAAGAGCAGGGAAAGCCTTGCCCTGCTGATCACAAAGCACAGATATTATCATTATTACGGAGAGATGAATACCGGGGATATACTTAAAGCCGTGGCACGCAGCATTCACTGGGGAGAAAGTACGGAGAATACGGTAAAGATAGTTGAGGACTGTCTGTACAGGCATCTTCAGTGGCAGAGCAGGAGTTTTGTAAATGACGTGAAACAGCAGATAACAAAGATCGTGGAGACTGAAGAGAAGAACATTCCTTTGGTGGGGCTTAACGGTTTTTCTCTCAAAAACAGTCCTAAAGAAATGAAAGAGTATTATCTGATGCTTAAGGAGAAGCAGGAAGCCGAGATGCAGGCGCGCATAAGAAAAGCTGCTGCTTTGAAAAAGAGGTATTGAAAGTGGAATTAAGGGATTATTTCAGAGCTTTTACCGAAGATGAGCTGGTCAGGGGGGCCGAGCTGTATTATGCCGGTGACATTTCCGATATAAGCATTCATACGGATGCATTGCTTAAAAAGGCGGACTGCGTCGAGGTGAAAGGCAGCTGGACGGACAGCTCTTATAAAACCGACGACAGTAAGAGCTCCGGGGAAAGACATTCTTATATAAAGATAAATACTGCTGTGAATCTGCCTTGCAGCTGCAGATGCAGCTGTGATGAGTTTAGTGCCAATCTGTACGGCTGCGCACATCTTGCGGCACTGCTCACAGCATATATGGCATCGGTAAATGGAGATGATGTATTTTACGGATCGCGGCTGGAAAGCATGTTAAAGAGCGTGGCAAATGTTTCAGATCCGTTTGCGCCCGGCGTGCTCAGACGGACTGATGACCGTCTGCTTTCGATCCTTAACGATACGGAAGATACGGCACTTCCGCAGTGGAATAATGACAGGGCGGTAAGGGCAAAGAACGGTCTCTGCAGCGTGGAATGCGCCCTTACGGTGATGGATAAAGAGCGTGTTTTATTGGACATTAAAGTGGGATCGGGCAGAAAGTACCTTGTAAAGAATATAATGGAGTTCATGGAAGCTTATAAGTATGAAAGAGCTTATTCCATAGGAAAAGAAGAAATTACACTATCACCTGCCATGTTTGACAGCTACAGCAGAAGTCTGATCGACCATCTTTTGTGTGCAGTCTATTCGGATGATGAGGGTGCAGGCGGAGTCAGGGTATTCAAAAGCCGTAACCCCAGAGATGAGAGATATCTGATCTTTTACGGGCAGCAGCTTGACGCTCTTATGGAGATACTGGATGCGCATAGTGTGACGCTTAACGAAGTAGGTGGCGCGGAGGTACGTCTTAAAAGAAAAGGCTTAAAGGGTATACTTAAAAAGAAAGCATACGGTGCCTCGCTGTCGGTCGAACCCCTTGAGCCCATTGCCGTGACGGGAGCATGGATGTATCTGGGGGATGAGCAGGGGATATTCAGGATAGGGATCGCTTCGCCGCAGCAGCTTAGAGAAGCAAGGGCTCTTACCGGCATGGGCGAAGGAATGTATATAAGGGAGTCGGATATAGGCAGGGTGCTTAACAGATTATCACCTTTTTTCAGGGATTACGGTGAGCTTGTCTGTAAGGGACTCGAGGCAGAGGCTTATGAGAAGGAAAAACCGGAATTTGAGTTCCGTCTGGATTATTCATCCCATGAACTGTCATGTGAGCCTTATGCGGTGTATCCCGTGCAGGATTTTAAATGCCATCTTTTTGATGATACTTCGGACCGGGCAAGAAGGAACGGTGCGGGTGAGGCGGCTGCAGCAGAGTATCTCACCGAGCTTTTTGACAGGATGGATGAAAAAAGCTTTATATTGTATTCGAAGCTTGATGAAGAACAGCTTTTTGATTTCATGAAGGATAATCTGCCGGCACTTGAAAAGCTTGGCAGCGTGTATTCTACTGAAGCAATTAAAAAGCGCCGCGTACGCTTCCTGCCAAAGATCAAGGCTAGTATAAAACTTGAGAATGGCGGTCTGCTAATGTCGGTCAGCAGTGATGATATTTCAGACGATGAGATGTTCGAGATCCTGCATGCGTATAAGAGGAAGAAAAAGTACTACCGTCTTAAGAGCGGTGAGTTCTTATCCCTGCAGGATCAGGAAGACAGGATCTGGGAAACCGTATCCGAGCTCTTTGATAATTACGGGGATAAAGATCCCGAAAAGATAAAGATACCTCTTTACAGGGCTCTGTATCTGCAGGAGTCAATGGAAAAGAGGGATGATGTTTATTTCGAAAGCTCGGCAGAATATGTGCGCCTTTTAGAAAAGATGGATCCGGAATGTTATAAGGATCTTAAAGCGCCGAAGAGTCTTGCAAAGATAATAAGACCTTATCAGCTGGAAGGTTACCGTTGGATAAAGCTTCTTAAGGGCTGCGGCTTCGGCGGGATCCTCGCTGATGATATGGGACTTGGAAAAACACTGCAGGTTCTTTCTTTCCTGTTGTCGGAAAAGGCTGAGGGCAAAAGCGGTGATGAGCTGAGGACCATTGTTATCTGCCCTGCATCCTTAGTCTATAACTGGAAGAGAGAGATAGAGACATATACCAAAGAACTGAATGTGGCAATGATAACCGGAACCGCGCAGGAGAGGGCGGAATTGATAAGCTCATCGTCGCAGGCTGATATATGGGTGACATCCTACGATCTGTTAAAGCGTGATATTGCCAGATATGAAGGGATCGTGTTTGCAAACGAAGTGATAGACGAGGCGCAGTATATCAAGAATCAGAATACACAGGCATCCCAGTCTGTACGCCTTGTTAACAGCTCCTTCCGTCTGGCGCTCACCGGTACTCCCATAGAGAATCATCTTGGAGAACTCTGGAGCATCATGGATTATCTGATGCCGGGATTTTTGTATAATTATACGGGATTCCAGAAGACATACGAGCTCCCCATCGTTACGGACAATGATGAAAAAATGCGGGAGCGCCTGCGGCGTATGGTACATCCGTTCATCCTGAGGCGGATGAAAAAGCAGGTGCTTAAGGAACTTCCGGATAAAATGGAAGAGACGATATATGTAAGTCTTGATCAGGATCAGAAGAAGCTGTATACGGCCAATGTCAAAAAACTCAAAAATGAGCTGAACGCAGTGAGCAGCAAGGAGTTTAAGAGCGGAAAGATGCAGTTTCTGGCACAGCTCACTCTGTTGCGCGAACTATGCTGCGATCCGACCCTGCTTTATGAGGATTATAAGGGAAGCAGTGCCAAGCTGGAGGCCTGCCTTGAACTTATCAGGCAGAGTATAGACGGCGGGCATAAACTGCTTTTGTT
>JAEEGL013914776.1_pt1 | contig 12403 bp, 9 predicted proteins | sample 9134231 | NCBI WGS metagenome assembly JAEEGL01 (sample SAMN16246548, study PRJNA631951) | gut metagenome | biome: gut microbiome; feature: rumen; material: fiber-attached | host: Bos | place: Iran: Karaj | collected 2018-10 | reverse complement strand
TCATTGAAAATTTCGTAATCCAAAACATCTGAGTTGAACAATGATAATGACATATCTGGATTATTAATTTGAATTGCTAATCCAATTACAATACCAATTCCTGTAAATGCTAAGATTACTGCGATAGCTAATGCTATCCATTTAATTTTTGTCTTATCCATCTTATTTAATACCTCCTATTTGATGAATTTAAATGTTAAAAGGCGACCCTTTTCGAGCCGCCTAGTTTTCGATATTATCTATGCTTATCTACCAAGCATCTTTAATAACATCTTGTCTGATTGCTTGTCTGGCTTAACCTTACATGTGTAAACTTCGCCATTTTCATCGGTTGATTCTACTTCATATGTATTACCATTGATGATGTTGCCTGTTTCGTCCTTCATTTCGAATGGAGTAATCTTTAGATTAGCTTTGTCTTCACCATTAAATACGATTTCTAATACTTGATATCCACCGTTATCTTGTGGCTTAACATATGCCTTAACTTCTCTTCCTCTAATTACGCCTTTTACGAAATATGAGAAAAATGACTTACCATCTTTTGTTACATATGGTTCTCTCTCAACAACTACTGCGTTTGCCATTGATTAATACCTCCTTTTAAGTATTCTTGTGCCTAGTCTCGACTAACTATTTTTGTGCTGATTTTGCTTTCTTGGCACGAGAGATTTCTTTAGCTTCAGCTTTTGTCTTACCTTCATTCATTGCTTTCTTATACTTGTATAATCCAGCGTGATCTGATTGACATTGAAGATAACCACTTCTAATACCTGCTTCGAAATCTGTTAACTCCTTGCCCTCTTTAGGACCATGAGTGTGAACCTTATTCTTACGCTCTTCTGCGTATCTACCGGCTCTCTTGTTTGGTGTTAACCAACGTCTTAATAAATTTGCCATTTATGTACCTCCATAATTTTTGATTTTTTCTTGCTTCTCTCCATCTATTAGGCCGTATATCTGCCGTTGCCCCAGCATAACTTTGAGAAACTATTGGTTATGTAATTAATGTTTTATGTATATACCCTATATAATCTTCACGATTTACGTGGAACATTTGGTTCCTCCTATGTACACTCAGAAGAACGTTAAACATGTGGTTTACCACCTCCTTTGTGGGTATATTTCTATTTGGATTCTAGCTATGCTAGTTTCCTGACTGCGATGTTTGATACAATACGTTTGCCATTAATCTTTCGTCCTCTAAATTCGAAGATTTTGTCGTATTGCATATCTCTAAGTTGTGTTCTGCGATAGAATGTATCCGAGCTCATTAATTGTGCTTCACCATTTAATTCCCTTACCGCCAATTTCTGAACGATAATGAAATCTTTGGTTCTATAGATGTTGTCAATGTTCCCGACGATAAAATCGCATGGACCAACTAATTTAGACACTTGTTCTAGATCGAAAATCATGCCCATTGATTTGTACCTCCTCTTTTTATTCAATTCACTACTCGTTTCCTTGTAGCTTATTGTCTGATGTAAATGTTCACTTGCCTTTCAGCACTTACAATATATGGCGAATAAAAGGGAGATTGCGTGGGAGTAAATGGGGAGTAAAAGTGAGTTGTATGGGGAATAAAAGTGAGTTAAAAGTGAGATAAATGGGTATAAAGGTGAGATGAAAGTGGACATAAAAAAAGCCAGGTCGTTAAACCTGACTTACTAATTGTTTGCGTATTGTCTATTTACTATAATGCTCTAACAATGGATATAGCGTATTTCGTATCCATCTTTTTGTTGTATCATACCCAGCATCTAAATAAATAGCACCAACAATTGCCTCTATATATGGAGTATGCCCTTTATCTGAAACTTGTTCGTGATCTGGGATATTATTATCAGAATGAAAATGCAAATTATTATATGCATAATCAATCCATTCTTCATTTATCATTATAGCTTGCATAACATCATTGTTTTCCAAGTTACTTTTTCTAATAGTTATTTCACCTTTTGTTCTAACCTTGTCATCTCTGTATAATTTATCTGCAATAACAGCTTTCAAAACTGAATCACCTAATGTTGCTAACCCTTCATTTTCATATTCAACTGCATTTTTCCCTTGCCCTTCAAAAGATTTTTTGACAGCTTTCATTGCTGTAACTAAATAAGAAATATTTTTAAATTGATAATGCAGTTTCTTATCCCCAAACTCTCTCATTTTTTGTTCAATAATTCTATTTTCCATATCAATCACCATTAATAAAAATATAATCCTCTGCGACAACTTCTTCTATTGCAACGGGATTATTAAAATAATCTAATTCATTTTTATATCTATCAGTTACTAAAACCAATCTTTTATTGGTAGACCCTAATAATACACGCTTATCATCAATCTTACTATCTATAAATGGTCCTTCAATTAGCAAATCAACTGAATTAACTAAATCATCATCTAGTTGCTCTATTGTTTTCCCTGAAAACATTATAATTCCTAATCCTAGTTCATGGATTCTATGATTAAACTTTTTTAGGCACAATTGCAAAGAGGGCTCACCCCCACTAAGAGTGATACCCTCAATATCAAAATCATTTTTTGCTTTTTGGACAATGCCTACCAATTCATCTAAAGATACAATATGTTTTGGAGTCAATTCTTGTAAATCAACATTACAACAACCCTTACAATTTAAATTGCATCCTTGAAACCAAATGCAGCAACGTTTATATGGCCCTTCGGTTTTAGTACATAACTTAATATATGCTATATTAAAGCTATTCTTCAAAGCCAAACGCAAACCCTTCTTTTTCTACCTTTGCAATAATCTTGCTTCCTCTTAATGAACGCAAATCATCCTTATTCTTAAATAAGAACATTGCTAACGGGTCTAGTAATCTATCGTTAATAGCATTAAGAATATCTCTACCACCTTTAGATGAATCAACTCCTTTTAATATATATTGAATAGCTTGTTGCTCTTTTTCAAACTCCAATTCTAGTTTATACTTTTCTTCTATTCCTCTAATTACTGGTCTCAATTTAGATTTACAAATCTTGTATTGGAATTCTGCATCTTGAATGAAATTAAATGGAACAATATTGTTATATCCAATACGTCCAAGAAGTTCTGGTCTTTTTAATTCATTATCAAAATAGTCTTTAACAATTTTTATAAACTCTTTTGCTACGCCTTCTTTATCTGAACTAGCTTGAACTTGATTAGCGCCAAGGTTAGATGTAAATACAATAATAGTATCGCTGAAATAAACTGTTTCGCCCTTTGAATCAGTTAAACGTCCATCTTCCAATATTTGTAAGAATATATCTAATATTCTTGGATTTGGTTTTGCTGCCTTTTCTATTTCATCAAACAATACTACACTAAATGGATGTTCTTTTATTGCATTAGTTAATTGGCCTCCTTCTTCATATCCAACATATCCTGGGGCAGCTCCAATCAACTTTTGATCACTATTCTCTTGCGCATATTCTGACATATCAAATCTAATACATGCTTGTTCATCACCAAATAAGAATTTTGCTAATGCTTTAGATAACTCAGTTTTACCTACACCAGTTGGTCCAACAAAGAAGAATACTCCTTTTGGCATAGACCTTGAAGATGTTTTATGTAGACCTGTTAAACCCATATATGCCTTGACAACTGTTTTCTCAATCTTTTCAATCGCCTCTTCTTGCCCAACAACACGCTCTGCCAATTCTTTTTTAATGTTTTTAACTCTAGATTGTTCAAGTTTCTCCCAAGGATTTTCCTTTTCACCATATTTAAATAAATAGAACAACTTATCAAAGGTCATCTTGTCTTCTTTTCTAGACATTCTTGATAGTTGAATAATTTCCCTGTTTGTGAAATCTTCTAGCCTATCAATACATTCAATATTGTCAGCATCTAGCAAAGAAGTGGTTCCGCTCTTTAATTTAACTTCAAAAGAGTCTTCAATCTTTTGAATAATTTGTTTGCGCTCTTCTCTATCAGGTTTTTGCAATGTTACAATTTCTACTTCAGGGTTTCCTTGATAAAAAGAAATAGGTAATCCAGATGCTTTATTTAAAATAATGATTACAACACTTTCATTGCAATCGCTATTTAAATAATCAACTTTTCTATCTTTTAATGCTTTACCTAAAAGAGTTATATTTTGTCTTTCATCATCACTTAATCCGTTTACGCTGAATAAATACTCTGACCAATTAATAATAAAGGCAACTTTCTTCTTCTTATCAATAACATTTTTATAAACTACGTTTAATATTTCGGCAGGAGTTTTAAATAAGCCTTGTTGAGACTTTGGTGAATCATCTTCTTCGTCATCTAATTCATATGCCTCGCCTTCGACTTCTACCTCATCTGTTAATGTTAATTTATCTATCGCTCCTGTAGCGCCTTCAACTCTATCCCAATAAACAATATCTTGATAATCCATCTCTTTGAACATTTCTTCTAGATATTCTCTTAATGTGACAATTTTATTTTTATCATCTAAATACACATCGCCTACGTTACCATCAATCATAACGCACTTTTTTATACCCGCATTTCTTCGAATCTTATTAAAACTATTTTGCAAAGACATAAATTACCTCCTAATTTGTTCCCTTATTCTTGTTTATATATTGATATTTTTGTGTTTGTATTTTATCTGGATTTTCCCACTTTATTTCCTCATGTGTAATATTGATATCATAGATGTTCTTAAGATCTTCCAAGAATGGCTCAATATCTTTTTTACATGCATGTCCCTCGTACTCATCAAAATGATACATGAACTTTCCATTTAATTGTATTTCAAATTCCGCCATTTGGCCAGATGCTTTTAACGCAACCAATTTTACTACATTTCGTTCTTTATCGATTTTTAGATTCTTTTTGGTATCTACAATAAACCCTCTATCCTTTATTGCTTTAATAATGATTTTTAATGTTTCTTTTCGAATTTTTTCGTCAACAATTGCCTCATTCACTTTACTATTAGCTTCATCTATAGACTTAACATCTGCAATAATATCTGCAGAAACCCCATTGTTTCTTAATTCGTCTTTATACTCTTCAATAACCTTTTCTTCTTTCTTTCCTAAAAGAATATTGTATGCTTTTTGTGCATTGGTTATTATTGTTTCAAAACTACTGTTTTGATTTGAAAGAATTTCTCTATATGCCAACTCTCGTAATGACACATCTTCAATAGCATTAATATTTTCAAGTATGTCGTTTGAAATAGAAACAACACCATGAATTCTATTTAACAATTCTTGTGTTGACTCTTTTCCAACATTTAATAAACCTTCATCTATCATTTGATCTATGACGGCAAGTTTTGAACCTGTTAAATCATTTACTAATTTTGTTAATTCAACAGACTCGTTTTGAACTTTTTCTTTAAAGTTTAAAAATGCTTGATACTCCGGTTGATGATTATTAATAGAATATGCTCTAGCTTCATTATATTTATCTAATGTTCCTTTGAACTTGTTGATTTGATTCTTTATTCTTTCCTTAGAATCTAACAAATAAGACTCATATTCTTTAACTTTAGCAGATTCTAATTTATCAGCAGTTCTATGAATTCTATCTAATACTTTATCAATTTGACATAACGAATGAATCGCAGTATCGCATTGAGCTTGAACTTGTATAGATACACCTTGATAATCAACTGTTACTTGTTGGCTCATTATTTGCTCTCCTCTAAATCAAATATTTCTTTTGCCCATCTTCTCAAATCGTTAGCATTATAATTAGCCTTTCTATCTTCTGGATGGATATTTGCATTTCTATTCTCTCTAAAATCGTGTAAATCGCTAACGATATTTTTATCAATAAGAGAATCTCTTCTTGCTTGGCTTAACATATCAGAAAGCGTCCCATCTAATTTGTACTTATTCTTTAAAATAAATTCTAACCTTGCTGATAGATTAACAAACACAAATTGATAGTCACCACTTGATATTTTTTTATCAATTAATTCTGGCTTTATGTTATTTGGGTTTTTCAATGCAGCATCTAACAAATTAAACTCGTCATTAATCATTGTAAAAACGTGAACAAAACCATCATATTTATCAAATAATTGGCTATTAGCATTCTTAAATATTTGTATCCTTTTCCCTACATTGAACACAATATTATATGCTGATTTAAAATCGTTCCTATTAATCTTTTCTACATCAAATGCGTAATCTTTATAATCAGAGATACCTGTAATTGTTTTTAACTTTTCTAAAGCAGCATCATAACTAACAAGTTCGATAAGACCTGGATCTTTAACATTTCTTACTTTTAAAGCTTCTTCAACAGGATTTACGTATGTTAACAATAATGCTTTATCAAAGCCCTTATTTGCCATTACTTCATAAACATTCAATGGGTTTTGAATTCTTATATTGCTAAATATGTTAGCTAATACATCTTTTTCTGAAATATTTAAAAATTTTGGAATTGATGAAGTTATTTTTAATACTGTTTCCAAATTATCCTCATCAACAAATTCCATATAAAGATCATAGTTTTCTTTTAATAGCTTTTTGTAGATATTTAATATTCCAGCATTTGATATTGCAAATTGCTTAATCTCATTTAAAACAACAAGATTATGCTCAACATCATCATCTAAATACCCATTAATAATAATTTCTGCTGAAGATAAATCGTTTGTAATTCCGGTAACTTTTACTAATTCTTTAAAATTATCTTCGCTATATTCAACCAATTGATTAATATATGGTTTCAATATCTCTTTTAATTCATCCTTATTAATTTGAATTTTTAAAACAAGAGGAATGATTATTTCTCCAAACACTTCATTCTTAAACACGAAATTGCCTGGAATATAACCAAAAATATAATCATGCAAGTCCACTTGAATAAATTCAAGTGACTCATTATAAGAGTCTAAAGCTTCTTTACAGTCCACTTCGTAATTTATTTGTGATTTATAGTTCCCTTTCGATACAATTAATTGGCTCTTTTGTTTCAAGATTTCATTTATATCTTTTGGAATATAAACATTTACTATTTTTGAACTATCATAATCGTTCAATCTCAAATTATCTTTATACGCAGAACTAAATCTATATTTGCTCTTATATGATATCGCTTTGTTAATAATATCTTTTGAATAATACTTTTCGAAAAACTTTTGTAATACAGGATTATCAAATGTTATATCTACATTATTCCCGTTAATAGTTATTTCTGGGTCATACTTTGCTACCCAATTATTATTCTCTAATTGAGCTACATCTGTGATAACTTCTTCCTTTTTTATGCCAATGCCTTTGCCCTTTTGTAAATTCAAGAATGATTCAACATCTTTTTCGCAAGAAAACTGACTCATAAACTCTGGTGTAATAGCACTATCCATTAATGGTCTTGGCTCTAAATCTGTATTAATCTTTAAAGACAATTCATTTAACGCAATATTATAATAAACAGCTAATTTTATATCCTTGTTTATGCCAGTTGGTATAGACTCTTCAGCAAATATTTTCTCTCCTTTTGGTGTAAATTTAAAATCACCTATACGATATTCACCGAATTGATTAACATTAAAATCATTGTCTTCAAGTATTCCTTGATTAATCAAATATAATATATTTTCTGCAAATACATAATGAAGGGTTTTTGGTATTCCAAAATTCTCAAGAACAGTCGACAATCTATCATTTTTGCCCTTTGATTCTCTTATTAACACCAAAAGAATATATGTAATACCACTCGGCTTTTTTACTTCAGAATATGTAACAAGTTCCTTCAATTCAAAGAATGGAAACTGCATAGAAAAATCTAACTTAAACTTATCCATTTATTCTTGCCTCCTTGTCGTTTAGGATATCAATATCTTCAACAACCTTTCCATATCTCTCTATTGTTTCTAATATTCTCTCATAAACTCTAAAATTCTTTTGGTCTCTGTCTGTTCTTCCATAAACGTCTGGCAAATCAATAACTCCTTTATCTTCAAGATATTTCCTATTTCCTACCATTATTAGCAACCTTCTTGCTCTTGATAATGCAACATTAATTCTTTGATATGCCAAAATAAAACCAGGATTGCTTCTTCTTGGATCTTCAGGATTTCTAACCGTAGAAAGAATGATAATATCTCTTTCATCTCCTTGGAAATCATCAACTGTAGAAACTATCATCTTTTCAACATCTGTTTTAAAAGCATCCGTCTTTACTTTTTCTGATTTAAGCAATTCTTTAATCTTACGAGCTTGATCTCCATATGTGCAAATTATGCCAATACTTAATTTCTCATATTCTGGATGAGACCTGAAATAACTGTTAAGTTTCTTAATTAATTCTACAACGACATTTGCCTCACCTGTGTTATACATAGAAGTTGAATCAGCTTCATGTGTTTCATTCTTTTTGCAATCAACAAAATAAATATGTTTATCTGGTTCTATAATTATTCGTCCATTTGATAACAATTTTATATTGTGTTTCTTATTATTATTTTGGCCAGCAAAACCTAGCGTTAATTCACCTTGATAGAAATGATTAAATACATTCATAATATGCTCATGACATCTATATTGCTGAACCAACATAGTCTTATATTCTTCTGGAACTTTTTCAAATAATGTCTTAAAGAAACTTTCCTCATATAAATCTGTGAACTTTTTATTAATTTCTTTGTTAATAATAGTTTCATCTAATCCTTCATAGTCATCATCTCTTAACTTCGCAAATTCATACATTGGAGGCAATTGTCTATGATCTCCTACTAGGATAACTGTCTTTCCATATAAAATTGGAATCAATAAGTCAATAAAACTTGATTTAGATACCTCATCTATAATAACAACATCAATTCCAACTGATTTGATATCAAAATCCTCAATATTATAATCGTTTAATGATTCCAAATTTTTACTACTAAATCTATCGCTCGACGTACAAGTAATACCAAAGACGTTAGCACTCTCAAATAATTCTTTCGTGAAATCCTTTCTATCTTCATTAATAACATCTTCTGAAACAATATAATTAGCAATTTTTTCGTACATAGGAATCTTTTCTTTGTTCTCTTGCTCTTTTGCTTGGAAATCATTTTCCAATTCTTCCCATTTACGTTTAATAATAGATAACCCCTCACTAACATCACGATAAGGCTCTGATATTTCAAAATCTTTAAAGAATTTTATTAAATCGTTTTCTAATTTAAATCTTGCTTCTTGGACATCCTTAACATCACTTCTATCTTGAATGTCTAAAATCTTTTCATTAATATCTCTTATTTGTTGTTTATAATTCTCAATTTCTTTATTTAAAGCATCTTGTTTTTCTTCAAGTTCTACCAAATTATTATAAACAACTTCATTATATTTAGATTTAATCTCTATCATTTTTTCTTTGATAGTTGCTAACAATTCTGTTACTGAAGATAAATTAGCGGCCAAATATGAATAATTAAAAATCTTATTAAGTTTTAAATCATCTAAAGAGGCCTCAACAGCTTCCGCTTTAAGTTCATTTAAAACTTTTCTTAGTTCGCTTTTAATATTATCGACTATTCCCTTATCACTCGGATTGATAATATCTCCTAGTTCATCTACATATTTATTCAATTCAGCTTTTAAATCATTCTTTTTTATTTCAAGAATAGTCTTATTAGATTCAGGATTAATAATTGCTAATTCTCTTTCTATTTCATCATTCTTAAGAGCATTAATATTCTTAACTATTTGCCCCAAATCAAATGACTCAATCGCAAACATTGTCGAATCAAACAATGGCTCCAATGCTTTTCTATAGTTCAATATAATGTCTGACTTAATATCATCATCCGGTCTTAAATTATCATTATCAATATGACGTTTTGTTCTTCTTAAAATATCGATTTCTATTCTTAAACTATCTTTTTTATCGTTAAGTGAAGAAATTTTTGTATTTATAGATTTTGCATTTAATTCATGCTCTTTTATCTCTTCGTTTGCTTTCTTTAGCACATCTTGGGATTTATTAATCTTCGCTTGTGCTAATTGCAATTTCTCATAATTCTCTAAAAACTCTTCTTTATTCTTTCTAAAGTTTTTATATCTATTAACAGATTTTTGCATATTTGCAGCAATATTGTAATATAAATTATCAACTAAAAATTTTGGATCATATTCATTATCTTTTTTCTTTTCGTTAGAAGAAGGAATTAATCTAATTGGAACAATCTCTGCAATTTTTGGAAGTCTCTCAAAAACATTATCTATTGCCTTATGTGTTTCAGAAGAAATCAAAACTTTCTTGCCTCGTTTAACCATTTGCGCTACAGTTTCTGCAATAACCTGAGTTTTACCTGTTCCTGGAGGGCCTTGCAATAAAAATAATCCATTACTTGAAACTGCTTTAAATACAGCCTCTTTTTGCTTTTCATTTAAAGATTCTAGATACCAGTTAATATCACCGATTGAATTAAATCCATTAGAAACATTTTTTGACAAATCTTCTGGATTAAATAAATAAGTAGACAAATATGGATTTTTAACATATCCAGCATAGAAATTGCTAATTGCTTGTTCTTGTCTTTTTATCTTTGCTTGTTCAGCTCTATTATCATAAACAATAAAATCACATTCTTTAATAGTCTTTATTTGCTTTTCACTAATATTATTATTTGAATCGCCCAATCTAAAATACAAAGAGAATCGAATCAACGTTTCTTCTTCAATTACCTTTTCTTTTGCTTGCTTAAGTTTTGTTTCTAATTCTTCTTTAGTAGCAATCTTTTCATTTCTAATATCATCTTGATACTTATTCGTAATCGAATTAGTTTGGTTATTCTTATACAACTCTATAGTTCTATTCTTTTCTAATTCTAGTTCCTTAATATAGTCTTTTAAAATTTGAGCATTCCTATCTTTATAAAATTCTTCAATATCAATTTTTTCTTGCTCTTTTAAAATTAAACTCTTCAATCGAGTTTGATAATCTGCATCAGACTCTTTTTTTTCTTGCTTATTACTATTCTTAATTTTTGTAACTATTTGAGATTTTAATAAATCAATGTTACGTAAGATCTTTTCGTCTTTATTCTCTAAAATATCACGCTCTAAAGAATTATTTAATTCTTTGTTTTTGCTAGTTACTTTTTCATTTATTTCTTGTGATAATATTTTTTCGTATGACCTAACTGCGTCATTAATTTCATTAGCGATAATGTTTTTATATTTCGCATCAATGTTTTTATATGCTTTATCAATATTACTCTCATAATCGCTATCCAATTTCATAAGATGCTCTGTTGGCTCTATATCATATGAAACTATCTTAAATCGATCGCCTAAAGCATATCCGGCATTCATTAACTCGCCAAACGAAACTTTTTTTGCATTACCATTATCATCTCGATATTTTGAGGAGCCATTTGGGTCCATTGTCGTAATAAATACATTATCACTTGATAGCGAACGAATCTTTCTTTCTTCTTCGTTAACCTCTTTACCTCGTTTTAAAATTTTTGCATCATTAAATGCTTTTTTATTTCTATCTATGTCTAAACGAATCAAAGGAAATTCTTCAGCATCTTCAATTTTTTGAGATAAAACTACCATATCGCCCCTACTAAATTCTGGACGACCATCTAACAAATAATCCTCATAAATAGATGCATTTTGCCTATACTCTTTTCTATTTACAGCAAATGCATTAATATACTCAGCATTATCTAAATAAAAACTTCTCTTTGACTGCTCTTCTAAGTAATACTTTCTAAAATTAATATACTCTTTCCATTGCTCATATGTTTTTCTTACAAACGCTGGATCTTTGACTGTCCAACAATGCTCGATAAGATTCATCACATTATTAGGAGTAAAATATGTATCATTCCAATCAACATGATTAATACTCCAAACATTACGTGCAAAAGAATGGCAAGCTGAACAACCATTTATTTCTAAATCGTAAGGAGAACTCATTGAAGCATCTATTAATTGTAATCCCTTTACTTGAAGCATTTTTAATTTGCCATTATCAAATATGTCACCAATTAAAATTAAATTTTGATTATCTGGCAAATATGATCTCATACTTAAAGTTAGTTCTGGTCTCAAAACAATATTACGTAAAAAAGTAATTCTTCCATCTTGAACTGATTGCAACTCTCTTAAAAAATTTGGACAAGAAATATAATATTTTTTTATCATTCCAGAAGGAAAACACGTTTCAATTAAGCTATTAAGCGAATTAACTTGTCTATCTAAAGGTATTCTTCTTTCTATAGCCTTAAATTGGTCATTTAATGATATATTATAAAATTCGTTTTTATAAGAAGCCCCTTTATCTAAAAAATCACTATATGATAAAAAAATATAACTCATATTAACCACCTATATTTTATTATCACATTTATATAAATATAAAACAATATCGAATTTATAAAACAACAAAGAAATTCAGCAGCCATTTCTGACCGCTGAACTTCAAATT
>JAEEGL010657127.1_pt1 | contig 12403 bp, 17 predicted proteins | sample 9134231 | NCBI WGS metagenome assembly JAEEGL01 (sample SAMN16246548, study PRJNA631951) | gut metagenome | biome: gut microbiome; feature: rumen; material: fiber-attached | host: Bos | place: Iran: Karaj | collected 2018-10 | reverse complement strand
ATCGTCTCAGTCCGCCTCCGCGACAAAGAAGAAAAGATTAAACTATCAGAGCTTGCATCGTTTCTAAAAGGTATTTAATGCTTGATAATACTACTATTGAGGGGATTCCGGAGCGCGGCAGCGCGAGGGTTAGCGCGTTTTCCCCTGTGGCGACAGGGGAAAACGACGCGACCCGAAATAGTAGTATTTCAAGCACATTAATTATTTTAGGACCAACCGGCTCTGGCAAAACCGGCATTTCTATCAAACTTGCAAAAGCCCTAAACGGCGAGATTATCTCAGCCGACTCACGGGCTATATACAAGGGCATGGACATTGGTACTGCTAAACCAACGAAGCACGAAATGCAAGGCATTCCACACTGGGGAATTGATTTGGTGAATCCAGATGAAAGATTTACGGTCGCAGATTGGAAAACATATGCCGAGACCAAAATTAAGGAAATTAAAGCACGTGGCAAGGTTCCGATTATCGTTGGCGGTACCGGACTTTATATTGATGCACTAATTTATGATTATCATTTTAAAGGGCCCACTGGTGCCAAGATTGGTGACTTTGAACAAAAAAGTTGTTCAGACAGAACAGAGATAAAAGGCGATTTTTTGCTGATAGGAATCAAATGGGACGCACCGATATTAAGGGCTAGGCTAAAAGCTCGTTTAGACCAAATGTTTTGTGAGGATTTATACAAGGAAACTAAAACACTTGTTCAGAAATATGGCTGGGACCATGGAGCCATGAAAAGTGACATCTACGAATATGCATGGAAATATATGAATGGAAAGCTAAGTTTAGAAGAAGCCAAAGAAAAGTGTTTCTACGAAGATTGGCATCTAGCCAAGCGTCAACTTACTTGGTTTAAGCGTAATCCTGCTATCCATTGGCTCAACCTTGAACAAATTTATCCATTTGTGTTAAAATATATACAGAATGAGTAAAATAGATAACACACCAACAGAAAAACTATTTGGAAGTAAAACCAGAGCTAAACTTTTGAATCTATTTTTCGAAAACCCCGAAAAAAGCTTCTATGTACGCGAGATGACTAGAGTAATCGACGAACAGATTAACTCAGTTCGCAGAGAATTATTAAACCTCGAAAAAATCGGTATTATTAAAAACGAAACATTTGACAATAAAGTATATTATTCAGCTAATGCTAAACATCCATTCACTAAGCCACTTACTGAAATCTTTTCAAAAAAGAATAGTTCATCTTCTAGCAAGGATATCGTCGAAGACGTATGGGACAGCTATTGTCGTCCAGTTAAAAATTATCTCAAAGGTCTTATTGTTGTTAATCGCTTGCCAGGACAAGACGGCATCGATCTTTTAATTATTGGCAATGATCGCACTAAAAAACTTACTCGCTGGGCCGAAGTAGTAGAGAAGAAACAGGGCAAACCTATTAATTATGTTATTATGTCGCCAGATGATTTTACTTATCGCAAATCCGTCAAAGATCGTTTTATATCTGAAATACTCGAGATGGAAATAACTAAAATAATTGACCCAGAAGGCATAATTAAAGGATAAGGAGCTATATGTTTGAAATAGAAAGTAAAACACCCACTGAAATTGCTATCATTACTAAAACCACTACCATCAAATTTGATGTTGAAGATGCTGTTATTGATGCAGGTCTTGCTGTTGGCAAAATCAAAGGTCCTGGTGAATTCGAAATTGGCGAAGCCACTATCCGTGGTATCTCTACAGAAAGCGGTAAAACTATTTATGATGTAGAGGTAAATAATGTCCATGTAGGCATCATTGGCTCTATAGAAGAAAACCTCGATGATCTTGTTGCAGATATCCTCTGTACTTCCTCTGTACGTGCCATTCGTGAAATTGAACCAAAGCTTATTGTCGCTATGGGTAACGTCGATGGTATGGTTTCCGAACTCAAACTTACCGCTCGAACTGAGAAAAAACTCAAAGTCAAGAACCTTGATTCCTTGCCAACTACCAAAGAAGTGGTGGTGCTTACCTAATGAATAGTAATATATTATATATATTAATAGTCCTAATTATCGTAGTAGGATCTGTTATTTTACATGAACTTGCACATGGTATTGTTGCTTACTGGCTTGGCGACAACACTGCCAAAGACGCTGGCAGGCTGACCTTTAATCCTATTAAGCATATCGACCCATATATGTCCATTTTGGTACCGGTAGTACTCTATATCCTTCGCGCCCCAGTTTTTGGTGGTGCTAAGCCAGTTCCAATCAATCCGCAAAACCTCAAATGGCGAGAATGGGGCATGGCCCTTGTGGCTTTTGCTGGGCCATTTATGAACTTCTTGTTGGCGTTTGTATTCTTTCTTCTAGGTCATTTCACGGGTTTACTCTACGGCTCCTTCGGGGAATTACCTGAATTCATTTTCAAAGAAATAGTTTTCATCAATTTAGGTTTTATGCTATTCAATTTAATACCAGTGCCGCCACTCGACGGGTCCCGTATTCTGTATGCTATTTCACCAGACTTTTTTCGCAATTTCTTAATGAGTATTGAACAATACGGTATTTTTATTGTTTACATGATGATTTTATTCTTTAGCGAAGTATTTTCAAATCTAATGATTAACGGAATGGATGCTATTTTAGGATTATTCTACTGGGTAGTGGGTGCCTAATCAAAAATCCATTCGAAGTTTTGCTTATTTCTGTCAACATATCCAGTTTTAACCTTGCAACCAAAGATTTTTTCTAGTAACTCTGCTAGTTCTTTTGCTGTTTTATCAACTTCAACATCATTTATGTCATGAAAACCGTCGATAGGAAAAAACACACAATCTGTCTTCGCGGTGATCTTGCCGCGTTCACCTTGTCTCCAAGCCCATCTTCTTGTTCTGACTTCATTTCCAACGACATATACCACCTCACCTGGCTCCAATTTTTCTTCTTCATCAGAACCCATCGGCATAAATATATCATCTGCACGCGTATATCGCATTTCTATATCATGTTTTTTTTGCGATAAATCATGTGTTCCCATCGGTAAAGTATGTTTTAAGGATACTGCATTATTCAAATCTACGAGAGGATTAATATTCGGTAAACCCTTGCCTTTGGATATTCTTGTAAATAGCGCTTCAGCAGAACACTGAAACTTATTAGGGTTAATGCCAAGTTTAGAAAACGCTTCGCGATAGGGAATAATATCAACATCTTCTTTAACTTTCTTATTCAAAAACCTCTTTTCTGCCGATTTAATCGATTCATCAAGTAATCTGTCTATCTCAGGATATTCTTTACTGTTATCTATATCTTTTGCTACCACAACTCCAATATACAAATCTGGTATTTTTTCAAATATTCCACTCTCTACCTTAAATTTCATACTCACTCCCATTATATTTCAATTATTATACCATGCCAGCTAAGATGTGATATAATAAAAGTAGCCCTGTTGGCAGCATGATTTTCCTGAATAATCATGTTATAGGGATTTCGTGGCTTACGACCGTGGTCGTATCGCATAAGATTTTACCCACCTTGTATATATTACGGGGAAAACAGGTCGGCAGGGTCCTAGATAAAGAGGTGGGATGAAACAAAGAATTCGCGTAGTTGGAATAATCAAAAACGAAGAGGGGGTTTTAATTTTTAAACGCAGCCGGGGCCGCAGTGAGTCTCCGGTTTTTTGGGAACTTCCTACAGGGAAAATCAAATTTGGTGAACAACCCGAAGAAGCTATGGCTCGTTCTCTCACAGAATATACTGGTTTGACTGCAAATGACCTAAGACTAAAAGACGTGATTACTTTTCTCGCTACCGAAGATTCCAGCCAGCTCAGTAATCTATATATAATATATGAACTCGGTATAGAGGGGGACATCAAACCTACTCCACGCGAACGCTATACTGCATATAAATTTGTTAAAGATTTTGCAAACTCCAATGTTCATCTCAATGAAACCAGTATGTCAGTAATCGAGATCGAAGAAGAAAAAACTGCTCCAGGTCGTATTTCATCACGTGACACCGCTAATTCTGTCACTATTAATGTAGATGGTGCCTCACGTGGCAACCCAGGACCTGCTGGCATTGGCTATTGCATTCATGACGATAAGGGGCAAATTATCGAAAAAAATGGCGAATTTATTGGTTTTGCTACTTCTCGAGTAGCTGAATATTGCGCCATGCGCAAAGGCGTCGAGAGGGCTATCGAACTCGGATACAAAACTTGTCGTTTTATCTCTGATAGTCTGATGGTAGTTAACCAATTAAATGGTGTTTTTCATATTAAGAACCAAGATATAATTCCGATATATAAAGACATCCAAGAAAAGCTCCAGCAATTTGAAGCCGTTTCATTTACACACGTTCCTCGCAGTAAAAATGCTATCGCTGATGCTGAGGCCAACGCCGCCATCGATAAGATATTGCGAAAATAGCATAAATATTGTATAATAAGAACATGACAACAGATAACGTGCAGAATATTATCGGTTCTACTGAGTATGTCGAAATTGCTGGCATAAAAAACATTCCGGCCAAGATTGATACGGGGGCTGATTCGTCTGCTATTTGGGCCTCTGATATAAATATGGAGCAAGATGGTTCGCTATCCTTTTTGTTGTTTAGCCAAAAATCACCTTTGTTTACCGGCAAGCGCATCAAAACTACTGATTATAAAGCTAAAATTGTTCGTTCATCACACGGTGATACCCAGGTTCGTTATCGCGTTAAACTACCGCTCAAACTTGGTGGCAATACTCTTGAAACTGATTTTACTCTAGCCAACAGATCAAGAAATAGCTTTCCTGTTTTAATTGGTCGTCGTACTATCAAGGGGGAATTTTTAGTCGACACTTCTAAAACTTCGATTAAAAGGCAATTAAACCCAAATACCCCCAAATTAAATCGAGAATTAAAAGAAAACCCGTTAAAATTTCATCAGAAATATATTAAAAGGAGTAAAACAAAATGAAACTTGCTATTTTATCTAATGGACCAGGAAATTATTCAACTAGACGTCTAGTAGAAGAAGCTAAAAAACGTGGTCATGAGGTTGAAGTCATCAAGTATAAAAACTGCTATTTAGCTCTTGACGACAAGCACCCAGACGTTTATTACGACGGGGACAAGCTTTCCAAATTCGATGCAGTTTTACCTCGCATTTCCAACGCCATGACTCGTTATGGCTGCGCTGTAGTGCGCCAATTTGAGATGCAAGGGGTCTACACGTCTTCTTCCTCTGTAGCTATTACTCGTTCTCGTGACAAACTGCGTGCTGCACAAATTCTTGCCAAGTATGATGTTGATACTCCTAAAACCTTAGTTTCCCGTAATACCTCTGACATCGATGACTTATTAGAGCAGATTGGCTTACCTGTAATTATTAAATTAGCAAGAGGCACTCACGGTAATGGTGTAATTCTCGCTGATACTAGGAAGGCTGCCAAATCTGCTCTTCAAGCTTTTTATCTGTATAACGAAGATGGAACCAATATTCTCCTACAAGAGTTTATTAAGGAATCTGCTGGTACTGATATTCGTGCATTCGTGGTAGGGAATCAAGTAGTTGCCTCAATGAAGCGAGATTCTTTGGATGATGATTTTCGTTCTAATCTTCATCAAGGTGGTGCTGGTACCCCAATTAAACTAACTCATGAAGAGAAAAAGATTGCTCTTAAAGCCGCCAAAGCCATGGGGCTCCATATCTGTGGCGTTGATTTGATGCGCTCCAAACGTGGCCCCCTAGTCTTAGAGGTAAACGCTTCACCCGGATTTGGCATTGAAAAAGTTACTGGCAGAGATGTTGCATCTAAAATCATAGAATATATCGAACATAACGCTAACCGTCGTCACAGTAAGGACCATGTTGGAGCATAGAAAGGATAAAAAATGAATCACTCTCATACGGATATCATTATCACCGGTACAAAAGGCAAAACTACAGTCGCCTATCTTGTCGACCAAATACTAATGTGCCTTGGCAAAAACACGATTCGTGTTGATACAACGGGCCATTTTGTTAATGGCACAAGAAAAAGCACTTTAGAAGAAAGCAAGGAAATTTGGAACCTTGTTCCGACAGTCTGTCCAGGACGTTTTCTTTGGGAACTTAAATCTTTTAGTGAAAAAGAACGTAAGAATACGGTAGCAATACTAGAGAGTTCATTAGGGTCCAGTAATAGCCCTGGCACAGGTATAGCATTTCATGACGTGGGCGTATGGACCAATGTACTTGAGGACCATCTCGGTTCGACAGCGCGTCTAAAAACCAGGAAAGATATTGCTAACGCTAAAGATTTCGTTTTTGACCGAATCGGCGACAATGGTTTTGCAGTTTTTAATGCTTGTGATAAATTAGTGTGTAGCAAAACTAATCTCATCAAAGATAATTGCACCAAAATACCATTTGTTTTTAAACAAGACGAGGTATATTTTAGCCTAGATGAACATTTTGATAATGGAGGGGTAGCCTTTATCCTAAAGGGATCGAAGATCTTCAAAAAGACAAAAAACGATGAAACATTCGTTTATGATGCGACTAACTTACCATGGACGTTTAACGGATATTTTCTTCCATCGTTAATTAATCTGATGTGTGCAGTTGCGACGATTTACGCAGTCTACAGAGGTAAAATCCCCGAAAATTTGTCAGAGGCGATAGATACTGTTCGTCTAGATCCATATGGTGGGAGATTAACTGTTTTAAGAGCGGCAAACGGAGCAACCATAATCGCGGATTATGCTCACGAAAAAGAATCTTTAGTCACGATTGGTAAATTAGCCAGGAAACTTGCGAAAGGGAAAAAAGGCAAAACTATCGGAGTGGTAAGGCTAGCATATGATCGCACTGACGAATTAATCGACAAAACTGGGCAAGCAGTTGGTAAAGTATTCGATAGCTTGGTAGTTTATGACAAAATTGACGGATATTGGCGTAAACCCAAAAGAGTACAATCAACCAGCAAATTCATTCAAGAAATTGGTAGAATTTCGAGCTTATTAGGCAAAGCAATTCAAAAAACCAATCAAAACGTCACTATCATCTTGCGCGAAGATGAAGCTTTGGAATATACCGCAAAAACAGCCGGTCCAAATGATGTTGTGATAGTCATAGTAAACGATGATGCTAAGCGTTCAGTTGATTGGATAAGGGAAAAATTTAAAGCAAACTTTGTCTGATAATCCTATCTCTCTATTTTTTAAAACATATGATATAATTACAGAGAGCCTGAAAGGCAATCGCTTTTAAAAAGAGGAAAGTCCGGGCAACATAGAGCAGGGTAGTCGCTAACGGCGACCGTCTGTAAAGACAGGGAAAGTACCACAGAAACTATACCGCCTTCATGGTAAGGGTGAAATGAGTGGGGTAAGAGCCCACAGCGTACAGTAGCGATACAGTGCGACGGCAAACCCTACCTGTTGCAAGGAGTGCTATCAGCCTTTGCTCGAGGACGCACGCTCACCGCTAGAGTGCTATAGCAATGTAGTGCCAAGATAGATGATTGCCAACTCTCGCTTGCGGGAGTTACAGAACCCGGCTTATAGACGGCTCAATTATCAAAAATCCACCCAAAAAGGGTGGATTTTTGTTGTTCAGGGCATTAATTATTTGTTCTTTTTTTCAGCGCGCGCCTTTGGTGATTCGATTAAACCTTTTTTCTTTAAAGTTCGCAGCGCAGAAGTCGAAACATTGCATTTTACTTTTTGGCCGTTAATGACTAACGTTCGTTTCGATACGTTTGGCTTAAATACCTTTCGGGTATGCCTCTGTGAAAACGATACATTATGGCCATACATTTTACCTTTACCAGTAATTTCACAAATCGCCATCTTATTTCTCCTTTACCGTATTAACAATTGCTTTAAACGCCTCAGGATTATTAACAGCGAGATCAGCCAAAACCTTACGATCTAGATTGATACCTTTAGCCTTCATCCCAGCAATTAACTGTGAATAAGAGATACCAAGTTCACGCGATGCGTTATTGATACGTGTAATCCAGAGGGAACGAAGGTCACGTTTGCGATTTCGGCGGTCCCTATAACTATAGGATAAAGCTTTTATTACGCCCTGCTTACCTAAGCGATAGCTACGGCGGCGATAATGCTGCATCCCTTTGGTCTTATTTAACAATTTCTTGTGTTTTGCGTGTGCTGCCACGCCTCTCTTAACTCTCATAATTAAACCCCCAATGCTTTTTTAACGTTTTTAGCAATTTTACCATCGATAGAAGCAGAAGATTTGATATTGCGCTTCCTGGCCTTAGATTTTTTTGCGAGAATGTGATTCCCGTAGGCACGTTCACGTACTAGTTTACCAGAACCGGTCACTTTGATACGCTTTGCAGTACCTTTATGCGTCTTTAATTTCGGCATAATAGTTTTCCTTTATATTATGATTAGTATTTATCCCCCAGAAAGTACAACCAGTAGGCCTAGAAAGTAGGAAATTACTTTTTTCGTACCTGGACTGATAGGTTACGTCCGCTCATTTGTGGCTTACCTTCGACAACCAAGTCTTCACCAAGTAGGGAAATAACTTTATTGAGCAGCTCATTTCCAATCTCCTTGTGAGCCATTTCACGCCCCTTGAAGATAATCATAATCTTCACTCGGTCGCCATCGTCTAGGAAGGATCGCATTTTGCGAACTTTAATATTAAGGTCGTTGTCGGAAATCTTAAGACCAATTTTCATCTGTTTTAGCTCAGATTGTTTTTCACGAGCTTTTTTACGATTTTTAGCCTCTTCCTTCATCTTTTGGTATTGATATTTACCCCAATCGATGATTTTCACGACCGGCGGGTTGGCATTAGCAGCAATCTCCACTAAATCCACTCCTTGTTCATTCGCCAGAAGTTGTGCCTCACGACTAGACATAATGCCCAGTTGTTCGCCACTAGAACCGATAACGCGCACCTCCGGATAACGAATTTCACCGTTTAACCTAGTGCGTGATTGCTTTTTGATGATAGTCCTTTCTTCTCTTGAATTAAACTGATAACCATTATACCAAACTCTAGGGAAAAATACAATAGTTTTCTCCCAGGAAATGTGATACAATTAGCCTAGCGAGACTTCACAATTTGAATCGTTTTGTAAAACGAGTAAAAAATGCGGCTATTTACGCCAGTTTACTCGTTTTAGAGCAGATTGTGAAGTTTCGCGACTTAGTAAATAGTCGCATTTTTAATGAGATGTGGCGTAAAACAGGAGGTAAAATGGAAAACTTTCCAACTGGTGACAACCCAGAGAACATCAACCAAGAACCCGCAGCCGACGAAAATGCGGAGAAAAAACCGCTTCCTTATGAGGAAGAAATGGATAAAAGGCAGCACTACGAACAACTTTTTAAAGAAATGAAACAAAACGGCGCTCTTCCGGAAGGCGTTACCGATGCATATGAACTTCGCGAGTACACAGAAGAAGCTGAAGCTCACGCAGCCGAGCAGTCAAAAGCCGAGCAAGAAGCCGAAAATGAGTCTAATAAACGTATCGAACAGACAGTAAATACAATTGAAGCAATCAAAGATACTGATGATAAAAACTTAGCCATATCAATCTTCGGTTATTTTGGACCATTTGATAAGTTTGGCCTTGGGTCAAATAAAATGGCTATCGATAGAATACTAGAATATAATCAATCTGATAGCGACCAATCGTTTTTAGAGTTTCTCGAAGATAAACGGATAGAGGACGGATGTGATACCCAACCTGATAATTACTTCCCCGATTTTTCTGATAAAGAAAGCGATGCAGGTTATATGTGGGAAATACTCACAGTTCTTATGTCAGGAAACAAAGTTCAACGAGAAATGCGTTCTGGCAAAGGTCCTAACGGTAGCTTTGATATTAAAATTGGTAGTTATGATTTACCATTTTTGGGCATTGCGGATAATGAAAGCGAAAAGCAACAAGAAAACGATGCAGCAATTAGACTACACGCCAAAACATTGGCATCTAAATACACTACAAGCACAGACGAAAAAATTTTAACACTAGAGAATGTCCCAGAAGAAGACAGAGAACAGCTGGTTGTATTATGTGAAATGTATGACGCTTTTGATGGTGATATCAATAAATATGCCTGGGATATTATTGAGCGTACTGTTGGTGATAGAAAATACCAGCGGCTTAACGAAAATGACCTTGCTAGCAACCTCAAAGATTGTCTTAATGTAAAAACGGCGACTAGCGACCTAAGAAGAAGCTACAACTACTACAAGCGCCGACTGGAAAGAGGTCAACAAACCCTCGATAATTTCAAGAAGAGTAATCCAGAAGCCCAGTCTATCTAAATGCTGTCCAGCAATAAAAAAGTAGCCATTGGCCCTCCGCAATTCAGCAGTGGGTCAGGCTACTTTTTTATCTTGATTTTTTGAATGACCTTTGGTATAATAAAAGCATATTCGGGGATACCCGCACCACCCTTAGCCAAAAAGCTAAGGGAATATTTTTACCTATCATCATAAAGATTAAGAAACTTGTTCAAAACCAAATTATAGTCTGAATCCGATAACTCGCCAATTCTGCTATAAAGTCTTGAAACGCTGATTACTCGCGCTTGGGATAAAACGGCGCATTCTGCCTTACCTTGAAAAACGAAGGAAGCATACCAAGTTCCTTCATGGGACTTTGAAGTGAGCGGGATACCCATAAAAGAACACCGCCCAAATTTTTTGAATACTAAAACAGGACGAGAAAATACTTTGCTCTTACCATTTATCTCAACACCAATATTCTCACCAATTGCACACCACCAAATCTCACCCTCTTTGATCACTGGAAGTCGACCAATACGGTGCAGTTTTGTTTTTAGCCCAATCCATTCTGTAAAACGCTTATCATCCATTAGTGCCTCCTGAAAGTCAACGCTTCAGCAAGATGCTTGGCTAGAATCAAATCAGTACCATCAAGGTCCGCAATCGTCTGCGCGACTTTGATGGTCTTAAAATACGACCTCGCCGATAAGTTTAGCCGTTCCGAAGCCTCCGCCAGCAGCTTTTCCGCCGCTGAGTCAAGCTTCAAATTTTGCGAAACTTGGAAAGAAGAAAGGGAATTATTAAACACTCCATCACGCCCATAACGTGCCTTCTGGTACTTAATTGCCTCTGTTATAGTATTTTTTACAACATTATGCTCGATAGGATCTTTCGGCAAATCGCTCCTTAGATCCTTATTATCAACCTTTTCAACTGTCACCACCATATCGATACGATCAAATAGCGGCCCAGACAATTTCTTTTGATAGTTTTGTATCTGCGTCTCCGTACATTTACATTCATGTGTCGGGTCACCAAGATACCCACAGGGGCAGGGATTCATGGTCGCAACCAACATAAAGTCTGCCGGGTAAGCAGTCTTGCGTCCCGCTCTCGAGATAGAGATAGTTTTATCCTCGAGCGGCTGTCTCAAGGCTTCTAGCACCGAACGGGGAAACTCTGGAATTTCATCTAAGAATAATATACCTTTATTAGCTAAAGATATTTCACCCGGCCCAGCCGCACCCCCTATAATAGAGGTGGCACTAGCGGTATGGTGTGGGTTACGAAACGGCCTCTCACTCACCACATCATCTGTAGCCAGCCCAGCTAGGGAATAAATCTTGGTGATTTCCACCATTTCATCAGGGGTTAAATCTGGCAAAAGATTTGCACTGGCTTTGGCTAGCAGAGTTTTTCCAGCCCCGGGTGGCCCCGATATCAAGATATTATGATGCCCAGCCACCGCTATTTCCATCGCTCTTTTAGCTAGTTTTTGTCCACGTACATGGTCTATAATGGGCCCACCCCAGCCATCATCAGCCCTAAATACAGCTGAATTTGTACATACTTGATGAGGCGATGTTTGTCCCTTCAAGATCAAATACAAGTTTTGGAGTGACTCTACACCGTAAATATTAATCCCAGACATTAGCGCCGCCTGAGGAAGGTTTTTAATCGGGATATAAATTTCGCGATATCCGGCTTTCTTGGCTATCTCGATGATATTAATTATGCCCTTAATAGGCTTTATTTCGCCATTTAAGGACAATTCACCCACAAAAGCCTTGCCAACCACATCACTCTTGATCAATTGCCCAGAAAGCACTAAAATCGACAGCGCAATAGGTAGGTCCAAGTACGCTCCATCCTTTGGTAACTCCGCCGGAGCCAGGTTTATCGTTACTTTTTTGTCAGGAAAAGAGAACTCAGAATTAACAATTGCACTCCTCACCCGCTCTTTTGCCTCATTAATTGTTTTATTTGCCATGCCCACAATGTTAAAAGCCGGTAACCCCCTATTCATATCACCCTCGACTTCGACCAGCTTGCCTTCAAAGCCGTAGGGAACCATTGAATGTATGTTACTTATCATGGATTGCTCATATCATGACGCCAGAAATATTACAACCCCCCACCATTTTTCATATGATTTGTTGAACATTTAGCCACAGATTTT
>JAEEGL010368250.1_pt1 | contig 12403 bp, 9 predicted proteins | sample 9134231 | NCBI WGS metagenome assembly JAEEGL01 (sample SAMN16246548, study PRJNA631951) | gut metagenome | biome: gut microbiome; feature: rumen; material: fiber-attached | host: Bos | place: Iran: Karaj | collected 2018-10 | reverse complement strand
TGTGAATACTCTAAACCCTTAACATCATATTTACCTTTTAGAAACTTGTAAAAGTTAGCTTCTTTAGCGGAACTATGGAGACCGTGTATATAAATAACCACTCTTTTGAGGTTATCTTTGACTTCTTCTTGCTTTTCAACAACTTTAACTACCTTTTTCTTAACCACTCTTTCTTTTAATTCACCATCAAATAATGAGTTAGCGTCTAATTCAAACTTTCTCAAAAGAAAGAGAATCTTTTCATAAGTCATATCGGCGTCACCTTTCTCAATATGAGAAATAACTGACTTGCCTGAATAGCCAAGAGCCTCCGCCAATTGTTCTTGAGTGAGTCCTTTTTCTTTTCTTAGTTTTTTAATCTTTGGTCCTATTGTTGTTTTAGCCATAGTAAATCCACCTTTTATAGAGTAGTAAATATTTGCTTCTCTTATAGCATAGCACTTGGTTGTTTTATTTACACCTATTTATTCAAAAAGAAAAGCCATCCAATTGGACGGCTTATCATTATCTACTGGAAGACCACTACTCGTCTAAGTCGACCTTCCAAGAATTCATCGCGCTGGCTTTGAAAACCCGAATTGTATTACCCCAAGTAATATCAAAGTAATATTTAACAGCGATATCCTTTTCACTGTTAATATAACAGTAAACATATTTGCTTTCATCGAAGTCATGGAAATCCGCTTTATCTTTGGAATTGGTTAAATCGTATTTCTTGCCATCGTGCTCTGGTTCATATAAATGGAAACCATTAGCCTCAAGCACTTCATCATAACCACCAAGGAAATAATACGGGCTGCTATCGAAAATGTTATAGCACTGTTCGTGATACGCTAATGTGCCATCTAAGATGCCGTTTCTAGCATAAGATTTGTTGTTCTTTGTTGGAACGCTATAACCTTTACCTAATTTCACAAATGGCACTGCACTAGCGTCGATTGTGCCATCATACCATTCAGCCATATTTGCAAGGTCACTACTATCCCAAGTATCATTATTGGTTTGTTCTTTTTCACCAAAGTAGCCTTTATTCATATGTTCAAACCAAATCTTAGTGTTATTAAGTGGTCCATATGTTTTTCCTAAATCAGAGGTGTATAAGTATTGAGATAAAGAAACATAGATTTCTAATTCTTCTTTTTCGTCATAGCAATACCAGTAACCACCATCCCAACCATAGAAGGCATAATATGGATCTTCAAATGAACGGGTAACGGTAAAACCGTTTGCCTTTAATTTTTCTACATAATCTTTTGGATGGACATCCGCGATATAAGCGGTACCATGTGATAATTCACCAGTTTTTGAATTCTTATCAACACCATACCAGATTTCATAGTTTTCACCTGGCGCTGGTAATTGGACTCTTTGTTCCGCGCCAAAGGCTTGTAATGTATTTGTCAATAGTTCAGAGCTAGCAATTGTTTTAGTGTCACTATAACCTTGGAACACATTAGTGTTCTTTTCGTTCATATATACTTTTTTGAAGTCTTTAGTGACATAGAACATGAATTTCTTGAAGGCCACAACAAGGTAACCGTCGTTGTCTTCTTCCATGTTTAGTTCATCTTCATCAGCAGCACCGTTTGTTCTTCTCTTTTCACCATTTTCAATAATGATGTTTTTGGTTTCAAATTTAACGACACCGTCTTTTTCTGATGCTTCGACGCTTTCGCCATCATTGGAATAGACATATACATCGTTCTTATTGTTGTAGACAGAGATCATGAAACTCTTGCCGGTGTAATAAGTTGTGTTGTTATATTTTTCGCTTTCATTCTTTGTCCAGAAATAAGATGTATTACCGACTTCGGTATTGAAAGCAGCGATATCATTAAACTTTTGATAATGAAGTTCTTTTTCAAAATACTCTTCGTAACTTTTATATTTATCTCCACCAATGAGTTTGCCGAAAAGATCACAGGACGTTAGCAAAACACCTGTTAAGGCAAGTAAAAGTGTTTTTGTAATACGTTTCATATAGACACCTCAGAAACAAGAGTTTCTTTAATGAGTATAATACAAATAGCGTATTAAATACAAATAACAAAAAAGCCCTCCTTTTAAAAGGAAGGCCATTTTTAATAGATGAAGCTATCTAAACATATGTGGATATTTTTTAAGCATGAAGTCCATGTCTTTATCACCACGACCACTTAAGTTGACGAGGATAGAACCACTCTTCATCGTTCTAGCACATTTGATAGCGTACGCTAATGCGTGACTTGATTCGATGGCAGGAATAATACCTTCTAATCTTGATAATAAGAAGAATGCTTCAGCGGCTTCATCATCAGTTATATATTCGTATTTAACTCTACCAACTTCTTTTAAGAAAGCATGTTCTGGACCAACACCTGGATAGTCTAGACCGCTAGCAATGCTATAGGCATCACCGGCTGTACCATCAGCGTTTTGTAAGACTAATGAGTTAAAGCCATGGAGGACCATTTCTTTGCCTAATGTCATCGTGGCACTGTTCTTGCCTGGTTCTTTACCTTCACCCATCGCTTCGACACCAACAATGTTGACTGGTTCTTCTAAGAAGGCTTCAAACATACCAATGGCGTTAGATCCACCACCAACACAGGCGGTAACAATATCTGGTAATTCACCTGTCATCTCTAAAAATTGCTCTTTGGCTTCTCTACCAATGACTTCTTGGAAGTCTCTCACCATTAATGGATATGGATGTGGGCCAACCGCACTACCGATAACATAGAATGCTGTCTTATATTCTTTAGCATAGTTTTCAAACGCGGCGTCAACGGCTTCTTTTAATGTCTTTGTTCCAAAGGAAACTGGAATAACATTGGCGCCTAATACTTTAATCCTTTCGACGTTTGGAGCTTGTTTTGCCATATCGACTTCGCCCATATAGATATCGCATTCTAAGCCGAAGTAGGCTGCTGCCATCGCCACAGCGGAGCCGTGGCTACCAGCACCTGTCTCGGCAATGAGTTTTTTCTTGCCTAAATATTTAGCTAATAAGGCTTGGCCCATCGCGTTATTGAGCTTATGAGCACCACCATGATTTAAGTCTTCTCTTTTAAGATAAATCTGTACACGTCCCAAGTAATTGCTTAGGTTTTGACAGTGATAAACTGGAGTTGGTCTACCTTGATAATTCTTTCTAATTTCTCTTAATTCAGCGATGAACTTAGATGATTTAGCAATGGTTTGATAGCCATAATAGATTTCTTCCATGGCTTTCTTTAAATTGTCTGGAAGGAATACCCCACCATAACGGCCAAAGTAACCATCATCACTTGGATATTGTTTACGATAGTTTTTGAAATCAATATCGATGCCTTTTAATGGGGAGTCTTCAAATAGGCGTTGTCCTTTGACGCGCCTATCTAATGGCTTAACGGCATTTTCTGGAATGAGATATTTATGATCTTTATAAATCGCTCCTTCAATTCTCTTCTCTTTTAAAAGAGCTCTAACTCTTCTTTCATTGATACCGAACTTTTCAGCGGCTTCTTTAACGGATATATACTTCATACCTTTTTTCTCCTTTTGGTATAGTCGTTGTTCCTATTATATTTAATTAGAATGTTAATGTAAATAAAAATACTTCTCAAAAGATTAACAACAAAAAAGCCGTTCGGTTGAACGACTTATTTCTTACAGAAAATAAACCCTTCTTGGTTCAGGTATATCTCAGTTTTAGGATCCGAGAGGAACGCTAAGTCTTTAATCTTTTCAATAAATGAATAGTTTTCGTTGTTCTTCAGTTCGATGAATGAATCTAGTTTTTGTTTACTACCTTTATCTTCTAAGTTCTTACCAGTTTTGTTAATCCAATCGACCTTCTTAGCTTTTTGCATAAAGCCACCTAAGCCTTTTAAGGCCTTTGCCTCTGTTGAACTATTAGCGATTTCTCCAAGTTTCTCTAGAGACCTTTCGTATAGGTTTTGGTACTCTTCCACCATTTCCATTTGTTTGTCAACAATAGAGTTAAGGTATTTATCGTCAAAATTGCCTAACAAGAGGGCTTCCAGATATGAAGCATACGAATTCAAATAGAGGGAAAGCTGATAGTATCTAAAGTTGCTTTCAAATTCTTTTTGTCTAGTCTCTGTGCTCTTAGAAATCATTTCTTTTCTTTGGTCATTGATGAGACCCGTGATCTGTTTTTGATAGAAAATACAGTTCTGTACTGAGCTGCGCTTAATATCTAACGCTAGTTTATGATTATTTTGGCAGAAATCGTGGTTACTCCAATTGTATTTATAACCATCAATAATGTTATTTAGCGTTGATATGTCGCCTTCAATTTGTGATTCTTTATCATTCTTTAAGAAAGTTAAGATGCGGTCACATTCATCGTGAATCATTTCTGTTTCTTTTTGAATGGCCACGACTGCGACAACCACAATCAAAACATAAGGGTTAATCGCGGCAACACTTTTACCCGATGCTAGTTTCATCGCTGTGGAAGCATAATTATGATTATCTAGTTCAAGAGGAACTTTATCTCTAATTGTATTTGATAAATTATATAAGCCAGTTCCTTCTTTGTTCGCTTCTTCATAAATCGCATTCACGGTCGGAAGAATCTGTTCAAAAGCATCACCGACAGAATGAATATCACTAAAAGAAAGGTTCTTAACTTCTTTCAAAGATTTTAAATCTAAATAGGCATTGGAGAGCATTTGAATTGTCTCAACACTTTTATCAACTGTTTCAACAACATTGGCCTTCTTATCGTCTTTCTTAAATAAATCAAATAGTGCCATATTGCTATTATACACTCTTCGGTAGAAAAAGTTCCCAGTCCTCTGTATAAAAATAATTTATTCATTTTTACTTTGTAAAATGAGTATATCAAAAAAATATTTTTTTGACATTATGCGCTCTCGCGTGGTGTAATTAAATTAATTAAGCATACTTTTTGCTAAGAAATATAATAGGAGTTTTTTTATGGACGTTTCAAAAAAACAAAACGGTTCCGAGCTTTTGCTCGAACTTTCAGGCAGCATTGACAGTGGCACATCCCCTGAATTAAATGCTGTGATCGAAGAATCAATTAAAGGTATCGATTCTTTAGTTCTCGATTTCAGAAAAATCGACTACATCTCCAGTGCGGGTCTCCGTGTCTTATTAGCGACATTCAAAGCACTTTCCGCGAAAGGTGGAAAGATGGTTATCCGCTACCCAAACCAAAACGTTATGGATATTTTCACCATGACAGGATTCGACAACATTTTAACAATCGAAAAATAAAAACTAATAAGGGGTTTAACTCATGTACATTATTGAACAATTAGCAGCCTTCACTGCTGAGTCGCCAAATAATGCTATTTTGTTTGACGAAGCACACAGTAAAGGTATTACTTATGCTCAATTAGATGACCTTTCCGGTCGTATTTATGCCTATTTAAAGCAAAACAACATTGGTAAAGAAGACTTTGTCTTAATCAACCTCCCTCGTGGCGTTATGCCAATTATCACCATGATTGGTGTTTGGAAAGCCGGTGCGGCTTGGGCGCTCGTCGAGGATACATACGCGCCAGAACGTATCAATTACATCCGTGAGGACTGTGGCTGTAAGATTGAAATCTCTTCCGCGAATTGGGAAGAAATTATGAAAGTCGAACCACTCAAGGGTTATGAACAACCAGGATTACACGATGCCGCTTATGCGATTTATACATCCGGCACGACTGGCAACCCAAAAGGTGTCCTCCATGAATATGGCAATTTAGAAAGAGCTATTGATTCAATTAGAGTTAACGGTGATACACCATTCGATGGTAAAGACCGTTTAGCATTATTAGCACCACTTAACTTCGTGGCCTCCGTTATCGTTATTTTGAAGGCTTTAAGCGTTCATAACGGTAAGACATTTGTCGTTGGCTATGCCACGATTAAAAACCCAATGGCGTTGAAGATGTTCTTCTTTGAGAAGAGAATCTCCATCACATTCTTAACACCATCCTATGTTAGAATGCTTGGTAACACCACTGGTCCATTCCTAAGAATGTTATTCGTTGGTAGCGAACCAGCGAACAATGTTTATAACAAAAACTTAGAATTAATTAATATTTACGCCTGTTCAGAATCCGGCTTTGCCGTTGGTGTTTTCTTAATTGATAAATCATATGAAGTTTGCCCAATTGGTAAACCAGAAGTCGAAACCAAAATCATCCTTTTAGATGAAGACGGCAATGAGGCTAAAGAAGGCGAAATCGGTGAACTCTGCTTTGAAAACCCATACGTCAGAGGCTATATCAATTTACCAGAAGAAAGTAAGAAAGCCTTCACAGATGGTTATTACCACTCTGGTGACTTAGCGAGAAAAGACGAAAAAGGCAATTATGTCTTATTAGGTCGTTCTGGCGATATGATCAAAATCAATGGTAACCGTATTGAACCAGCCGAAATCGAAGCCGCTGTTAAGCAAGCCTTAAAAGTTAAATGGGCCGCAGCGCGTGGTTTCGAAGAAAATGGTAAGAGTTACTTATGCGCTTACTATAACGAAGACGTACAATTCGATCCTAATGAAATTAGACAAGAATTGATGAAGAGACTTCCATACTACATGATTCCTGCCTTCTTCATGAAGATTGACACTATTCCTTTAAAGGCGAATGGTAAATTCGATAGAAAAGCTTTACCAAAGCCAGATGCTAGTGATTTCAAGACCGAATACGTCGCTCCAACAAATGAAACTGAAGAAAAGCTTTGCCGTGCGATGGCCATTGTCTTAAAAGCGGACAAGATTGGTATCCACGACGACTTCTATGAATTAGGTGGTGACTCACTTGGTTCTATTCAAGTTATCGTTAACGCGGAACTTCCAGGATTAAACGCTAGTGAAATCTTCCGTGGACGTACTCCAGAAAAGATCGCAAAGTTATACGAAGAAAACCAAGCGAACGCCGATGGAGAATCTCCAGATGTCAAGAATGCCGCTAGCATGAAGTTAGATCATAGCTTAACTGTTGAACAGTTATATATGGTCGACTATCAGTTATACACACCAAAATCCACAATGTATAACTTATTCTCCATGCTCAAAGTCGACAAAGAAGCCTTTGATATGGAAAAACTTGCAAGCACGATGAAGACAGTTATTAAGAATCATCCTGCTTTATTAACCACATTCCACTTCAATGATGATGGTGAAATCGTCCAACGTTATACACCAGATATTATCGAAGATATTAAAGTTGAGAAGATGAGTGAGTTCGAATTTGAGCTCATGAAAGACAACTTAGTCATGCCATTCAAGATTATTGAAGGCAGATTATATCGTTGCCGTGTATTCGAAACCGAAAAAGCGGGCTATGTCTTCTTCGATGTCCACCACACCATTTTCGATGGTACATCTTTGAAAGTATTCATGGGTAATATTGGCAAAGCCTATATGGGTATGATGCCAGATCCTGACTATTACTATTTGATGCTTGCCCAAAGAGAAGAAGCGGTTAAGACTGATTTCTATCAAGAGTCTAAAGAATACTTTGAAAAACTCTATGATGGTGTCCAATGGTCCAGTTATCCACGTATTGATCACCAATCCCGTGAAAACGAATTAGGTGAATTATTCGTTCCATTAGGCATTGAGCAAGCTCAAATGAGCGCGATGGAAAGACAATATCGTATTTCTAGAAACGAATTCTTCATCGCAGTTGCGATGTTAGCAATCGCTATCTATAACAAGAAAAACGATATTAAGATTTCTTGGATCTATAACGGCCGTGAAGATGTCCAAATGATGACCACAGTTGGTTTATTATTCCGTGACCTTCCAGTCGGCGTGCGCTTACACGATAAGGACACTATTCGTGATATCTTTGCCGATATCCATAACCAAGTCCAAGGTGGTATCGAACATAGCTGCTACGCTTATGTTGATAGACATAACCAAGTTGGTGGCGAAGAAGCAGCCTACCTCTTATATCAACAAGATATCCGTGACTTAGATGGCGGCGGTATGAATATTGAAACCGTTGACATCCGTCAAAATCAAGCAGCCTCTCAAACCATTCTCGATATGGAAATCCTCGATGGTAAAGAAGGTTTGGTCTTAATGATCGACTACGCTGCCTCAAGATATACCCAAGAAAGCATGGAGCGTTTCCGTGACTTATTCGTCATGACCGCTCAAGCTTTAGTTACTCACAACTCACAAAAGGACGTGACCGTGCAAGAGTTAAGGAACAAATTATCTGATAAATCCAACTTCTTTGCTAAGATCATCAGCTTCTTTAGAAAGAAGAAATAGTGAGTAAGCAAACAGAACAAGAAAAAGAAAGAGTGCGTTCCTTGTTTGGGGAAAATAGAGAGCTAGACTCTAATCCAGACAAGGAGCACTCTGTTAAATGCCTTAACGGTACATTCGTTCCTAAAGTACAAGACGCGATTCGCGTTTTTAGAGGCATTCCTTTTGCTATGGCCCCTATCGGAGAAAGAAGATGGAAGAAACCTCTTCCTATTCCTGATGGAGACAAGATATTTGAAGCCTACTATAACGGAAGATCCCCTATCCAAACTGTTATCGACTCTGAAAGAGCGTCTTATTATCCCCAAAGCGAAGATTGCCTTTACTTAAACGTCTGGGTGAATGATGAGTGTAAAGATAATAACAAACCGATCATGGTCTTTATCCATGGAGGCGCATATGGTTGGGGTGGTACCGCTGACCCACTTTATGATGGACTTAATTTTATTAAGTTACATCCAGAAGTTGTTTTAATCACTATTGCCTATAGAGTTGGTCTATTTGGCTTTGTGGATTTAAGTTACTTAAAAGGTGGGGAAGAATATCCTGATGCCCCTAATTTAGGTATCTATGACCAAATAGAAGCATTACGCTGGATTCAGAAGAATGGTAAAGCTTTTGGTGGCGATATTAATAACGTCACCATATTCGGCGAATCAGCGGGTGGAGGATCTGTATCACTACTTCCTTTAATTAAAGAAGCTAATGGCCTATTCCACCGCGTTATTGCCGAAAGTGGCTCTTTAGCGCTTACATATGGTAAAGAAGAATGTAAATACTTTACCGACAAATTTATTAAAGCCGCGAAGACTGATTCCATGGCGGACTTAATGAAATTAAGCACTAAAGAATTAGCGAAGCTTAACAAAGGATTAAACGAATCTAATAACTTCCCAATGAGGGATGGTGATTTAATACCTATCGATCCATATGAACCATATAAGCAAGGTATAACCAAAGATATCGATATGATATTAGGCACTAACGCGAACGAGATGAACTATTGGATTGGTGAACTAGGTGGCTTATTCGCCTTTAGTGCGGGTATGCCGATTAAATACGATAATGACATCGCTAAAGTCAGTAAGGAAGACCAAAAGTTTATTAAGCAATTCATTAAGATTGCTAAAGGTAATAGAGTAGCGAGAATTACTGAGTTCTATAACGAAATAATGTTCCGTTTACCAGCAATCGCTCAAGCGGAGTATCATTCCGAAAATAACGGGAACGTGTATATGTATTACTGGAAAGAAGAGTCCAAAATTCCTCTATATAAAGCCTGCCATGCTGTTGAATTAGCATATGTCTTCTATAACATCGAAGACACCATCTATACAGGTGAAAAAGCGGATGAAGAATTAGCGAGAAATGTTTCTAATATGTGGGTGAATTTCGCTAAAACAGGAGATCCTTCTACAGAAGGCATTAAATGGAATAAATACAATAAGAAAGAACGCAAAACAATTACCTTCAAAAAGGACAACATCAAAGAAGAATACAATATCTTATCTCAACAAAGAGAATTACTATGGCCAATTGTTAAGTATATGATTAACCCTGGCTATGCTGATCTACTTGATAGGCTCACGCTAGCAGATAAAACGTCCTCAGCAATTGGCGCAGTGTTCAGTTGCATATCCACCTTATTAAAAGAAGGCATTATTGAATAAAGAAAAACCCCTCATCCTAATACCTGGGATCTGGGGTTTTTATTATGAATTAATAAAATTTTTTTAAATTTTAAATCCTGCGTAAGAAGCAGCGGTTTCGGAACCAACATAAGCGACGTTGTTATGGCTGCCTGTTTTTGGATTCTCGATTACTATTTCCGCGAAGATGACTAATTGAGCGATATTGTCTTGGACAAACTTTGTCGCATCATCACTAGTTTTACAATAGAAGGCAATTAATATGTCCTTTTCTTTTTGAGCGCTTAAAGCATCGACGATTTCAACTTCATACTTCAAAGTGCTATAGCGTTTTTGTGCTTCCTCTTTCGGGTAAACAGTGACGGTATAGCCTTGCTTTTCCATTTTCTTTTGTGTGTCAGCGGATTTAATTTGAGAACTACATCCAGTCAACACTAAAGCCGTTGAGCATAGTAAAGTCATCAATAGTTTTTTCATTATATATCTCCTTTGTATGTATTTTTATTATACAACAATGGGTCTATAAAATCATTAGTTTATGAAAAAGCCGTCTTTAGACGGCTAATTTTGATTGTTTTGTTGAGAGCTTTTCCCAATATTGATTAGATAATTCTCTAGGTAGATATCGTAAAGAATATCAACAGGAAGCTTATTGGCCTCATATCTATCGGAAAGAAGTTGAATGATATCAACAGGAATATAGACATCATCGCCTTCATAATAGAATTCGGATTCTAGCTTGGCTAAATGGGCTATCGCATTAGTAATAAGTGGGAATTCAAAATCAGGTGATTCTTTATAGTATCTTACAATACTTCTAGTGACATATTTGTTTGTTAAGTTATGAAGTATCCTAATAAGCTGACAAATTCCAAAACTAACCGTCATCATTAGCACAAAAGAGATTGGCCAAGGGAAGAACGCATTGGTTTTATAATGATCGTTCCACGCTTTTACAACGAATACCATGATGAAGTAAACAACGGTGTAAATCACAACCGGTATGATTGATATAAATGAGTAAGAAAACTTGATACGTGTATCGGAAACCACTAAAACAAAGAGGGTTGTAATTAAAAGCGGATTGATTGTATGCATGAATAGACTAGATTGGCTAAGCATGGTTTTTACAAAGCCTTGATACGCACTGATGAGCGTAATCGCGGTAAAGAATGTTAAAAAGACGCCAACCGTGCCTACATACATCAAAATAACGATCCAAGATGGTAAGTTATATCTATCTCTTCTTAAACCGTCAATTTGGAACGGAAGACACATCGCAGCCGAAAAAGCGGCAATCACATTTGAGATAGTTGTAAACATCTTTAAAGTGCCGATACCAGCCTCTGAACTACCGCTTTTGAAAAAGTCGGTAAGGCTAAAAGCCAAAGCTACAAATGTCACCACTATAACTAATGAACAAATAACGATGCCAGAAATAAAACGCATCTTATTAATCTTTCTAGCGTTAATAATTGGTTTCTCTTTCATAACTATTTTTTATTTTATCACATGTAATCAGTGGATTAATATTTAAGTAAATGGAACAATTTATACATTTTCTTCAAGGCACAATGGAAGAGCCTGGAATTATTTCTTGGTTCCATTTTATTGCACTTATTCCTATTATTGCGGCCTCAGTATTAATTCCTCTTTTCTTTAAAGACGTTAAAGAGAAGACATACAAAACAATTCTATTAATTACTTGGATTGTTCTAATTAACTTAGAAATCTTTAAACAATTAGTTAAAGCATATCACTACGGAGAACCATCTTATTGGGAGTATAGCATCAGAGATTTCCCATTCTCTATTTGTTCGATGGTTTATTATTTTGTGCCCATTATTCTATTTGTTAACAAGGAAAAACATCCAAAGATTGTGGATGCCGCAATTGGCTATTTAAGCTTTATTACTTTAACGATGGGCATTGTTGTCTGTATCTACACAAAGATGGTCACGTCTGACCTAATTTATATCAATATTCAAACAATGATCCACCATGGAGCGCTCATAGTTCTCGGTGTTTTCATCTATGTTTGGAATAGAAAGAGCGTCACCATTAAAACGTTTTATAGAAGTCTCATTGCCTTCGCTATAACCGCAGTAATCGCCATTCTTATTAATGTGGCTTTCTATCCACACTTCATCAATATGTTCTTTATTAATCCGACAAGGATCACTAATTTACCGATTGGTAATGTCGTTCAAGAAAAAGCCGGATATCCAGTATATCTAATTGGATTCTTATCTCTTATTGCTTTAATGACTTTCTTAACTTATCTAGTGGAAACTTCGATATATAAAGCGGTAACAAAAAAGCCATCCAATTAGGACGGCTATTTTAATAGTTTGTGACTTTAATTAGTCAGCAACGTATGGGAGAAGAGCCATGAATCTAGCGTTTTTGATTGCTTTGGCTAATTCTCTTTGATGCTTAGCGCATGTGCCTGTTGCTCTTCTTGTGGAAATCTTACCGTTTGGGGTAATCATTGTCTTTAAGAGTTCGACATCTTTGT
>JAEEGL010296395.1_pt1 | contig 12403 bp, 11 predicted proteins | sample 9134231 | NCBI WGS metagenome assembly JAEEGL01 (sample SAMN16246548, study PRJNA631951) | gut metagenome | biome: gut microbiome; feature: rumen; material: fiber-attached | host: Bos | place: Iran: Karaj | collected 2018-10 | reverse complement strand
CTTCTTGCGGAGCAGATCAGAAATTCAGAGATGATCATCTTCAACAGATGCGATAACGTAAGAAACGATCTTCCCACTTACAGAAGAAACATCAAGGCGGTTAATCCTGCAGCGGATATCGTATTCGAAGATGCCAACGGAGAGATCAACGAGATATTCGAAGAAGATCTTCCCTACGATCTTAAGTCCGATGAACTTACTCTCGACACCAATGCATACGGTATCTTTTACCTGGATGCAATGGATCACCTTGAGAGATATGTCGGTAAGAGAATTGTTTTCCAGGCACTTTGCATGACTCCTCCCGACTTCCCCAAGGGATATTTCATCCCCGGAAGAATGGCGATGACATGCTGTGCACAGGATATGGCTTTCCTCGGATATGCATGTAAGTACGGAGAAGGTCAGGAGCAGGTGAAGGATAAGGACTGGGTAGTCGTAACCGCAACGGTTAAACAGGAATTCTTCCCCGAATACGGCGGAGAGGGACCTGTTTTGTACGCAGAGAAAATAGAAAAGTCTCGCGAACCCAAGGATGCGGTGGTTTCTTTTACAGCTTAAAAACTTCTGCCTGACTTAACGGTCAGGCAGTTTTTGTGAGGTGGATTATGAGTCAGTATCTGCTTAGAGAATGGGTATTCATATTCTGTTTGTATTCGGTCGTCGGATTTATTTGGGAGACCGTATTTTGCTCACTCAAAGAAGGCAAGTTATTAAACAGAGGATTCATGAAGGGACCCTTCCTTCCCATATACGGTTTCGGCGTATGCATCATGATGATCGCAGCCGGACCTTTTAACGGTAAGAATATTTTGGCTGAATGCTTCTCGGGTATGGTGTGTGCTACGGTTCTTGAGTATGTGACCGGAGAACTCATGCAGCATCTTTTTAAAGTAAGATACTGGGATTATTCCAAAGAGAAATTCAATTTAAACGGACATATATGTCTGGGAGCATCCCTTGGATGGTTTGTTGCGACATTTATCGTTAACGAGATTTTCCGAGGACCTGTTGATACACTTGTTCATTCCATCAGTGCATTCCATATGTACCTTATCGACAATATCGTAATGGGTTTGGCGATTGTGGACTTTGCAATATCATTCAAGGCTGCTATGGATCTTCGTATCGTCCTTGTTAAGATGGAGGAGGCACGTCACGAGCTCAAGCTTATGCAGAAGAGGCTTGATGTTCTCGTAGCTGTTGTTTCTGATGAGACCAAGCAGACTTATAAAGATTTTGCTGAAGAGATCAGTGAGAGATATGAAGACTTTACCGATTCCGTAGGCGAACACTTCGATCACTTTGAAGCAGGCATCGGAAGAAGACTTGATTATCTTAAGGATAATGCCAAGGCTCTCGGTGATAAGATGATTCCCGATTCGGGCAAGAAGGTTGTTGATGAAATCGTTAACCTGACTGAGAGATATACCAATGCCATCAAGGCTCATGCATCCTTCAGTCACATTAAGAGTAAGATCAAGAAGTTCTTCATTATGAACATCATCAGATCCAACCCTACTATTACTTCCGATGAATACAAGGATGCACTGGAAGAACTTAAATCTTCACAGAATAAATAAAAATATGACTAAGGGTTCGACACTGTGTCACAAAAACAAAAGCCTGCCGGTCGGCAGGCTTTTTGATTTGGCAGTGATTTAGAATTTATCTTTCTGTGAGAACTTCTCTTCGCAATACTTGCATCTGTAGATTTCCTTTTCTTCATCCGCAAGGTAGAAGATGTGGGGGAGTTCTTGCTCGATGGAAGTGATGCATCTTGGATTTCTGCACTTGATTACATTCTTAACTTCTTTGGGAAGCTTGAGGCTTCTCTTCTCGATGATCTCGCCTGCTTTGATAACGTTGATGGTGATGTTGTGATCGATGAAAGCAAGTACGTCCAGGTCGAGAGTATCGATGTCACATTCAACTTTCAGAATATCTTTCTTGCCCATGATCTTGGAACGGGCATTTTTTATAATGGCTACGGTGCAGTCCATCTTATCGAGTCCGAGGTGCTCGTAAATACTCATGGATTTTCCGGCTTGGATATGGTCAAGCACGAAGCCTTCTTCAATCTTTCCTACATTAAGCATATATATTAACCCTCCGCTTTAAGTCCTAAGAGTGTCATGATTAGAGCCATTCTTACATACATTCCGTATTTAACCTGTTTGAAGTAGCAGGCTCTGGAATCGTCATCTACTTCAACTGAGATTTCGTTTACTCTGGGAAGAGGGTGGAGCACAAGCATGTTTTTGCTTGCCATGTTCATTTTCTCTTTGGTCAGGATGTAGAAATCTTTGAGTCTTACGTAATCCTCTTCGTTGAAGAATCTTTCCTTCTGCACTCTGGTCATGTAGAGCATATCAAGGTCTGCGATTACATCTTCGAGTTTGATAACTTCACGGTAAGGGATGTTCTTCTCCTTGAGCATATCCGTGATGTAATCGGGTACTTTGAGCTCGGTGGGAGAGATGAATACGAAGCTGATATTATCGTATCTTACCAGTGCGTTTATAAGTGAATGAACGGTACGGCCGAACTTGAGGTCTCCGCAAAGTCCGATGGTAAATCCGCTTAACTTGCCGTGCATACTTCTGATGGTCATGAGATCTGCAAGTGTCTGGGTGGGATGCTGATGTCCGCCGTCACCTGCATTGATTACGGGAATCTCGGATTTGGAAGCGGCTACGTAGGGTGCACCTTCTTTGGGATGTCTCATTGCGCAGATATCAGCATACTGGGAAATTACTTTGATGGTATCGGATACGCTTTCTCCCTTTGCTGCGGATGAAGAACCTGCATCGGAGAAGCCTATTACTTTACCGCCGAGTCTGAGCATGGCGGCTTCGAATGATAATCTTGTTCTTGTGCTGGGCTCATAGAAAGCCGTTGCAAGAATTCTTCCGTCACAGACGTGGGCATACTTTTCGGGATTTGCCTCAATCTCTGCGGCCAGGTCGAAAAGCTGATCAAGCTCTTCGGTTGTGAAGTCCATAGGACTCATCAAATGTCTCATATATAACAATATCCTCCTTAAAAAAAGGACTGAAATAAATTTCAGTCCTTAAAAAGATCAACTCTTATAGGTGACCAGATCGGAAACTTCTTTACGATTTGGAGCGGTGGGTTCTTCTGCTGCATATCCGATAGCAATAACAGCTGTAAGAATCTGTCCTTCGGGAATACCGATAACATCGGCTGCATTGTCATCATAAAGTCCCATAATAACGGTGGAAAGTCCGGCATCATGAGCTGCTAAACAAAATGTCTGACATGCAATACCGGAATCAAACATCTGCCATCCGTCTCCGAGAGGAGTGGAGGCTGAGCCGTCTCTTTCGTATCCGCTTCGCTTATCGATGACACTGAGAGCAACTACCATGGGAGCGCCTCTCATAATGTCTCCGTTCTTGGCCCAAATAGTGGTGCAATCAGCTAATTTATCCTTAGCCTCTCCGGTAAGAACGTAATAACGGGTAACCTGAGTGTTTTTCCAGCTGGGTGCAAAACGCGCCACATCGATAACGGATTCGATCAGTTCTTTGGAAACCTCACGGGAAGTATCGAATTTACGCACGCTTCGACGTTCTTTAATGGCTTTTACTGTTTCCATACGGATCCTCCTGTTAAGCTGGGTTATCGCAATTGATTTTAACATCCGGCACCCTTATTTTCAATGGTAATCTGAGGGCTTTTGTGGTATATTCGAAGTTGAAAGATTTTGTCCGTATGCGGAAAGGAGGAGAGGGCATGGGCTTTTTGAAAAAGCTTGGTTACGGGCTCCTGGCAGTAGTTGCTGCCGTATCCCTTGTTGTGCTCCTCTGCGCCATGAATCCGAATCTGACGGGTAAGATCAGCGAGATCTTATACGGTGAAGACGGTCGCAGCGGACTTATAGGATCGAATACATCGGAAGAGGTTACGGCGGGTGCACCGTCCATTTCCACCCCTGCGGATCTGGGTATTCCTGCAGGCTCGGGTGTGGATTCAAACCTAATTCCTTACACGCCTTATAACGGGACCATTACCACCATTCCCGATAATGTCCTGTCCCTCAACGGCTATATGCCTGTTACCGGAACGGGACTCGAGCTTACCGAAGCTCAGGCTAAGGCAACAGAGGGAACCATCGATAAGGGCTCCGAAGGGTCTGATCTTGAATTTGACCCGGTGATGTATCCCTATTATGCGATGCTCGATCCCACCTGCCAGGCGCTTTACAAGCAGATCTATGCCAACGCCTGTGACGTGGTGTCTTCTTTTGCGCCTTGTAAAAGTGTAAACACCGACCAGGTTCAATATACGTTTGAAGCGGTATTTGCGGATCATCCCGAACTCTTTTACGTTCAGACCGCGTATACCGAGAAATATACATCCGATAAGAAAGTCGTTGAGATCGACCTTGCATATTATACGATTGCCAATGATCTTGAAACTGCAAGGGCTTCATTTGATGCAGCAGCCACTGCACTTGAAGAGTCGGCAAGACAGTATGCGGATGATTATTCCAGAGAAAAGTTCGTTCACGATACACTGATGCAGATGGTTGTTTATGATGCCTCTGCACCCATGGACCAGAGTGCATACAGCGCATTGGTAAATGGCAGAAGTGTTTGTGCGGGATATGCAAGGGCATTCCAGTATATCATGCAGAAACTCGGAATTCCGACCTATTACTGCGCCGGAACCTCGGGTGAGGACCATGCGTGGAACATTGTGAAACTCAGTGACGGATATTATAATGTTGATGTCACTTGGGATGACACAGAGCCCGCTTCGTACGACTATTTCAACAAGACTGACGGTGACTATGCAGGAACTCATGTAAGAAAGAGTTTGTCGGTTTATCTGCCTGCATGCACAGGAACCCAGTATCGGAATCTTGAGAGTTCAGCGCCTGTTTCGGGTACAGAAGGCGAAGAGGGAACTCAGACTTCCGTAAGTGACGGAGAACTCGATCATTACGATCCTTATTTTGACCCGTATATAAACAACGATCCTCAGACTCCTCTTGATTACGAGTCCGAGCATCCGGAAGCTTACCCTGATGTAAGCGGTAATTCCGGCAGCGGTTCGGGAAATTCTACATTGCCCACATCGAATGCCGCGGCACAGCTTGCAATATACGGATTAAAAGAAAGCGATGCGCTCACGACACTTCAGAGCTATTACGATGATTGCAGAGTTCAGCTTGTTTCTTGCGGGATGGGAGACCACAGATTTTATAATGTCGTTCCGGAATCACTTTTCAAAACCATTGAGAGTGAATACGGAAAAGGCAGTTATTTAAATGGCTATATGAACAGTGCTCTTAAGACTATCGGAGCTACCAATTGTAATATAGTCATTCAGGCCGAAAGGCTTGGCGGGGGGTATTACAGGATCTGGCATAACGTTTATGTGTGGTGATTCTGAAAAACCGGGAGAAAATGTATGGATGCTTTTTTGTTGTTTAACATTGGAGTTGATTGTTTTGCCGTTATAGTAATGGCAATCCTTATCTTCACCTGCTATTTCAGCTTTGACAACACACAGGATGTTCGTCTGATGAGAAGAGCTTTCCTGGTGCTGTTGCTGGTTCTGCTCAGTGACTTGTTCCAGTGGGCACTTGACGGAAGGCCGGGATCATCTGTTACTACACTTTTATTCATAGACAATACGCTGTATTACATCTTCCAGATAGGCGCTGTCATAGTCTGGAACGATTATGTACACTACAGAGTTCTCAGGAAGGTTAAGTCCAGGAATGTAATGATCGCATCTTCCCTCGTACCGCTTGCGATCGTATGTATACTGATGCTGACCAATCCTCTTACTCATTTTATTTTCTTCATCGGACAGGGTAACCATTATGAGAGAGGACCACTTAGTACCCCTCTTGCATTACTGGTTATGGGCTACCTTCTCTTTACAAGTTTCTGGATCCTGTATATGAGAAGAAAAGAAATGCTTGCAAGTATCAGACGTGAATACATGATCCTTGCGGGATTCGTAGTAGCTCCTTTCGTCGGTGCGATAATACAGCTTAATGCATTTGGAATCAGTCTTATCTGGCCCCTTGCATGTATAAGTATGTTGATCCTATATATCAACAGATCCCAGGATGAAATTTCAATCGATGCACTTACCGGACTCAATAACAGAGGAAGCCTGGATAAGTACCTGGTTGAACGTGTCTATTCTGAATCCGAAGAGAGACTCACACTCATTCTCATGGATCTTGATAAGTTTAAGACCATAAACGACGAGCTCGGTCATGACATGGGTGATGTTGCACTCAGAGAGGTATCCGAGATAATAAGACAGTCATTTTCCAGCGGACATAATTTCCTTGCAAGATACGGCGGAGATGAGTTCGTTGTAGTAATACCCCAGATTGACGATCCCAGAATGATAGACAGTTATATGAAGAATCTGAGATCGAATGTAGAGGCTTTCAATAAAGCGGAAAGCTTCCCGATAAAAATCAGTATCAGCTGCGGTATGGCATTCTATCCCAGGGAAGAGATACACACTCCTGAAGATCTGCTTAAGGCAGCGGACAATCAGATGTACGAAGAAAAAGAGCGCCATCACGCTGAGATGGGCTACAGAAAATAGGTGAGGGCATATGGCATCCATTAAGTTTGACTGGTCCGAGCACTATGAGATCGGCATTCCTGAAGTAGATGAACAGCATAAGCAGCTTTTCTCCATAGGACGTACGATTGAACAGATGAGCATGAAAGGCGGAGAGAATGTTACGGACCAGGAGATTCTTGGTCTTGTCAACAGCCTTAGAGATTACACCGGCTTTCATTTCTACTCGGAAGAGAAACTTATGGAGGAGATCCATTACGAGGACATGCAGCTCCATAAGAAGCACCATGCCCAGATGCTTTACTTTGTATCAAATTACGATATCAGAAAGTTCAGAAAGAACTTCGATGCAACCGTTGCTGAGATCCTTGATATCATAAGCGATCAGGTAGTACACCATATCCTCGGTGATGATAAGAAATTTGCGGCTGCATATAAGACTTATCAGAAGATTCATAAGCATATGGATGATAAGGTTAAGGCAGACCGTATGGAAAACGAGGAAAGCTACGGATTCACCATAAAAGAATTCAATTCCTCTATTGCATACCTTATGAGAGACCAGAGCGCATCGGGCCACTGTGTCATCGTTAATAAGGAGAAGAAGGCCAAGTACCTTGCAATGACCGCACTTGAGAGAGACTCATTCCATGCGGATATGATCAGGGTTGCAAAGGCCGTTAAGAAAGTATTTAAACCCGATGCCATCGATTATATGTATTTTGAAGATGTGGATGAGCACCTTCTTTTCCATATAATCCCCAAATATCAAGGTGCCGAAGACTTCGGAAAATCCCCCGTTTATAATGCGGGCAAGGAACTTACCGAAGATGAATACAAAGATCTCGTCGAGAAGATCAATTCGGAAATAAAATGATCGGAGAAAGATTTTAATGGACGAAATAAAGAATGTGCAGCAGACTGCTTCCGATGCAGCACCCGCTAAGAAGGTAATGCTTTCGGGAATTCAGCCCAGCGGAGATCTTCACCTGGGCAATTACCTCGGAGCAATCAAGAACTGGGGTGCCAGAACAGAAGAGTTTGACTGTTTTTATTTTATGGCTGACCTTCATACCATAACCGTCAGACAGGAGCCTGCAGAGCTCAGGAGAAGAACTCTCGAGCAGCTTGCTCTTTATATTGCGTGCGGACTCGACCCCGAGAAGAATACTCTTTTCATTCAGTCACAGGTTCCCGCTCATGCACAGCTCGGCTGGATTCTCCAGTGCTATACCCAGTTCGGTGAACTTTCAAGAATGACCCAGTTCAAGGATAAGTCCGAGAAGCATAAGGACAATATCAACGCGGGTCTCTTTGCATATCCTTCACTCATGGCTTCCGACATCCTTCTTTATCGTCCGGATTTCGTTCCTGTAGGTGAAGACCAGAAGCAGCATGTAGAGCTTACCAGAAACATCGCAACCAGATTCAACTCAATCTACGGCGATGTCTTCAAAATCCCCGAGCCTTACATTGCTAAGACCGGAGCGCGTATCTACGGACTTACCACTCCCGATTCCAAGATGAGTAAATCAATTCCCGAAGGATGCGTATTCCTCATGGACGATCCCGATACCATCGCTCGTAAGTTCAAGCGTGCGGTTACGGACTCCGATACCGAGAAGTGCGTAAGATATGACAAGGCTAATAAGCCCGGTGTTTCCAACCTTATGAATATCTATTCAACCATCACCGGCAAGACCTTCGAAGAGATCGAAGCTGAGTTCGACGGCAAGGGATACGGCGTATTCAAACCCGCTGTAGGTGAAGCAGTTATCGAGGCACTTCGTCCCATCAGAGAAGAAGCTTCCAGAATCATCAAGGATAAGGCTTATCTTGAGTCCGTTTACAAAGACGGTGCAGCAAGAGCATCAAGAGTCGCAAACAAGACTCTTGCCAAGGTTTGTAAGAAGGTAGGTTTTGTTCCCCTGTCATGATCCGATTATTTATAAGCAAAGTAAAACAAAAAGGTTTTAAGACCGTAATGAAGATCTGTTTTGTAAGACTTAAGTACTTCATCAGACAGATCTTCTCCGGAAAGAGTTTAAGGGAGTCTTGGTCCCGTACTCTTTTCTACGGAATCAAACCTGTTGTATATGATGAACTTGTAAGGGAAAGAGAGGCTCAGGTTCCGCATCCCACGGACCTTGAATATCAGCCTCTTGTTTCTATAATCATTCCCGTATACAACATCGAAGATAAATTCCTTCGTCCCTGCCTGGATTCATGTCTGGATCAGACTTATAAGAATATCGAAGTCTGTGTATCCGACGACAATTCCAGCCTCGAAAGCGTTAAGACAACTCTTTCAGAGTACGAAGAGAAGTACGATAATTTCCATGTCTTTTGGAGAAAAGAAAACGGTAGGATATCCGAGAATACCAACTCCGCGCTTTCCATTGCAAAGGGCGAATTCATCGCACTTGTTGACGATGACGATACTCTCGAGCCTTATTCGATCCTCGAGATGGTCAGATATATCAATGAGCACAGGGATACCGATGTGGTTTATTCCGATGAGGATATGCTCACAGAAGACGGTCTTACCCGTCATGACCCCAAGTTCAAGCCCGACTGGTCACCCGATTCATTCATGTCCATCATGTACACCTGTCACCTCTGTGTGATAAGGAAATCAATCGTGGATCAGGTAGGCGGATTCGATAAGAGATTCGACGGAGCTCAGGATTACGACTTGATAATGCGTATATCCGAGATCACCGATAAGATCGGGCACGTTCCCCAGATTCTTTATCACTGGAGAGAAATCCAGGGTTCAACCGCACTTGATATGGGTGCCAAGGAGTACTTAAAGGCCGCCAGTGAGAACCTTAAGAAAGAAGCTCTCGTAAGGAGAGGTCAGAAAGGTCATATCGTTTGGTGTCCTTTAAAAGAAGTCGTTCAGTGCTTTCCTGTTTACGAAACCGACGATGACGATCTTGTAAGTATAGTCATTCCCTCCAAGGATAATTTCAAAGTCCTTAAGAGATGTATCGACAGCATTCATGCGGTTCCTGCGGGAGTTAAGTATGAAGTTATCGTTGTCGACAACGGATCCAATGATAAGAACAAAGCAAAGTACGAAAAGCTTCTTGAAGGCTACGGCGATTCATATGTTTACGAGCCTTTGAAGTTTAATTTTTCCAGGATGTGCAATATCGGTGCATCACATGCCAAGGGAAATATCATCCTGTTCCTGAATGATGATATCAAGGTTGCGGGCGACGGATGGCTCTCTACCATGGCGGGCCACGCAAAGCTTCCTCACGTAGGAGCTGTGGGCTGTAAGCTTTATTATCCCAAGGGTTGTGCAATCCAGCACTGCGGCGTAGTTAATACCGCTGCAGGTCCCGGACATGCATTCTACGGAATCGAAGACAGAGATATCGTGATGTACGGCGGAAGAAACCTTCTTCCCTATAACTTCAGCGTAGTTACCGGTGCCGCACTTATGCTCACTGCCGACAAGTTCAAAGAGATCGGCGGATTTGAAGAGACACTTACCATCGCTTATAACGATGTTGCTCTTTGCTTCTCACTCCTTGAAAAAGGATACCTGAACGTATTAAGACCCGATGTTGCTCTTACTCATTATGAGTCGGTAAGCCGTGGTCTCGACGATCAGGACAGCGAGAAGACCAAGAGAAGAATTGCCGAGATGGAGAGACTTTACGAACTTCATCCCGCAATGAAGGGATTCGACGCATGCTTCAATCCCAATTTCAAGAATGATTCTGCGGATTTCAGATACGAGTGATCGAAACTTTCGGAGGTGTGATATGGCTCTTAACGAGGCTTGCGAAAAACTTGAAAAGGCTGTTAATGCGTTTGTGTTCCGTAAAAGCGATGAGACCAACCTTGAACTCAGACAGGAACTTGTGGATTTTATAGCTAATAACGAGACAGTCCTTACTTCAGTCAGGATCCTTAAAAAGGGCGCATCTTTTGATGATGTTGCAGGTGAAAAGAATGCGGACGGATCCCGCCCCATTTCCATCAGCCTTGTAGGTGCTTCAGATGGTGTATGGATCCCTGTTTTCACCGGAAACGAGCAGAAGAACCTGGGGGTAGGACACGAACTTCTCGAGACCGGAATCATCTGGGTTCTCGACTATGCACTTTCCGTGGATGATGTTAAGGGTGTTTCCATCAATCCCTTCGGAGAGCAGATCAACCTCGACCGCAATTCCATCAGATCACTTCTCAGAGCAGCAAATGTGGAGGCAGGATTCGAATCCTGATCATGCTATGATGAACGAAGACAAATACAGAGGAATCGAATATCCCGAGAGGGAAGCAACCGATGAATTCATTGATGAAGTTATAGCTCATCTTGATAAAGAGCTTGAGATCGGTGCGGTTAAGATGACCGTCGAAATGGACGATCATCAGGAAGAACACGCAAAGGTTTCTCACAAGTGCTCCAAGGCATACGGAAGAGAAGCCACCACCATGATCGCTCAGCTCGACATGATCCACGACCTGTATTTATCCGATATGGATGATGAATAAAAGTCATGCACCACGGCAGGACCCCAGGGATGAAGGAACGGTCTTTCTGCCGCTTTTATAAAACTTTTAGAACTCTGCAAATCCAGTAAATTCAATACTTTCAAGCCAATTGTTAGCACTCTTGTTAAAAGAGTGCTAATTTTTTCTTGACTTATAAAATGGGCGGTCATAAGATGATATTCGTGATTAAGATTTACGCGCTATAAGGAGGCGATTTTATGAACGAAAAAATGGGAAATCTTTCGATAGACAGCGAAAATATATTCCCGATAATCAAGAAGTGGATGTACTCGGACCACGATATATTTTACCGTGAACTCGTATCCAACGGATGCGATGCCGTAACCAAGCTCAAGAAGCTTGATATGATGGGAGAGTACGAACTTCCCGAAGGATTTAAGGGCAGAATCGACGTTGTTCTTGATCCCGCAGAGAAGACCATTTCCATCATTGATAACGGTCTCGGAATGACTGCGGATGAGGTTGAGGAATACATCACCAAGATCGCATTTTCCGGAGCTACCGATTTCATCGAGAAGTACAAGGATAAGAGCAATTCCGACCAGATCATCGGACATTTCGGACTGGGATTCTATTCCGCATTCATGATCGCCGATGAGGTTCACATCGATACTCTTTCATACAAGGATGGAGCTAAGGCTGTTCACTGGGAGTGCGACGGAAGCACATCTTACAGCATCGCTGACGGAGACAAGGCTGAGGTCGGAACCAAGATTACTCTTTTCGTAAACGATGACTGCCTTGAGTTCTGCAACGAGTATAAGGCAAGAGAAGTCCTTAAAAAGTACTGTGGCTTCATGCCCACCGAGATCTACATGTCCAAGGCAGGCGATGACTCAACCGAGACCATCGACCTTGAGGACAAGAGAGACGACGATGTAGTGGTTGAAGAGATTCACCCTACCGTTGAGAAAAAAGAAGACGGAACCGAGGAGACCAAGGGTAAAGAGAGATTAAAGATCAAGAAGCGTCCCGAGCTTATCAACGATCCCAATCCCCTTTGGACCAAGACTCCTTCAGAGTGCACCAGAGATGAGTATCTTGAGTTCTACCGCAAGGTATTTCAGGACTACAAGGAGCCTCTTTTCTGGATCCATCTGAACATGGATTATCCTTTTAACATGAAGGGAATTCTGTACTTCCCCAAGATTAACATGGAGTACGATTCTCTCGACGGAACCATCAAGCTTTACAATAACCAGGTATTTATCGCCGACAACATCAAGGAAGTCATCCCCGAGTTCCTGATGCTCCTTAAGGGCGTTATCGATTGTCCCGATCT
>JAEEGL016895311.1_pt1 | contig 12404 bp, 8 predicted proteins | sample 9134231 | NCBI WGS metagenome assembly JAEEGL01 (sample SAMN16246548, study PRJNA631951) | gut metagenome | biome: gut microbiome; feature: rumen; material: fiber-attached | host: Bos | place: Iran: Karaj | collected 2018-10 | reverse complement strand
CCAGCACGCCGCCCGCCGTTGTCTGCACGCTCTGTACCGCCGCCGCCATGATTTCCCGTGCCTGATTGCGCCCCGTGCCGCCGGTGCCGAGCTCGGAATAGAGACGCTCGCCGACCGTGTCGAGCGCCGCGCCGGTAAAGCCGTTCTTTTTCAGGTTCCCGGCATACGTGCCGAACACCCGGTTTACCGCGCCGAGCCGCAAGAGATACCACGGCTCATAGCGCGAATCGACCAAAGCCGAATCGAGCCGGAACGCATACTGCCGCTGCACGGTGTTGGCGACCGACTGGAGCGCGTCGCGGTACTGGTTCACGCCGCGGCCGGACTTGTAGACATTCATGAGATCCGCGCCGAGGAACAGCCCGCCGCCGGTTCCGGTAAGCCGTGTCTGCAGCGCAAGCATCGCGGCGTTGCTGCCGACCTTGCCGTCCGTATCGCCGGTGGTCGGGAGCTTGCGATAGAAGCTGTCCTTGGACCAATAGTTGTATTTGAGCACGACGCGGTCGATGCCGTCCGAATGAAGCGCGTCGAGCATCGCATCGACGTCCTCGACCGACGCGGTTGTGATCTTGGTATCGACCGGGATGCCGAGCAGCGATTTGGGCTTTTCGATATAGCCGTATACGTCGAGGTACAGCGGCACCGCCGCGCCGCCCGCCGTGCGGATCGCAAGACCCTCGTTTTCGATCAGATAGTCCCGGTAACGCTTTGCCATGTCTGCATAGGCGGCATGGCCGGTATCGAGGAAGTAGTAGGAAACGGTGTAGTCGGCGTAGGTTTCGAGGTTCTTTTCTCCGATGGAAACGACCTGATCGGTACCGTCCTTCTGCGTCTGCCGCACCGTGCCGACCGTGCGGTAGGAATACGTCGTCCACACGTTATTGTAGAACGAATACTTATCCGCGACGTTCGCGTTCAGCGTCGCGCGCGGCGCGCCGGACGAGATCACGGCAAGGAATCCGTCGTCGTTCTTATGGATGCCGAACACCGGCAGATACGCGTTCTGCGACAGCGTGAAGTAGCCCGCGATTGCCGCGCCGCCCATCGTCTTGTCGTTCGTGCCGTTGTCGAAGCCGTACAGACCCTGCGTATAGGTTCGCGCGGTCAGGCGTTCGTTGTTGAACCGGATCAAAGCGCCGCAGCCGTCCGGCACGAACAGATACCCGTCCTCGTCGTGGCTGCCCGCACCGAAGAACGGCAACAGGTCGATGGATTTGATCTTATTCGCGCCGTATTCCAAAATACCGTCGGTGAGGATCGACGCCTCGAAATGATCGTCCGTAATCGCATAGCGGATCGGCACACGAAGCTGCTCGTTCGGAAAATCGAACAGGAACACGATGGAGCCGTCCGGCTCGATGCGGTAATACAGTCCCTTTTTCTGCACGCTCGACAGATACCCGCCGCAGGTCATTTCGACGTTCTGCACCGTCGTATACACGACCGTGATCGCGCTGAGCAGCGCGTTCTTATAGTAGCCGGAGGCCAGCGTGTCGTCGAACTTATCGACCGGGTTGGTATACCATGTCACGCCGTTTTGCCGATCCTCCACCGCCGCCTCGCCGTTTTTGAGGTTGGCAAAGAGCGTGAAGCGGCCGCTTTGGGAAATCTCGACCAGCTCGTTTTCCGAAGCAGCCGGGGAAAAGCCCGCCGTGGCGTCCACATGCGTTTCGCGCGCGGGCACCGCCGGTCTTGCCGCCGAGCAGCCGAAAAGCGTGCTGAAGAGCAGCAGCGCCGCAAGGAGGGAAATCATTGTCCTTTTCATGCCGTCCCCCTCCTTTACAGCCGGAATGCGATCTCGTTGTAGGTCGTGACGACAAACGTGCTCATCTGCTGCACAAGCGAATAGCCTAAAAGCAGCAGGAACAGGATGATCGCGATCCCGACGACGGTTAAGAACAGGTTCAGCACCAGTCCGCCGAAGCTGAACTGATGCACGTAGTACATGCCGAACACTAAGATCATGCCGCTCCAAAGGTAGCCGACCACGCGCAGCGCGACCAGGAACGCGTTCAGCTCCGCATTGGCAAAGTTGGTAAAGAAGATGTGTGCGAGCGCGAAGATCGTATACGGCACAAGCGTATAGCACAGCACGATCAGAATATCCCGCGCTTCGCCCTCGGAGAACTGCAGAGAGCCGGCCGCCCAGTTGGCAACGTAGGCGATCGCAAAGCCGCCCATCGTGATCAGAAAGATCGACGGCACCGAGATACGGTCCGGGTTATAGGTATTGAAGATGAACCCGGTCAGCACCTGCTCGAATACGTTGGTCAAAAAGAACGCAAGGAGGATGCACACGCAGGTGAGGACGTTTCCCTTCTTCTCCCACTTGACCTGATCGAAGCCGTTGACCGGATGGAACATCGTGTAGAAGCATTGCGAAAAGCCTGCGCCCGCCTCACGGAGCAGCGATTTTACCTTATCCATGCCGCGCCTCCTTTCGCTTTTTCAGCACGCGCCCCAGGATCACCCAGGCGACAACGACGAGCAGAAGCCCAAGCGCGATGTACGGGAACGCCTGCCGCATGACGATCAAGGACTGCTCCTTGAACGCGAGCGAATAGTTCTGCCGGTCGCCCGCGAGCTTGAAGTAGTACATGGCCGTCGCATAATCGCGCATCTGATAATACGCCTTGCCGAGGCCGGAATACGCGGGCAGATAGTTGGTGTTATGATGGATGACCTGCTGCCACGGCGCGATGCTTTCGGTATACAGCCCTTGGTTGTAATACATGATCGCCTCGTGAATCTCTCTGCCGAAATCGGTCAGCACGAACTCGGTGATCGTATTCTTTTCGGCGTCGAGCACATACAGATTGCCGCCGATCTCGACAAGCGAAACCGGCTTTTGGAACAGGCCGAGCTGCTGTCCGACGCCGCCGAAGGTGATCTGCATGGACAGGCCCGCGTCACGCTGCACGGTCGTTTGGATCAGATGCCCGCCGTTCGTATCGAGCAGCACGATAATGCCGTCACGTTCCACGACGTCCGAGTACAGCAGCATTTCGCTGCCGCCCGTCCAGTTCAGCACATTGATGCCGAGCGGGTTCAGCTGCGTCAGCACCCTTGCGCCGTTTTCGCTGCCCGCGGCGGTGGCAAAGATGTAGCCCTCGTCGCTGAGGAACAGGTTGCTGTATTCGATCGGGTTGAACGACTGCATCGACGCGGCCGCCTGATCGGACAGGATCGACTTCCAGAGCTTTTGCACCTGCCGTCCGAACGTCATTTCCACTTCGTTTGGTCCGAAGAATTTGATGAACGTCCCGTCCGGCTCCAGATAGATCAGCCCTTGGTACACGCCGCGCGAGAGGATATAGATCCTGCCGTTTTCGTCCACGACGATCTTGGTCGGCAGATAGTTGAAGTTCTCCGGCAGCAGCGGCGAAACGGGCGTCGGCAGGATGCGGACAAGCGTCCCTTCTTCGTCCGCGACGACGACCTGCTGATTGCCCATGTCGCAGATATAGGCCGTGCCGTCGTCCTGCACGAAAAGCCCCTGCGGATTTTTCAGCGCGTAGGCTTCGCCGTCGGGGTTGTTCAATTCCTTGATCTCCCGCAGCAGTGTAAAGTCCTCGTCCAGCACAAGGATCCTCGCATTGCCGGAATCGGCAACATAGATTTCGTGCCGCGCCTCGTTATAGAACAGATCCTGCGCGGCGCTGAAGTTGCCGCAGCCGAGCTGCGCGCCGCCGATGCTGCGCGTGGGCAGATAGGCGTTGGGCGTCGGCGTCGGATTGCTCCACCGGTCGTAGGTAAAGGTCTGATACGGCACCTCCGAATCGTCCGCCGTCGCCAGCAGCGGCAACAGTAAAAGGAGCAAGGAAAGCGCCATGGATAAGAAGCGTTGTAACCGTTTCATCGTCGCACCCCCTTATCCCTTGATGCCGGAGGTCGCCATCGTTTCGATGACCGACGACTGGGAGATGATGAACACGACGATCGGCGGAAGCATCATAATGAGCGCCACAACCGCACCTGCGCCGGCACGCGCAATGCCCGCCGAGGAGATCGACTGCATGACCGCGGTCAGCGTTTTCAGCGTTTCCTCGTAGATATACTGGGATTCGCCGGTGTTCCACAGATCCTTGAATGTGAAGATCGTCAGCGTCATCCACGCGGGCTTGACCGACGGCATGATGAACTGCCAGAAGATCGTGAACTCGTTCGCGCCGTCGATACGCGCGGCCTCTAACATTTCATCCGGAATCGTCATCATGAACTGGCGCATCAAGAACACGCCGAAGCTGCCCGCCAACACCGGCAGCAGCAGCGACCAATAGGTATTGATGAGGCCGAGCCGCGAAATGATGATGTACAGCGGCGTCCTTGTGACCTCCGGGCGGAACAGGATCGCGAGCACGACGACCTGATAATAGACGTACACCCATTTAGAACGGTTCTTCGCCAGCGGATACGCCGCAAGCGACGCGATGATGATGTACACAAACGTGCCGAGGATCGCAAGCATCAGCGAATTGAACAGCGACCGTTCGAACGGCACCCATGTTTCCTGCGTGATCTCGATAAGGTCGCGGAAGTTGGCGAGCGTCGGATGCTGCACAAAGAACTTCGGCGGGTACGCCAGAATTTCATTCAGCGGCTTGAACGCGGTGACGAGCACGTACACAAGCGGCAGCACCATAAACGCGCCGATCAGAATGAGGAACGCGAAGATGGCGACGGTGCCGCCGACCGAGCGCGACAGGGTCACGCGGCGGTAACGTTTTTCCCGCTTTTTCGGGGCTTTCACGGTTACGGATTCCATACGCTTCACCCCCTTATAACCACTTGGAAAGGACTTTGTTGATGACCTTCCACATCAGCAGCATCAGCGCAAACAGCACGACCGCAATCGCGCAGGCATAGCCCATTTCGAAGCGAACCTGTCCGAAATCGAGGATGTGCAGCACAAGCGTCTGCGTCGCGTAGTCGGTGGACGGAAAGCCCGTGAGGTTCATACACTCATAGCCGATGGCGAACGATGTGGAAATCTGCATGACCGCGCCGAACAAAAGCTGCGGCCCCATCTGCGGCAGGGTGATATACCAAAGCTCGGCAAAGCGGTTCGGGATACCGTCGATGGCGGCGGACTCGAACAGCTCGCGGTTCAGCGACTGCAGGCCCGCGACGAAGGACAGAAACCCGGTGCCGAGCGACAGCCACAAGATCACGACGATCACGACCGCCATCATGTACTTGGTGTCGGTCAGCCATTGCATCGGGCCGTAAAGCAGGCCGAGCCGGATCAGGATGCTGTTCAGAAAGCCGTTGCTGTCGCCGGAAAAGATGTACGTCCAAACGAAATACACGTTGCCGGCGAGCGACGGGAGGTAGAAGATCAGCGTTAATATCGTGCGCACGGTGCGGTTGAATTCGTTGATCAGCCACGCGACAAAGAACGACAGCACATAGCTGATCGGGCCGGTGATCATCGCAAAGATCGCGGTGTTCCGAAGCGCGATCCAGAACACGTCGTCGTCGAAGAACAGGCGCACATAGTTCTCGAAGCCCACGAACGTCGGCGTGCTGACCATGTTGAAGTACGTGAAGCTGAGCACGATGGCCGCCATGATCGGCAGGATCGTGAACAGGAAGAAGAACACGGTAAACGGCGCCAAAAAGGCGAGGCTCGGCCCCTGCTTGCGGAACCAGACGCGCGCTTTTGCCGGTCTTTTCTTTTGCAGCGAAGCGGATTCCATGGCGACCTCCTTTACCGATAGCTGAATTCCTTTTGCTTGCGGGCCAGCTCTTTATTGATCTCGATGTTGTACTTATAGAGCGTTTCTCTTAGGTTCGCCTTGTTGTACACGACCGCGCGGAACGCAAACGAGAGGTTGCGGGCAATGTAGTAATTGCCGGGGATCTGCTCGACCGCGACGGTGTTCTGCCGCTGCTGCCGGATGACCGCGGCCTGCTCCGGGTTCCACGGGATGCGCTCGAACGCCTCTAAGTTCGCCGTGCCGTATCGCGCGGCAACGCCGAGCGTCTGCTCCACCTGCGTGCCGAAATCGCCCTGCGTCTTGGCGGATACCCACCACGACAGGAATTTATAGGCTTCCTCCGGGTGGGTCGTGCCCTTTAAGGCGATGCACCCGGTGGACGAGCAGGTTTCGACGCCGCTCACCGTGCCGTCGGCGCGCACCGTGGCGGGCAGCGGCGCGATCTGCCACAGGCCGTCCAGCTCCGGCGCCGCGGAATAGAGGTAGTTGACCTGGTTATACGGCTCGATGGCGAGCGCCATTTCGCCGCTCCGGAAGCGATTGAAAAAGTCGAAGATCAGCGATAGGCTGTATTTGGTGTACAGCCCCGTCCAGCTTTGGAACGATTCCAAGGCTTCCTCGGTGTCGAACGTGGAAGCCGAAAAGTCGGGCGTATAGAACGTTGTGCCGGACTGGTAGAGGAACGATTCAAAGATGTTCTGGTTCTGCGGCACGCCGACCATGTAGTTGTGGTTCGAAAGGTAGATCACCTGTTCATAGAACTCGTCCCACGTCGTCGGGGGCTTCAGTCCCAATTCCTCGTAGATATCGGTGCGGTAGAACAGGACGTTGAAATTCTGCGTTTCGGGGAACGCGTAGCACCCGCCCTGATACCAAAACGGCGTGACCGCACTTTCGGTAAACTGCTTTGTCGTTTCGGCAAAACCGTCGAACCGGCTCAGATCCAGCACCGCGCCGCGCATCGCAAGGTTGACCGGCGTATCGGTCGAGGTGAACAGCGCCACATCCGGCCCCTCGCCCGCCAGCACCGCCTGCACAAGCGTATCGGAGCCGGAAACGAGGCTGACCTCCACGTTGATGCCGGTCGAGGCCGTGAAGGCTTCGTCGATCAGCCGCTTCAGAATGATCGCCTGATCGCGGCCGGAGGAGGCGCCGGTGGTCGTGATGTCGGCGGTGGAGATCCACACGCGGATCGTCGGGGCGTCGGCGGCGGTCTGCACGGTGCCGGTCACGGCGGTCGTGCCGCCCTTGAACGAGTGCAGGAACATCAAAAAGCGGTACCAGATCTGCGCGAAGATATTGTTGTCCACCTGCGGCGTTTTCACGTCCGGCGAGTAGATATACAGCTTATCCATCTGCAGCGGCTGCGTCTGCATGTCGATGACCCATGTCGCAAGGCTCGAAATATCCGAGCGCAGCGTTTCGATCTGCGGCACGATCCTTTTGGGGCGCTTGATGAGCTTGCCGAGCAGCGACGAGGTCTCGGACAGGATCGACGCACTCGCGGTGGAGATTTCGGAGATTTCGTCGATCCGCTGATAGTAGCCGTCCAGCTCGGCCTTGCAGGCGGCAAGACCCTCGAGCAGACCCGGCACGTTCTTTTCGAGGCTGAAATCGCGGTTGGCGTCGATCGTGATGCGCTCGGCATCGGCGTTGAAGCCGGTGATCTTGATAATCTCGCGGTACCATGTCTGCAGGCACTCCATCGTGCCGTTTACGCCGCGCAGCACGTCTGCTAATTCTTCGTCCAGCACCGCGCGCATGCCGAGCACATGGCGGCCTGCGGTCAGATACACCTTGATCGGCTCGCCGTCCTCGGTTTCGAGCCGCTGCACGTACCAGCCGGTTTTATACGGGAACTTTTGCGCGTCGGCCTCGACGCAGATCGGCTCGCCGTCGATCGTGAACGCGCGCGTCGAATACGCGTTGCTCTTGTCATACTGCTTGACCTTGCACGCGACGCAGTACCAGCCGGTCTGGGGCACGTCGATTTCCCACGTGATCGTCTGCCCGGCCTTTTTCCACGTGTTCTTGCCGATGGTGTTGTAGAGAATGTTTTCGGCGCTCGCCGGCGTGACGTGGCTGTACGCGGTGTCGTAGGTGGCGAACAGCGTCACGTCGTTTTTGAGATAGCTTTTTTCGGCCTCATAGGTCAGAAGAACGCCGCTTGTGTCCGCCGCATCCGCATGGGCGGCGAGCGTTTCGGCGTAGGTCGGCTCCTTGGGGAGGTTCAGAAAGGTGATTGCATCGAGCGCAAAGGCTTCGTCCTTTAAGGTAAGGGTGATCGTATGCTCGCCCGTGTCGAGCCAGTAATACAGCGGCGCGGGATACGCGCCCTGCGAATCGTAAATATACTGCGTCTGCCATGCGTACTGCTCGGACAGCGCGGGCATGATCTCGTCGCCGTTCAGGTTCTGCAAAAATACGTTCTCGCCGGGGCCGGCGTAGGTCTCGTCGAGGAATAGACGATGCAGCTTGACGCCGAGCGTGTTCGGATACGGCGCAGCGCCGTCCAGCAGCACGTCGAGCGTGATATCATACTGTTTGTTTGCCACGCCCGCGTAGGTCAGCGCAAGGCGGTAGTACCCCGCGGTTTTTGCGGTGAACGTCCACGAATACGCCGTGCCCTGCTCGTCCCAGACAAGGACAGAGCTTTTGCCTTGATACTCGGCAAGATAGGCTTCGGTCTCGTTGACCGAGGCTGCCGGAATTGTGATCGTATCGTTTGCCGTCGCTGCCGCCGGATCGCCGTGCGCCGCCAAATACGCCGCATACGCCGCCGTGGCCGCCGCTTTCGGTTCTGCGGACGCGGAGACGTCCGCCGCCGCAGGCACCGGCACAAGGCCGACAAGCTCGCCGAGCAGCAGGCAGATCGCCAGTATCCAAGCCATACCCTGTTTCTTCTTCATACGCACCGTCCCAAGCCGTGATCCGTCGCAATGCCGAAGGGGTACGCCCCTCCGACCGGTTGTGTGTAGGTAATCGTTTTCTCATGCTAAGGTTTGAGTAAACGTTTTCTTAACGTATATTTTACACGTAAAAGGGGCGTCTGTCAATCGCGTTTTGCCGATTCTTCCTTGATTTTCGGAAATCGTTTGCCATAGGCACGGGAAAAACAAAATGTGTCCCAAAAAAGCAGCAGACCGGGAATAAACACGATCAGAAACGGCACGAACCAGACGGCGGCGAGCGCCGCAAGCTGCACGGCAGTCTTGCCCGCCCACCAAAGCGGCTCCCGCGCCGCAAGGTACAGCGAACGCTTGGCAAGGTCGAGCCCGTCCTTGTCCGGCTCTGTCACAAGCAGCGGAAACAGAAACGCGCCGGCAAGCGACAACAGCAGCGCGACCGCCGCGCAGACGCCGAGGCCGAACTGTGCCCACGCCGCGCCGTTTGCGGCCATATACCAATAGAACAGCGCGTTGAACGTCAGCAGCAGAGCGCCGCCCAAAAACGGGAGCCACAGCAGCGTCGCGCGCTTTCCGTATTGCCTGAACGCCGCAAAGTAAGTGCGATATGCCGAGCCGCCCTCGTCGCTTTGCAGCTGCTTTCCTACGGCATAGAACGCGGCGGCCGCCGCACCGAGCGTGAGGACAGGCAGTGATATAACGAACGACAGCAGCCCGACAAGCAGGTAATCGGTGATTTTCGAGAGCAGTGCCAGAATGCGTAGGCGCTTTTCGGACATCGGCTTTTTCTTCATCCCTGCTTCGCCTGCCTTTCCCGCCACAGGCCGATCAGTGCGGAGGCGAGCATCAGCACATTGCCGACGAGCCCGGCGGTATTGCCGATCAGGATCGCATAGGTCAGCCACAGCGCGTTGCCGACAAGTGACGACGCCTTGGTGAACACGGTATTTTTCACATAAAAGCCGAGCACAAAGATCATGCTGCCGAACGCGGGCAGCAGCGGCAGCCACGTAAACGCGCCGCCGTTGATCCATTCGAGCGCGGGCGACAGCCATGTGAGCGCCAGAAACAGCGCCGGGATCCACTTGCCGTCCGCCCATTTCGCCTTGCCGCGCAGCGAAAACACGCCCTCGCGCACAAGCGCCACGGCGTTGAGCATCGTGCCCGTGAAGCCGCCCATGAGCAGATAGTTCATAAGCCACAGCGCGTCCGAAACGGCCTTCCACAGCAGGATCCGCTCGCGGCGGTTGCTGAGATAGATCAGCAGGTTTTCCGCAACTGCGACGAACCCGATGACCTGCGCAATCGTTTTCTCCATGCAGGCTGCTCCCTTTCGTTTTTTCCGATGGTAGCACAGCGGCGGTGCAAAGTCAATCGGCATTTTTCGTTATCTTTACATTTCCCTTGACAAATCGGCAGGATCGGGTACAATATAGGTAAACGATTACCCATGCAGGAGGACCGCCATGCTCCGCTATTCATCATCGGTTTTGCAGGACGCCAAGCACCGCATCGAGCGCGTGCGCAAGAAGGAGGCGATCTGCCTTGTCCGGAAAGACGGCAAGCCCGTGGAGAACGCGCGGGTACGGATGAAAATGACAAAATCGGCGTTCCTGTTCGGCGCGGTCTGCTATGCGCACGGCACCTACAAAACGCCGGAGCAGGAAGCGCGGTTTACCGAGCTGTTCACAAAGCTGTTCAACTATACGATGGTGCCGTTTCATTGGAAGTGGTACGAGCCGCAACGCGGGCAATATAACGAGCCGTATACCGGCAACCTTGTCGATTGGGCTGACGAAAACGGGTTGAAAAAGAAGCTGCACGCGCTGATCTGGCATGAGCTTTGCCCCGATTGGGTGACGGACGAAACCGTGCAGGACGAATACGTGCGCCGCATTACGCATCTGATGCAGACCTACGGCGACCGGTTCGACTTTTTTGATCTGGCGAATGAAACGACGGTCAACGACCGGTTCGACAACCCGGTATCGCGGTGGGTGCGCCGCATCGGGCCGGTCGAGATGATTCAATTCGGCACAAAACTGGTGCGATCCATCAAGCCCGACGCCAAGCTGCTGTTCGGGGACTGGAACGTGCATAAGGATGAATACTTTGACTTTTTAGGCCGTCTGCGCGACGAGGGCGCGGGCATCGACATCATCGGCATGCAGAGCCACATGCAGCGCGATCTTTGGACGGCGGAGGAAACGGTGCGCGTGATCGAACGCGCGGCGGCCTACGGGTTCCCGATCCATTTCCCGGAATGCTCGATCTGCAGCGGCACGCCGATCGGAGAGCTGGTTTACGACAGCAACGGCACGGTCAACCGCTTTTATGAAACGCCCGAGCTGGCCGAATGGCAGGCGGGCTTTGCCGGGGATTTTTATACGCTCGTCTTTTCCGAACCCGCCGTGGAGGCGCTGTCGTGGTTCGACTTTACCGATCACCGCTGGCTCGGCGCGCCGGGCGGCGTGATCGACGACGATATGAACCCCAAGCCCGTGTACCATACGCTGCATCGGCTGATGCACAAGGAATGGTCGTCCGACCAAACGAGTCTCACGAACGCCGAGGGCATTACGGGCGCAAGCCTGTTCTGCGGCGACTATGAAATCACGGTCGAAGCGGACGGCCTCCGTAAAACGTTCACCCGCACGCTCCCGCGTGAGAGCTTCTATGCGGGCGGCGGCAGCGTGACATGGGACTTTGCTCTATAAACACCTTCATCCGTTTCCCTACTATGAAAAACCGGCCGCGTGCATGCGGTCGGTTTTTTCGTTGCAGATTAGCTTATTGTACGATTTCCACCGCCGCTTCGGCGCTGCGCGTGCCGTCCGTGACCTTGACGGAGAGCGTGCCGCCCTCGCCCGCGCGGGCGATCAGCAGGGCTTCGCCGTAGTAGGTGTCCGAATCAGGATCGAGATAGCTCTGCTCATAGAACGGGCAGGCCGAGCCGAACGCTTCGAGCGTGCCGCCCGTCACCTCGGCATGGAGCATGCCGCGCTCGGCGGGCTTGGTCGTACCGTAGGCGTCCGCATAGCGGAAGCGGATAAAGGCAAGGTGGCCGGGGCGAACGGTCTTTTCCTCCGGCTCGGCAAGGAGCACGGTGCGAAGCTCGGCGGTCTTTAATTCGTTCCGGCCGATCTCGCGGCCCTGGGCGTCGAGCGCAACGGCCTCGAGCGAGCCGTTTTCATACGGCACCTTGAACGTATAGACGCAGTCGTTATGGAACGCCTTTTTGCCGACGCTCTTGCCGTTCAGCTTCAATTCGACCGCCGCCGCGCGCGCATAGACCTCGACGGTGGCGACGCGTCCCTCAAAGCCGCGCCACGACCATGACGGCATGGCGTTTGTCATTTTCCACGACGACGGGCTGTGCTTGCCCTCATGGCAGATCGGGCGCACCGCGATATACGGCCCGTTTTCGCGCTCCAAGGCGACGCGGGTATACAGCGCCTCGCCGAGCGGCTTGCCGGTCAGGTCGATCCGGCCGCTGCCCGCCGCGATCCAGCCGGGGCCGGCGTCCATGTTCTTGGCATAGTCGCCGTACTCCCACGCGCCGATCATGCATTCGCCGAGATAATCGCTGCCCGCCCATACGAAATCGCCGATCAGACGCGGGTTGGCCTTGGCGAGCTCCCAGAACTTATAGGCGTCGAAGCAGAAGGTTTCCGATCCGAGAATGATGCGGTTCGGATAGTTTTTCAAGTCCTTTTTGTACCGCTTTTCGCCGTAGTTGTAGCCCGCGATATCCATGTTGGCAAAGGCCTCGCGCGTG
>JAEEGL016082701.1_pt1 | contig 12404 bp, 5 predicted proteins | sample 9134231 | NCBI WGS metagenome assembly JAEEGL01 (sample SAMN16246548, study PRJNA631951) | gut metagenome | biome: gut microbiome; feature: rumen; material: fiber-attached | host: Bos | place: Iran: Karaj | collected 2018-10 | reverse complement strand
GCTGCCGCCGAACATCCGATCGGAAACAGCAGTCAGGGGCATTGTGATTTCAAAAAGATTGCTGCAGCCGAAAAACGCTTCACTTCCCACCGTTTCCATGCTTTCCGGCAAGGAAACCGTCTTAAGGCTGAGACAGCCCGAAAACGCGTTGTCCCCGATCTTTTTTACACGTTCCGGAATCCTGATTTCCGTAAGACTTACGCAGTCCTCGAAGGCTCGCTTACCGATTTCGGTTACTCCATCCGGTATCGTCACAGTCGTTAAGCGGTTGCATCCTGAAAATGTGTTGTCGCGAATGACCGTTACGCCCTTCGGAAGCGTGATGTTTACGAGACTGCCGCATCTGGAAAACGCACTGTTCCCGATGCTCGTCACACTTTCCGGAAGCGTGATGCTTGCAAGTTTGTAGCAGCTGTAAAACGCACTGTTCCCGATACCCGTCACACTCTCCGGAAGCGTGATGCTTGTAAGGCTGCGGCAGGAGCTAAACGCCTCATCCCCGATGCTCGTCACACCATCCGGAATCGTTATTTCAGTTAAATCGCTAAAAGCAAAAGCTCCGTAACCGATACTCGTCACGCTATCCGGGATTATTATGCTGTCTAATCCATTGCAACCAAGGAACGCCTTATCCCCGATGCTTGTCACGCCTTCCGGAATGACGACGTCCCCGCCGGGGCCCGTATACTTTTTCAAAACTCCGTTTTCAATGACAAAATCGCTCGCGTTACTCATAGAAACCTCCCCCGATGATCCTCGACCGTCCGTTCCGAGATCCGTGATCCGCAGAGCGGACAGAATGCGTTTGTTTACAGCTCCAGCTTGTCCAGCTCGGCGATCAGCTCCATCTGACGCTCGTAGAACAGCAGTTCCTTGTTGTGGTTGAAATACTCGTTGCAGCCGTAGCGCGAGATGAAGCGCGCGTCATAGTAGCTGATCGTGAGCTCGGTGACAAGGATCAGGATCTCCTGTCCCTCGCCGAAGACGTCCTCGCAGAAACGGAACACGTTCGAGAGCTTTTTGCCCGCCTCGTCCGCCTGCTTTTTCAGCGCGTTGGTGCGCTTGACGAAATCGTTCTTCAGCAGCTGGAACGCATCCGCGCCGTTTGCGGGCGCTTTTTCGATCAGTACCGCGCGCTGTTCGCTCAGAAGCGCGGCGGCGCGGTTGAGACTGTATGCCCGGTCATCGGACAGCGTGCCCGCCCGGCGCTCCGTATCGATCGTGCGGCGGCATTCGTCGATCCGCTTTTGCATCGCGGCGGCCGCATCGATGTTCTGGCGGATCAGCTCCAGACGAACGGCTTTCAGCGCCGCCATCAGCTCGCCGAGCGCGCTTTCTTCGCGGATCACGCTCTCCAGGTATCCGTCGACGCCGTCGAGCAGCAGTCCGAGCAGGGACAGGCGCTCGTCGAATTTCGCCGCCTTCGCGCGCGAGCGGATCGTATCCTCCACCTTGCCGTCCAGGATCCGGTCCACCTGATAGTCCGAGCGGTACTTGTTGAACAGATCGTAATAGATCGCGAAGTCCTTGGCGATGCGCGGGTTCTGCAGATACTGCGAAACCAGTTTTTCGTTGATCGCGTCGCCGTTCTTCTCGTAGAGCCGCATCATGTCACTGAGATCGGACCAGCCGCGGGCGGTGACAAAGGTCGTGCCGTCGACGGTCGTTGCGATCGTGTAGAAGTCGTCCCGCTTGATGTCCAGATAGGTGAGGATCGCGGGGTGCACGCCCTTCTGATGCGCATACTCCTTCCACACGTCGTAATCCGGCTCGACGTCGATCCGCTTCAGACGGTCCCACGTGACGATGTCGAACTCGCGCACGGAATTGTTGAACTCCGGCGGATTGCCCGCGGTCACGACGATCCAGCCCTCCGGCACGCGATGGCGGCCGAAGATCTTGAACTGCAGAAACTGCAGCATCGCGGGAGCAAGCGTTTCGCTGACGCAGTTGATCTCGTCGAGGAAGAGGATGCCCTCTTTGAACCCGGTCTGCTCCATCGTTTCGTAGACCGAAGCGATGATCTCGCTCATCGTGTATTCGCTGACGGCGTACTCCCTGCCGTCGTAGATCTTGTGCTCGATAAACGGCAGTCCGAGCGCGCTCTGGCGCGTGTGATGCGTCATGGAATAGCTGACGAGCCCCACCTTGAGCTCCTGCGCGATCTGCTCCATGATCGCGGTCTTGCCGATGCCCGGAGGGCCCATCAGAAAGATCGGGCGCTGTTTCTCCACGGGGATCACATACCCGCCGAACTCGTCCTTGGTGAAATACGCGCACATGGCGCTCTTGATCTGTGCTTTGGCTTCTTTGATGTTCATGTGATGATCCTCTTCTGCGGATTTAATTTGCAAGTTTGCTTCTCCATGCGATCAGGGCTGCCGTGCATTGCACTGCGCCGGCCGCCTGCGCGGGAGCCAGATAAACCTCGTCAAATTCCTTCGGATCGATCTTGCCGGTTTCGGCAAGGATCCTGATACATTCTGCAAAGTCCGTTTCAAAAACAAACGGCAGATACCGCTTTTGATAGGTGCCGATATACGCATTGTTCTGCCTTACGATCTCCGGGAACGTTTGGAACGCCTGATATTCCATGGCATACCCGATCAGTGCAAGTTTTTTCAGTTCCGGAGAGGGAAAGTCCCGGATCGGAATGCCGAAGGATACGATGTCCTCCGCTGCAAAGCCGTCGAAGGTGCGCTCGCCGATGCGTTTCACGCTTTGCGGCAGAACGATTCGCTGCACGCGGCGCACTTGCCGCAGCTCTCCCATGCAGGTCATTTCAACGACCTTCGACTCAAACGCTCTGTCTCCTATGGTATGGACGGTATCCGGAACGCGAATGACTTCTGCGTTTCCGCAGTACGTATAGAGAACGCCGTTCACAACCGCAAAACCGTTCTGATCCGCAAGACCGTCGCAATTGAAAAACAGATATTTTCCGGTTTCCCCGACGCTTTGCGGAAAGACGACCTCCCGCAGATTCGTGCAGCCCGAGAAAGCGCTGTCCCCAATCCGGTCCATCTGCTTCGGCAGCTTTATGCCGGTCAGGTTCCTGCATTCGAAGAATGCGTAGTTTGCAATGCTCTTTACGCTATCCGGTATCGCGATGCTCCTCAGGTTTGTACATTTTGAAAACGCCCTCTGCCCGATCGTCGTGAGTGAATCCGGAAGTGTTACACGCTCAATCGTCTCGCAGTCTTTGAACACGTTTGCAGCGATACTATCGACGCCATCCGGGATGAAAAGGTCCGTTTCCCCCTCGGGGATATACTGTTTCAGTTTGTTTTTTTCGATGACAAAGCGCAATGATGGCCCTCCTCTTTGCGTCCTGTTCGATCGCGCAGCCGCAGCCGGTTTTGCTTACGCGTCTGCCGTAAACGGAATCCCGTGTTCCTTTGCGTACCGCTGCGCGCAGGAGCCGGAGGATGCACGGACGGTGAATCTGATTTCGGCAAGGAAACTCGTCGAAAACGCGTTTTCGCCGATCTCCGTTACGCTGTCCGGCAGGCAGACGACCGTATTCGCGGCCAGAATGCCGAACGCGCCCGGCGCGATCCGCTCCACACCGTCCGGAATGCGGATTTCCCCCCGCGCTTTGCTGCAGGAGTACAGCGTTTTGCCGACGATCAGAAATCCGTCCGGTTCGGGGAACCGGCGACAGAGCCAAAAAATGTCTTTGCCGACTTCCGGATGATCCAGCGCGACAAACGCATTGATAAAGTCCTCTGTCAGATTGCAGCAGCAGGAAAACGCACGGTCGCCCACCCGCTTCAGATTCCGCGGCAGAACGATTTCGAAAACGGGACTGCCGTCGAACGCATGTTCTTTGATCTCGACAACGGATTCCGGTATGATCACTCCGGCGGCCTTCATGAGCGCATCGCATGCCGCTTTTCTTCTGCGCGGTTTCTTCGGGGAGAAGAGATAGGCGCCGAGCACGGTCACCGGCAGATCGCCGATCCGCTCCGGCACGACGATCTCCGCGGCGCTTCCCTTGTAATCGGTCAATTCCCAGGTCCCGTCCGCCGTTTTCTCGAATGCCCAGAGCTTCTTCATGTTCGCCGGGCTGAACGGATCGTCGGCCAGCGGATCCCGTTCCTTCTTTGTCCGTTTGCCGGCTGTCAGTTTGTTTTTCAGTTCCAGCAGGTATGCGATGCATTGCGCCGCATGCGCTTCGGACGCCGGTTCCAGATACTCCTCGTCGATGTGATCGGCGGTGATTTTCTTTTCTTCGGCAAAGATCCGGAGCAGATCGACCCGGTCGTCCTTCAGGATCTCCGGCAGGATCCGCTTCTTCTGCGCGATCAGGTAGTTCCGGTAGCTTGCCGCGACGTTCGGATTGACGTACCGGCTGCTGTCCTTCATGAACGCTTTGAACGCCAGCTGTTTCATCTCGGTCCCTTCGATCTGCGAAAGCGGTGTGCCGGGCGCAAACAGTTCCTCAAGCCGGCAGTCGTCAAACGCATGGTCCCCGATCGACTGCAGACTCTCCGGCAGAACGACGCGGCGCAGGGTCTGACAGCTGCGGAAGCAGTTCTTTCCGATGCTGACAACGCCCTCCGGAATGGTGATTTCTTTCAGACTGATGATGTTCCACAGCGCAAACATTTCGAGTTTTTTCAACGACTTCGGAAGTCGGATCACAGTATCTCTCATATGAAGATATCGCATAAACGCATAGCCGCTGATCGACTCGACGCCTTCCGGAACGTCGATGGTCACAACGCCCGGCGGCGCAAACTCCTTCCATACCGTTCCGAACAGAATCCCGTTCACAATGATCATTCCGTTCTCACCGGCAAGCCCGTCGCATCCGAAGAACGCCTGCATTCCGATCTCTTCCACCGTTTCCGGGATCTGCACGGAGGTCAGTTCGGTACAGTCCATAAACGCACGCAGTCCGATCTTTTTCAGACTTGCAGGGAACACAATTTTGGAAAAGTGCGTTCTGCGGAAGGCGTCTGAAGCGATTTCCGTGACGCCCTCCGGGATCACGAGCTCTTTTTGTTCCGCTCCGTAATAGCTGCAGCGATACAGACAGCCGTTCGAAATGTTCAGGTATTGTTCGTATGCAAAGCACATGGGGCACCTCCTAAATCTCTTCTTTTCGCAGAATCAGTTTGATCGCCCACGCGGGGACGTCAAGGTTGTTGCATTCCTCCTGCAGAAAGACGAACGCAGTCTCGTAGGGCGGCTTCTTTGCGGGGAACGTGCCGAAGCCGTCGGGGAAATACATCAATCCTTTCATATTGAAAAACTCTTTTTGGTCGATCAGCTTGTCCACATAGGAGAACACCGGACGGAAATCCGTGCCGCCGAAGCCCTTGAGCTGCATCGTTTTCAGGTATTCGTCGAACGCCTGCTGCGAGGTGATCTTTGCGTCCTCCTGAATCTCGGCGTCGCACTGGATGATGTGCACGTTGATCTTGCTGAAAAAGCTCTCGGTGCTTTTGAGGATATTGTAGGTCTTTTGGATGAACCGCTGCACCGTCTCCCCCGCGACCGAGCCGGAGGTGTCGATGGCGATCACGAACTCGCGGATGCGCTTGACCTCCTTGTATTCGAGCGGCTCAATCAGCGGCATGTTTTCGTAGAGCTGCAGACCGTAGGTATAGAAGATATAGTCGAACTCGTCGTCGTTGATCTTCATCGCTTCTCTGCGTACGGCGAATTTTCTGAGAAACGCGGTGTAGTCGTATCGTTCGCGATTGACCTCCTTCAGACCCTGCAGCAGCCCTCCGGGATCGCGTCCCTGTATCTTGGAAAAGGTCTCCAGATCGACCTGCATCCGCTCGGAGATCGCGGTCCAGTCCTCCTCCGAGCCGTAGCCCGCCGCGGAGGCGCCGCCGTCTTCGCCGTCGTCCCCGTCGTCCGACGGTTCGCTCCGCCCGCCGCCGAGTCCGTTCGCCGCTTTTTCTTCGTCACTCATGTACCAGAGCGCATGATCGTCGGTGCCGAACAGCTCCTGCCATTCGGCAAGGCGGATGGGATGCAGATTTTGATCAAGCAGATACCGGTAGAGCTTCTCGGCGGTCAGCGTTCCGACCGCCTCCGTAAGCTTTCGGCAGACCGGCTGCTGCCGTTTCGACCGCGCGGTTTCGACCGCGGACAGCCCGAGCTGCGAGATGGAATACTCCACGGCAATGTCGCACGCAAGGTCCCACAGCGTGCGGTCGATCAGCGTATGGATGAAATTGTGCCGGTAGACGCAGTGCAGCACGCAATGCAGATAATCGCGCACCGGCGCCGAGCGTTCCGCCTTGTATCCGAGCAGCACGTGCCGCGGATCGTAGGCAAGCACCTTGCCGTCCGTGCCGAACGGGATCACGTCGGTTTCGACCTCCGAAAGGCGGCTCAGCGCGGCGTCCAGATAGCGCATGCTCACCAAAAGACGGTTGCGGGCAAGCCGCAGCACGTCCTTTGCAAGGCGGGACCGTTTTTCCAGATCGTTCGGATTCATAACTGTATTATAGCGTAACCGCCGCCCGCATGCAATTCTTTTGCGCGAAAAGTCGGCACAAACCGGGACGGTTATTCGCTTTGCACGCAACGCGGCGATTGCCTGCGGCGGCAAGCTGTGATATACTGATCGTATCGGAATCTTTGCATGAGGGAGGAACAAAATGGATACGGTATTCCGGGTGACGGACGGCGTTCTGGAACAATACGACGGATGCAGTGAAACGGTCGTGATTCCGGACGGGATCGTTGTGATCGGCAGCGGCGCGTTTCAAGACAACAAAACGATCACGGAGGTGATCATGCCGGATACGGTGAGGGCGATCCGGCACGATGCATTCGCCTCGTGCGTGAAGCTCAAAAGCGTCGTCTTTTCCAAGACGCTGCAGACGATCGATTACAACGCATTCTGGGGCTGCAAGTCGCTGAAATCTATCGAGCTGCCCGACACGCTCCGCGCTTTGGGAAGCAGCGTTTTTGCCGGATGCAGCAAGCTGACCTCGCTCAAATGCGAATCCGAAGTGTTTGAAATGGGCTCCGACCCGTTCACCGACTACCGCTGTCCGGCATCGGGTTCGCAGCTTGCCGACGAACACGGTTTTCTGATTTTCTGCGGGGTTCTGTATGCGTATTACGGAACGGAACGCGACATCGTGATCCCGGACGGCGTGAAGAAGATCATGAACGATGTGTTCCGGCAGAATGCGTATGCGCTCGACAAAAAGACCGAGATCACCAGCGCGGTGATTCCCGACTCCGTGACGTACATCGGCAACCTCGCGTTCAAGGGCTGCAGGACGCTCCGTTCCGTCCGGATGCCCGAACAGGTTCAGCTCGGCACCCATGTTTTTGCCGGATGCGACGGATTGGCGAATCCGGACGGGTTTGTGATCTGCGGCGGCATCGCCTGCGAATTCTTCGGACCCGGCCCGCACGTGCATGTCACGGAAGGCGTGCGCGAACTGTCCGCCGAGGTGTTCGCAAACAGAAGCATACACACCGTATCGCTGCCCGACAGTCTGGTGCGCATCGGAGACTGCGCGTTTGAAGGATGCAATCTGCTGGAGCGCATCGTGATCCCCGACAGCGTGAAGGAGATCGGCAGCGGCGCGTTCCGCGGCTGCTACCATCTGTCGGAGGTCACGCTGCCCGACACCGTGGAAACGATGGGCGACGGCGTTTTTGCCGGATGCAGAGGACTCGCCGACGAAAACGGGTTTGTCATCCGCAACCGCGCGCTGCACGCGTACTTCGGATCGGAACCGGAGATCGTTGTGCCGGAAGGCGTCACCGGGATCGCAAGCGGCGTATTCTACCAGTCCGACGTCGTGTCCGTACAGCTTCCCTCCACGCTCAAAACGCTCGGATCTGCGTTTTCGCGGTGCCGCCGGCTCACCGAAATCGTCATTCCGGAGGGTGTGACGAAGATCTGCGACGGGACCTTCTCGGGGTGCGATCAACTGACACGCGTCGTTCTGCCCGAATCGTTGACGCAGATCGGCTCCGATGCGTTCCACGGCTGCAGCGCTCTGCGCGAGATCAGGATCCCGGACGGCGTTACGTCGATCGGCGGCCAGGCGTTTGCCGACTGTGAAGCGCTTTCCGAGATCACGATCCCGAAGGGGGTTAAGCTGCTCAACTACAGAATCTTCAACTCATGCACCTCTTTGAAGACGGTCCGTCTGCCGGACGGTCTCAGGGCGATCGACTCAGAGGCGTTTCGCGGCTGTACCGGTCTGGAAACGCTGACGATCCCGGACACGGTGGAAAAGTACGGGCTGTCGGTATTTGCAAGATGCTTCAGTCTGAAATCGCTGCACTGCACCATCCGCGGCACGGTCGAAGGCAACCCGTTCGAGGACTGCGCCGGTCTGGTCGACGCCGACGGCTATACCATCGTCGGCGGGATCCTCTGGAAATGTATCAACGACAAGGAGCACGCCGTCATTCCGGAGGGCGTAACCGCCATCGCGCGCGACGTCTTCCGCGAAGGCAGGATCGGATCGTACAAATTCGCGCAGATCAAGCGCATGCAGGGAACGCTGAAGAGCGTCACGTTCCCCTCGACGCTGAAGCAGATTTACGAAGGCGCGTTCGAGGGCTGCAAGGCGTTGGAGCAGATCACGCTGCCCGAGGGACTTGTCATGCTCGGAGAAGAGAGCTTTTGCGATTGCACCGCGCTGAAGGAGATCGTCGTGCCGGACCGGGTGGAAAAAATCGGCAAAAGCGCGTTCTCCGGCTGCACCGCCCTGCAGCGGATCCATCTGCCGGCAGGCGTTGCGGACCTGTCTGCGGACCTGTTCCGCGGCTGCGAATCGCTTGTCGCCATTGAGGTCGATGCGGACAACCCGCGGTATTCCTCGCGCGACGGCATGCTGTTCAACAAAGCCGCGGACACGCTGCTCTGCGTTCCCGGCGGACTGAAGCTTAAGGAGTTTACCGTCCCGCAGGGCGTTTCTGCGATCGGAAACCGCGCGCTGATCGACTGCACAGAGCTGCGCAAGGTCGTCATTCCCGAAACCGTGAAGCGCATCGGGTTCGAGGTGTTTGTGCGGGTCCCGCCCGTGGGCAGGGTGCGGCTGAGCGAGATCGAGGTCGCGCCGAACGCCGGATCCGAAGAGATCGGCAGCAACGTCTTTGATTTTCAGGACTGCGATCGCCCGCTCGTCTATCCCCGGCTGCCTGTCACGTTTGTCAAGGAACCGCTCACGCAGATCGCGCTTGCGCTCGGTTTCTGCATGCATCCGGAACGCTACGAGGGCGTCTATGCCGAAGGGTACCGCAAGTTTGCGCTGTCGCATCAGAAAACGCTGATGAAAAAGGCGCAGCTGCTGAAGCTGAAGGAAGTTGAGGCGTATTTCGCGTCCGTGCCGGGTGCGAAAGCCGCTTCCGCCGACGGCGGCTACCGTCCGGACCTTTCCGTCAAAAAGCCGAGCGATCTCAGGAAGGTCGAGATCCTGGAGGAAACCGTGCGCAAGGGTACGCTCGAGGATCTGAACGCCGTGCTGAAAACCTACAAGCCCTTTGAAATGACCGCGCGTGCGCTGGGGCTTGCCGCGCGCTATCGCGGCATCGACTTTGTGCGCGCACTGGTCGCGCAGGGCGCGAAGTTCCGGTACGAAGACTCGCCCGCGATGATCCGGAAATACGCAATGCAGCAAAAGACCGTCGGCGGTTGCTACAACACCGATTATGCTCTGATGCTCGTTCCGGAACATCTGTTCTTGCGGGAGCACACAGAAAGAGGAAACAACTGGTATGAATACGAATACACCCCGCTGTGCGGCGTCAAGGCCATGTGCATCCCGGACGAGCTCGAAGCGCATGTTCTTCCTATGGAGCAGCGCGTTGAGATCGCCGTATACCTTGACGGATGCAAAAACCTCGGCGCTTCCGCAGACGAAATGCTTTTCTGGGCGCTGACCAAGAACGAACTCGCCTTTGCGGACGCGCTGATCAAGCGGGGCGTGGACCTGCAGAAAACGCCGCCGACCTATTATCGCTGGTCTTCCGCTCCGAGTTATCTCGAGATCATCACGACCGGCAAGTCCTCGGTCTACTGGACAAACTATACGACCGATCTTTCGAAGCTGGAGGAAAAGCAGCTGCTGCCCGTTCTGGAACGGCTTTGCGCGCTAGCCGCGCGGGCGCAGAAGAAACCGGTGCTGAGTCAGAAGATGTATGACAATCTGCACTGGAACGACGCGTCGCTGTCGTTTGCTCTGCAAAACTTCGATGTCTCGAAGGTCAACCAGAAAAAGGCGCTGGAAGCGGCGATTCTGAATAACCGCATCTCCGTCCTGTCGCGGATGGCGGACTCCGGCTGGCTGTCGCAGACGACGAAGCGCGAACAGATGATCGCGTTTGCCGCCGAAAAGCAGTGTCACGAGGCGCTTGCCTGGCTGATGGATTTCAAAAAGCGAACGGTCGACGTCGCGGCCGAAGCGGCGAAGGAAGAAGCGAAGCTGATGCGCGAATTCACGGAAAAGCCCGATTCGGTCTCCGCCATGAAGCGGATCTGGAGCTATCAGAAGAACGCCGACGGAACGCTGCAGATCACGAGCTACAAGGGCAGCGATACGCAGGTCGAGATCCCTTCCGTCATCGGCAAGGCCGCCGTCACGTCGATCGGCGTCGAGGCGTTCTCCGCCTACGGTTCGAGCGCGCGCGTCAAGAACCTCGACGTCCGCAAACAGATCACCTCCGTCGTCATTCCGGAGGGCGTCACCGAGATCCGGGAAAACGCCTTCTTTGCGTGCGATTCGCTGGAAACGGTGCAGCTTCCCGGCACTCTCAAAGAGATCGGCAGCGAAGCGTTCAGCAGGTGCAAAAAGCTGAAGAACATTTCGATCCCGAATCCGTCGGCTTCGTTCGGCAGACTGGTGTTCCGCGACTGCCCCGCGCTCACGGACGAGAACGGTTTTGTGATCGTCAGCGGCGTGATGTTCGACTACTGCGGCACGGAGAAAACCGTTACGATTCCGGACGGCGTGACCGTCCTTGCTCCAGAAGCGTTCGGCGTCTCCGGGTCATGGGATAAGAACTGGAAAATCAAACATGTCATTCTGCCGCAGGGACTGCGGATCATCGGGGAACGCGTCTTCGAGAGCATGTCGAATCTGAAGACCATCACGATCCCGGAAAGCGTGGAGCAGATCCGGGCGCACGCGTTTTTCTGTTCCGGCCTCGAGGAGATCGAATTGCACGAGGGACTGAAATCGATCGGCGACTGCGCGTTTATGCTCTCGCGTCTCGTGACCGTGCAGATTCCCAAAACCGTCCGGTCGATCGGAAACCAGGCATTCAGCGACTGCAGTTGTCTGCGGGATCTGTACATTCCGTCCGAAACGGATCATCTCGGCGAGGAGCTGCTCGGAAACTACGATTCGGATGACGACCTGTTTGCGTCCCATCCGTCCGGCATCTATGTGCACACCCCGTCCGGCTCAAAAGCGGAGGCGTATATGAAGCAGTACAGCGGCGTACGCGTCGCAAACGAATGAGCGCAGCGGCATACGGCGCAGGGTTCGTGCGGGCGGAGGGTCTGCCCGCACGAATTGACTTTTGCACGCAAAGTTGATAGAATCAAACCGATCCCTTTCGGGAACCGCTTGAGGAGAAACGCAGCATGACACTATGGCACGCCCTGTACCGGCTTCTGATCGGACCGCTCGAACTGCTGTTTGAAGCGGTCTTTGCTCTGGCGAGCCGTTTCATCCGCAATCCGGGCGCGGTCATCGTCTTTCTGAGTCTTGCGGTCAATTTTTTGGTGCGGCCGCTCTACCGCCGCGCCGACGCAATGCAGGCGCAGCAGCGCGACAAGGCGCTTGCCATGAAGCCGTGGGTCGATCACATCCGGCGCACCTTCCGCGGCGACGAGCGCTTTATGATGCTCCAGACCTATTACCGTCAGCAGGGCTACCGCCAGACGGACGCGCTGAAGGGCTCCGTTTCGCTGCTCCTTGAGGTCCCGTTCTTTATCGCCGCCTACCGGTTTCTGTCCGGACTTTCGCTGCTCTCCGGCGTTGCGTTCGGTCCGATCCCCGATCTCGGCGCGCCCGACCGGCTTTTGCGTATCGGCAGCATTGCGATCAACGTGCTGCCGATTCTGATGACGCTGATCAACCTTGCTTCCGCCGCCGTGTATCTGCGCGGCTTTCCGCTCCGCAGCAAGCTGCAGACCGGCGGCATGGCGCTGCTGTTTTTGATCCTTCTTTACAATTCGCCTGCGGGGCTTGTCTTTTACTGGACGCTGAACAACGTCTTTTCGCTGCTGAAGAACATCTTTTATAAGCTGAAGCACCCGAAGCGCGTGCTGTGCATCCTGTCCTCGGCGGTCGGGATCGCGGGACTTTTGTATGTGCTGTTCATCCATCCGATGCAGACGCCGCGCCGTCAGCTGCTGCTGATCGCCGCGCTTTTGCTGCTGCAGGTCCCGCTTG
>JAEEGL015385657.1_pt1 | contig 12404 bp, 12 predicted proteins | sample 9134231 | NCBI WGS metagenome assembly JAEEGL01 (sample SAMN16246548, study PRJNA631951) | gut metagenome | biome: gut microbiome; feature: rumen; material: fiber-attached | host: Bos | place: Iran: Karaj | collected 2018-10 | reverse complement strand
GTTGCCTTAGTAGAGTTAGGTTCGAAGGAGCAGTACCCAGTTATTTTTCAAAAAAATCAAAAGGTGGCCCACAAGCCACCTTTTCTTGTATAGCTATCGTAGGTGCTTGAAAAAAATCCACTTATCTTGTAAAAAAAAACTAAACAAACAAGCGATTTTGAATAAATTTTAAACACTAGAGTTTTGTGCTTTTTGCTTTTTATTTGTTTTATTGTTTATTTTAATTATTTTGTCATATATTTATAGTGAGCTTGTTGAAAATTTCAACGCTTATATTATAAATAAAATGGGTTGAGTGTGATGAAAATAAAAAGCATAGTGCTTGCTTTAGTTATGGTGAGCCAAATTTTTGCCATCTCTGTAGATTTTTACGATGAGCAGCAGAATAATCCTGATATAACGGGTATTCGAATACGAATAAATAATGATTCTGGGTCGCCTATCAATAACGCTAAATTGCAATATAGCTTCTGCCGATGAAGATATTTTCTCGTATGGGGTTTCGTATACGCCGATTAGTATTGGGGCTAGGGCCCATGTCGGTAATATTGATTTTGTAAGTAACCCCATTACTAAGGCTTATCCTAATAAACGAGAAAAGGCTATTGCTCGTAGTTCTGCGGTAGTCCATGGAAATCTCAATGCGTTCGCCTATTCTATAGATATGCCTGAAATCCCCAAATCTAAAAACAAGATTGTTCAAAATGGAGAAATCTACCATTTGAAGGATAGAGAGCTTTTAAATTCGTTGAAATACTTATAACAGTGAGCCTGTAAGCAATACCCAATATTGGGTCAGTGTCGCTAAGGGATTTAAGCTTGTACATCATTCGTCACAACGGTTCTTTTTGGATGGCATGTGGGCTGGCACGATTTATGCGCCTATCGCATCTGTTACGATGGGACAGGTCTCAAAGGCTATTTACGGTCGTGTTCTGGCTCGCAATGTCGTTGTGCATCAGTTTGCGAAGTTCTATCGAGTCGATTTTGCCCCGAAAGACGCAATGCAGGTGGCGTATGGGAGGCGTGGCCCGCTTGTTCCTGACTTGTTTTAAACGTAGACTTGAATGTGTAAGTTTATGAATAATTTGAATTTTCGGATTGTCGCATGTTGATTTGTGATAAATTTTAGAGTATATTCATTATGAATGAGGAGGCGTGATATGAACAAGAAACTTTGTATGGCCTTAGGAGCGTTTGCGCTTGTGATGTTTGCGTGTTCAAGCGAAAACGGTAGCATTACGGAACCATACGATGACCCTGGCGCAGGGACTGCAAAAAATAATTCGTCAAGCAGTCTGGAAATAGACGTATCAAGCTCTTCGTTAAATGCGCAGAGCAGCTCTTCTAAAATTGAATCAAGTTCATCTGTGGTGGAGCCTAGCTCTTCTTCATCTCATTTGAGTCTATGCAAAGTAAGTGGCGATTGGAGTGAATACGGTTGTATTTACACTCCATCCCATGGCGAGGGTGATTTGTGGTCGAGACTAGATCGTAAAGTAAGAACAAATGTTTATCTGGAGGATTCCTCTAAATTTGGAGATCGGGCTGGGGAATTCTTCTTTGAAACTGATTCCTTGGAAGGCGGAGAATCATTTATTGAATGGTCTGATGGACTTCATCTTGTTCCTGAATTTGATGGAATATTGAGAACGAATGTTCGATTCCTAAAAGGTAACCTTACATACGATCCTTTTGTTAAAATAGGTTTTTATGTGGCAGGTTTTGATTCTAGTGGAGCTGCGTTATCGGCCGACGTGACCAATTGGAATGGTTTATGCATTCTTTATGATGGAACCATTGGAACGACTTTGCAACTGGATCTTGGGGAATCGCTCAATCGGAAGCTGGGGAACGCCTTGCCGTCGGTAAAGGTGGAGCCTTCAAAAGAACCACAATGTTTTGATTGGAGTCAGTTTAAACAGCCTGAAACGGATACCGAACACGAAACTATTTCTGGCGAAGAAGCCGCAAAACATGTAGAAAAGGTCGTGTTCTTTTTCCAGACGACGCCTAGGGAAAAATATGGTGGTTTTGAAGCATTTGAAATTATAGCCATTGGCACAAACAGAGACGTGTGAAAAAAAATCCCGACGGCTGTGTCGGGGAGCAAATCACTAACGACCAATGACTTTAACTAGTAACTAGTAACGATCTTCTCCACAATCCCGTCTGTCGTAAGGAGTTCCGGGAGCACGATCTGCTTGCTTGCATCGCCAGTGGGGTAGATCGCGTAGGCAGGCACTCCTGACTTGCCCATGCTGCGCAGGAGCGCTGTGACTTCGGGCGTTTCGCGGGTCCAGTCTGCCTTGACACGGGCGACATTCAGGCTGTCCATCGCGCGTTTGAAATCATCTCGGTTGAGGACGGCTGCTTCGTTCGCCTTGCAGGTGAGGCACCAGTCGGCCGTGGCGTCGATGAATACGGTGCGGCCAGATTTCGCGAGTTCTTCGATGAGTTCCGGCGTGTAGCGATACCAGCCGTCTTCGGTGACGAGCTGTACTGACCGTGCTTTGAAAATCGCATCGACTTCGGCTTCGAATTTTGGCGATGCTAATGCAAACCAGATGACGGCGAGAATCACGACGGCGCTGCCAACGGAGAGCACTTCGCGAAAAAACGCGACGCCTGGCGGGGCGATGTTCCCTATCGCAAAGCTCATGGCGATGCTCAGGAGCGAAATGGCGGCAAAAATGCCAACGCCAACATTCCCGGCCTGTTCATGCACGACCCACAGGAGCCATGCGACAGTGCCGAGCAAGAGAACGCCCATGATTTTCTGGAGCGTGACCATCCAGGCGCCCGGCTTTGGGAATGCTTTCAGGACTTTCGGAAACACGCTCACGAGCATGTAGGGGAGAGCAAGCCCGACGCCTGCGGCCGTGAAAAACAAGAACAGCACAGGGGTCGATGCGGTAAACGCAAAACCCATCGCCGTGCCGAGAAACGGTGCGGAGCACGGGGTGCTCAAAAGCACGAGGAGCGCGCCTGTGAAAAATGCGCCCCAGAAGCCCTGCTTGCGCCCGGCCTTGTCCATCTTGGTGGTGGCGCTTCCAGGGAGCCAGATTTCAAAGACCCCGAAAAAGCTCATGGCAAAAGCGCTCAGAATCACGACCATGAACGCGATGAATCCTGCGCTCTGGAATTGCATGCCCCAGCCCGCATTCCCGCCGCCGGCTTTGACGGCGGCGACAATCCCGGCGAGCGCCCAGAAGCTTGCGAGAATCCCGAGCGTTGTTGACGTTCCAAGTACGAGCAGTCGCTTGCGGCTCTCGCGAGACTGCTTGATCAGGCTGAAAAGCTTTAGCGAAAGCACCGGCAGCACACACGGCATCAAGTTCAGAATTAAGCCACCGAACAGTGCCGAAAGGAGCAGGATGAATGTTCCGGTAGCGCCTTCCGCCGCGTTCCCGGCGGCACTTTTCAGTACATTTGAGGTTGCCGAAGGCGATGACTCCTTCGCTTCGCTCGTGGCACTTGCGGCTGCTTTTTCCGTGGCGTTCCCTGCGTCGTCTCGCGAAGCTCGCCTTGTCGTGAAACCGAGCGGTCCAAGCCCGAATGTCACTTGCGACGGAGCAAGGCAAATGGAGTTGTCGCATGCCTGGTAGTGGAAAGTCGCCTGTGTCGTAAGGCTGTCGTAATCGGCGTCAACGCTTTCGACGGGGAGCGTAATCTGGAAATATCCCTTGAAGACAAGATTTTCGAGGTCGAGCGCTTCGCTATATTCCTTGATGGGTTCTGGCCACTTCGGCTCTCCAAAATGGACCCCTTTTGCAGAAATCTCGATAGACGAGGGCTTTAAAAACTCATCGGCGGCGATGTTGGCGTTTACATGCCAGTTGTCTGGAATGACAATTTCGATAGTGACGCTTGAACCTTTTTGCAATGGACCTGTGGAATACTGCATGCCGGCTTCGGGAGGTGGCATGTTGTTCATGTTGAACTCTTCCGCGAAAATGGCCGTTGCAAACAATAGGATGCAAAATAATGTTTTTTGCAAACGGTTGTTTGCAAAATTTCCAATTTCCATAAATTTGTATAAAATTTTCATAAATTAAATCTCATTGTAAGAAGTAGAAAATATCGGAAATGAAACATTTATGTCATATACGGGATTCCTTTGTAACCGTCCCCCTGATTGGGTAGGGGCTGTCTGGGAAAAATATTCCTACAGAATATACAAATTGTGCCTGCAAAAGTGTGGCGTAAAAGATGAAGCAGACGACTTGTTTCAGGAGGTGGCGCTTCGCTTTTGTCAAAGGGCTAATAATCTGGATGCCGGGATTTATCTTTTGCCGTGGCTGGAGACTGTTCTTTTGCACTGTCATTACAGTGGGTACCGCAAAAGGCACGTGGGCCGCGAAATTCCGTTCTCGAGTCTGAGAGATCAGCAGGCTGACTATAGGGCCTTTGAGGAGCGAGTCTGTGCGCCATCTGATGGTAGTGTCCGCATGGAGTCTGTCATGAGCGAGTTCTCGGTTTTGCTTGAGACGTTGAATCCGCTGGAAAAAATGATTGTGGAATTGTCGGTTGTCGGAGGGTTTAGGGTTACGGACTTGAGCGCGATTTTTGGACTTTCCAGAAAGGCGGTTACGAAACGCAAAATGAGGGCGTATCAAAAAATGCGCGAAAAAATGGCCATGCAGAAAGAACGGATAAAAATGATGACGGGCCGCGAAGCCTCTTTGCGAGAAATAATTGAATTTGCTGGTTGAAATAATCCTTAAATTTCGTAATTTTATAATGTGAAAAAGTTGCTCAATCTAATTTTTATCCTAGCCTTAATCACGTCAGCTTTTGCCGCTGACGAGTGGTTCAATTACTCAAGCCCATTCCCGGTGAGGGCGGCTGTCTCTTATGGTGACGGCTTTTTTATGGCGACTGCGGGGGGCGTCCGTTTTAAGACCGCTACGAATGATGCGATGTACATGACATCGAAGGGTCTCGGCGACCAGTCTGTAAGTGCTGTTGCCTTTTCGGATCTCGGATTTTTTGCGTTGAGCGATAATGGCATTGTTGCGAGGATGTCCGAGAGGGATTCCTTTGAGGTCCTGAACCGTTCTTATGCCGGGAACAATTTGCGTGTCATGCCGGGCATGATGCGTGTTGCGGGGACTGCGATGGTTATCGCTTTCGAAGACCGCCTTTCGTTCTTCAGCATCCCTTCTAACAGGTCTATTGTGACTGTCGACCGAATTTCAGATGCAAACCTTTCCAAGACGCCTATCAGCGCGATGGAAGTGCATGGCGATTCGCTGTTTGTTGCTGTCGATGGCGTAGTCTATGTGCGCAAGATGGACTGGTATAATCTTGAAGCCGATGCGCATTTGTACGATCCTGATTCCTGGAAGGTCATGAAAAATGTTTCTAGCGCAGGGAAAGAGGTCAAGACCATCGTCTGGAAAGATGGAAAAATAAGGACTTACCCGCTAGAAGGCATGTGGATCTGGGAAGATGAAAAGGAGACGCGCGTCGTTAACGATACGTTCCTTACGTTTGCCGATACGTCGTCCATGATTCTTGTCCGTGGTAAGTTGTTGAAGGATTCCATCCTGTACGAGAAAGACTCCGTTATGAGATCTGAAAAGGGAGGGGCGGTGTTCGTCGTTGATCATTACTATTATAGGAACAGGGTCCAGTGGGTGAAGCTCCTCTCTAAGGGCGCCTTGCTGGCCGGTCCTGAAAAAATATTCCATTATGACGGAAAAAAAATTGAGGACTTGACAACCTATAAACCGTTTGCTGTTGGTAACGTGTACGAACTTCAGGCAATCCCGAAGGGTGGCGTTATCGCAGCTTCCGAAGCGGGGTATTTCTCGCACAATAGGGACTTGCAGTCATGGACTCCGCCTACGTTGGCGTTTCCAATAGACGAGAAAAATGGTCTTGGGAATATGACGAATGCACGTGGGCATGACATGAAGGTGATGTCTGTTCTTCCCGATGGCCATGTATTCTACCATGTTTGGGGAATGGGCTTTTCCATATTCGCAAATTGGGGCGATTCAGCCACGGCCGTCATTATGGGTTCCACGGAAAATTGCCTAGATGACTATACTGAAAAGGACGCTTTTGTTTATACGATCGCGGTCGCTTCGACGCCTGCTCCTGATAATTCGGGCTTCTTGACGACGACAGCTTCGAATAAGGGATATAGCCTTGTCTATGTAAGCCTTGACGGGGAGGTTTCCTGCGCGAACAATATCGGAAGTACATCTATTGCAGGTCCGATGATTGCCCGCATCAATGAAGATGGTAAATGGGTTGTATATGTCGGAACGCGCTCCACGATGGGCACAGAAGCCAATGGTGGCCTGGATGTGATTACGATGCTTCCGCCTAAAAAAATGGGTGGCGATATTTCGAAAGTCGCGAAGAAAGATGTTAAGTCGTACTATGGTGCTCCATCGACTCCGCTGGATATGGTATATGAGCCGAAGACGGGATATTTTTGGATGGTTACGGCTGCGTCGCTTGTTTACTGGAGCGAGCAGGATACTTCCTTGCTGACTCCTCTTTCGACAAATGGGCTTACGAGTGCAAATTATACGAGTATTGATGTTGATAGCCGAGGGAACCTTTGGGTAGGGACCTCGATGCAAGGCGCTTACCGCTTGACTCCGAGCACGACGAATCCCGATACGCTTTCTGTGGAGCATTTTACGGCACGTCAAGGTCTTCTTAGCGATAGAGTTCAGGATGTTGCCGTGGATTCCGTTTTGGGCGTTGTTTGGTTTGCTCATGATAATGGCGTTTCTGCTTATGTTCGAAAGGATGTCGGTGGAACAGATGGCAATATGGACGATGATTCCAACAAGGACTTTAAGGTGTATCCGAATCCGTTCCGCCCACGCGAAAACCATAGCCGTATTGTTTTTGACAATGTCGCCGAAGATGCCGTGATTAGCATTTTCAATAGAGGTGGCAAGCTCGTTATGGCGCTTAGCGGAGACCGCCTTGTCGGTGGCCGTGCCGAATGGGATGGTACTATGAATAATGGAAAGCTAGTGGCGCCGGGCGTTTACCAGTATGTTGTCCGTACAAAGTCGAAGGTGAAGAAAGGAAAACTTTTGATTGTCCATTAGTTTTGCGGTGAGGGCATTGATATGAATAAGTTTATTGGAATTACAGCTTTTTTGGCTGCGATGTTTATGGTCTCGGGCTGTGCTGGCGAACGTCAGGGGCTTGTTTGTGAAGAAATTGAGTACCGTTTGAACACGTTGTCGTATTCTCCGGACCAGCGTGCCTATATGGAAGAAGAACTCCGTACATGCCGTAGCGAAGAGGCCCAAAAGAAGAGCGCATCGACTGAGTCTAAATCGAGCATTTACGAGCGCTACGCGAATACGGATGGAACCAAGGTGGATTCTGCGAATGTCGAGGTTCCCGTTTCAAAGTTGCTGCAGGATTCTTCCGAAGAAAAGACGACGAGCATTTACGATCGTTACAAGTCTGTCGAGGCTGACAAGTAATGCCTACTATAACGACTCTTGCGGGCAATCCGTTTGAACCGGACTTGCCCAAGCGCCTGCTTTCTATCGCAGGCGAAATCCGTGAAGCCGGCGGCCGCGCATTCCTGGTGGGCGGCTGGGTGCGTGATGCGCTTCTCGGCAAGGATTGCCGCGATTACGATGTCGAAGTTTACGACCTCACGCAGGATGAACTTGTCCCGATTTTAAAGAAGTATGGCCGCACAAATCTTGTGGGCAAAGCGTTTGGCGTGATTCATTTGGCGATGAAGGGCCTCTCGCTCGATTTCTCGTTCCCGCGTACCGAGAGCAAGGTTGGCTATGGCCACCGCGGTTTCGTGGTGCATACGGATGAAAAGCTCTCGTTCAAGGAAGCGGCGCTCCGCCGTGATTTTACGATCAATGCGATGGGCATGGAACTGCCGGAACTCACGCTTTGCGACCCGTACGGCGGCATTGACGATTTGAAAAAAGGCTTGCTGCGCCATGTGGGGCCTGCCTTTGTCGAAGATTCGCTCCGCATTCTGCGCGGTGTGCAGTTTGCAAGCCGCTTTGCGCTTAGGCTTGCGCCCGAGACGGTTGAACTTTGCCGTACGCTTTCGCTTGAAGACCTTTCTATCGAGCGCTTGTTCGAAGAGTTCAAGAAGTGGCTGTTGAAGCCGGGCAAGCCGTCTCTTGGCTTGCGCGCATTTTTGGATATCAGGCTGAATGAATTTTTCCCGGAGGTTTTACCGCTGCGTGGCTCCTGGGAAGACTTGGGCGAGATGCTCGACAACATGGAGGGCTTGCGCAGGAGCTTTGTGAATGTGAGTGCTGATGCGGCCGGTGAAGCTGTTGGTGACGCCAAGTGCGCACCACTTTCGGACGATCAGGTGATGGAATTTGCGTTTGCCGCGTTCCTCAGCGGGAGTGCCGATACTTCTCTCAAGTTCCTCGAACGCATTACGAACGAATCGCACTTGGTCAAGAACGTCCCGGTGCTGCTTGCGGCATTTAAGACGCTCGATTATGCGATTGTAAGTGATGCGCCGGCGCTTCGCCGCATGGCGGTGAAGCTGGGTGGCCTAAAGCTGTTGTGCCTGCTTGTGAAGGCCACCCCGCGTAAATATTACGCGGCCGCCGGCGCCCCGGAATTCCCGGAACAGCTTTGGCAAGCCGCCGCAAGTCTTGATTTGCTCAATGCAGCTCCGCAGCCCTTCCTCATGGGCAAAATGCTTATAGATCTGGGCTTCAAGCCGGGCAAGCAGATGGGCGAAATCATCAAGCAGAGTTTTGAACTCCAGCTCGACGGCAAAATCAAGAACGCCGAAGAAGCCATTGCATGGGTTCAGAGTCAGACGAAAGAACGGCTCTAACGAGCCTACAGACGAGAGGGCTTTAAAAATCTCTCGTCTTTCGTCTCTAGTCTCTCGTCTAAATTATTTCCATCTAAACATTCCCGAGATTCCTGCGGGGACGCAGAACACGATCATCGGGATCTGGATAAGCTCTACAGGCAAGAACGCGAGCATGCGGCGCTTGGACTTGAGCTTCCAGGAGGCGATGCTTAAGAATACAAAGTCCACGACAATCTTGGGTAGAATGCTGAACACGCACCACTGCCACGGGAAATCGAGGAATATAGCGCACCACGGACTTACGAACATCCAGATGTAGTACGTGTAAATGAGTGTGAGCAAAAGAATGTACGGTTTGCTTTCGTAGTTCGTGCCGTTGCTGCTCCAGCGGGCGCGCTGGTTAAAGAGCTGTTTCCACGTGTGTACCGGGGCGGTCTCGATTACGGCATCCTTGTCGAGATTGTAGCAGACCTTCGTTCCCGGGATTTTCATCATCTTGTGGATGAGCATGTCGTCATCGCCGCTCGAGAGGTTGATGAGGTCTCCGAATCCGCCGACTTTAAAGAACAGGTCCTTCTTGTATGCAAGGCAAGCCGCACTTGCGACAATCGGGCGGCCAAGGCTAAAGCCCGCCGCTTCCATCGCCGTGTAGCCGAGCGTTTCGAGTTTCTGGTAGAGGTGCGGCATCGAGCGTGTGCCGTTGTTCTGCTTGGGGCCTTGCACAATGCAGATGCCATCGACAAATCGCCCGGCCATGGCGGTGATCCAGCTCTTGCGCGGGATGCAGTCGGCGTCCATCGTCAAAAGCACTTCGTTTTTTGCAATCTTGAAGGCGCTTTCGAGGGCGCGCTTCTTGGGACTTGCGATTTGCGGTAAGTCTTGCGGGAGGCTCAAGACGCGGAATCGCGGATGCGTGGCGGCGAACCTTTCGAGAATCTCGAGCGTGCGGTCGGTGGAGCGGTCGTCGACACAGATGACTTCCCATTCGCCGACGTAATCCTGTTCGGCAAGCGCCTCGAGCGTACGTTCTGCAAATTCCTCTTCGTTACGCATCGGCACGACGACCGAGACGCTCGGGGTTGCCTTTTTCCCTTTGTAGCGATGCGTCTTTAACAGTCCTATGATGAAGAATAGGAACAGGAATGCGTAAAGTGCGGTAAGACCTGCGATAATGTAATCGCCCATGTGCCGAAATTTAGCAAAATACTATTTTTCCGCTCATGATTCACCCATCCGCCTACATTCATTCTGGAGCTAAAGTCCACGATTCTGCTGTTATCGGTCCTTGGTGCGTTATTGACGAAGGGGCGGAAATCGGTGAAAATGTCGTGCTGGAGTCCCGTGTGCGAGTTTACGGCGGCGTGAATATCGGGGCGAACACGCACGTTTATGACGGTGCGATTCTTGGGGCGCCTCCGCAGGACCTCAAGTATGCGGGCGAGCCGACACGCCTTGAAATTGGCGAAAACTGCATTATCCGCGAATACACGACGCTTAATCGCGGTACCGTCCAGGGGGGAGGCTGTACCCGCCTGGGAACCCGCGTCTTGATCATGGCCTATGCCCACGTGGGGCACGATAGCCAGGTTGGGGAGGGTGCCGTCATAGCGAACGGGTGCCAGCTCGGTGGCCATGTGCGTATTGGAAAATTTGCAACCATTGGTGGCACGACCGCCGTGCAGCAGCGTAACCAGGTGGGCGCCTATGCTTTTGTCGGAGGGACGCTCAAGGTTGATTATGACGTTCCGCCGTGCAGCCGCGCCTTTGGCAATCCGCTGCGCTTTGCGTCTCTCAACCTCCATGCGCTCCGCCTTCATGCAGGCGAGTTCCCGCCGGAACGCATCGCCTTCTTTGAACGTGCTTTCCGCGAACTTTACCGCAGCCACCGCCCGATTGCCGAAGTCATCGAAGAATTGAAAAAAGGCCCGGAACCTCTGTTCCAAGCCTTCTTTGATGAACACTGGTCGGGGACGCTTGTCCGCCCGTAATTTTTTCGGACGGCCCTGTCCTTTTATTTTATAAGCGCGTCGGGGAATCCCGGGAACCATGCTTCTGCATCGACGTCGTAGGCGTTAAATCCGCCCGTCTTGCCGAATCCCCAGTAATGGAACGAGATGCCGTTTGCGATGGCTGCCTGAGCCGTCTTCATAGCCCATTCTGCCTTGCCTTCGTTGCTCGGACCTTCTTTTCCGCAGGTGTATTGACCCGCATCGCCACCGGCGACACCGAATTCGCCCATGTTCAGAGGAACATGGTCTACGCCGTTGATGTCGGGGTACAGCCGCAATGCCTGCTGGTTGTAGTATTTCATGCTGTCCGGTGCGACGATGGCCTTTGCTGCATCGCCACGGCAGTCGTAACCGTGACCCTGATGGGTATAGGTGTAGGGCTGGTAGAAGTGTCCACTAAAGATGATGTTGCCGTCAGCCGGTAAATGCAGCGAGGGAAGGTCGCCGAATTTTGCCATGTGGTATGATTCGAACATAATGGTCTTGCCGGGGGCTGCTGCGCGGATGACTGTGTAGGCGTCGTTCATCAGCTGATCCACGATGGTATCGTAGGGGATGCTGGGCTCGTTCAGGATTTCAAGAACGACCATGTTGTCGGGGAAGGCGTTCAAGGTCGATGCGACGTGGTTCCACATGCCAAGGAAGTGGGTCTTTTCTTCCTGGAACTTTGCTGCGTTGTAGAGGCACTTTTCTTGTTTCTGGGTTTCGTAATTCCATCGGCTGCCGCCGCCGCCGGCGCAGTTCAGGTCATTGTAATGATGGAAGTTCACGACGACGGCGAGTCCGTTGGCGATGGCGAGATTGATGTCTTCAATGACGCCCTGCAAACGGTTGGCGTTCACGGTGTGCGTGGTCTTGTCGGCATCCTGGTCCCAGCGGACCGGAATGCGGACGGAGTTGAAACCTGCGGCCTTGATGATGGCGAAGTCCTTGTCGCGGATGGGGTTTCCCCAGCCGTTATCGTCGGAACCTTCGGATTCCCAGGAGTTGCCCAGGTTGATGCCTCGGCCGAGGAGAGCGTTCATGGTCCTTCCTGCGGTGTAGTCGACAGGGATGATTTGCCGCGTGTTGCTGGGTTGGTCGCTGCCCTTGTATTCGGGCAGGGCGGCCGTTCCGTTATCGCAAGCCCAGAAGGCGCATCCGATTGCGATCGCTGTAAGTGTAAAAAGGTGTTTCATCATAGTGACCCCAAAAACAAAAAGTTTTGTACTCAAAGTATCTGTTCTCAAAATCTATATCAAAAAAGAAAAATAAAAAAATGCGTAATAGAATTGTGTGTTTACGCTTGAGTCCATTGTGACCGATGTCATTTGTCTTAATTTGTAAACAAAACTAAACGTTGGCTACCGAAAAAAATCTGTATACGCTTGAGTCCAGTGTTTACACGGCTTGGCAAGCGGTATTTCGTTGATGGATCACGTTTTGCAAAGCCTTTTTTGCAAAGAGAGAATTCGACTTTCTCAAAAAACAAGCTATATTGTAGGTGATCCGAATTTGGAGAATTGTACCTATTATGAATGGAAACTTAAAAAAAGCCATTTGGAAGTCCGCTCTAGCGGCGATGCTTCTTGCTTCATCTTCTTTTGCTG
>JAEEGL015172344.1_pt1 | contig 12404 bp, 14 predicted proteins | sample 9134231 | NCBI WGS metagenome assembly JAEEGL01 (sample SAMN16246548, study PRJNA631951) | gut metagenome | biome: gut microbiome; feature: rumen; material: fiber-attached | host: Bos | place: Iran: Karaj | collected 2018-10 | reverse complement strand
TGATAACTCGAACGGCGCATACGGCGACACATGCTCACATTGCTTTGCTTTCTTGCAGCCACAGACAATCAACAAGATGGAAGCTACAAACAACAATTTCGTTTTCATTGTTCTCTTTGTTTTTGGATCTTTAGTTCGTCAATTTGTTTCTGCAGGTCGATGATGTAGAGCGTCAGCTCCTCTACTTTCTGCAGCAGCAGGGCGTTCATCTCGCCCAGGTCCACGCCGCCCTGCCTCACTTCGCTCTCCGTCGGGATGTCGGGCAGGTGGCGGTTCTCCTTGACATAGCGCTCCAACTCCGTCAGGCTCGGCAATCGGTAGCCCTCGTCGAACACGAAGTCGCTCCAGCCCGTCAGTGTCACCCTTACCTCCTTGGCCCGCACCTGTCCCGTGGGGGTGCATCGGAATCCGCTACCCACGGTGAACAGCCCCTCCACAAACACCTCGTCGGTGGCATGAAGATCTTCCGTCATTACCAGCCCGCTCACGTCGATGTTGCCCGTGAAGACGCTGTTGCCTGTCACTGTCAATCGGTTCGTCCCCGAAGGGCTGCCTCCGATGCCCAGCCGGCCATACTTGTTAAGCGTCAACCCCGTACCGTTCTCCCCGTAGATGTTCAGGTCCGCCTTCTCGTTTTGCCGGATGGTAACTCCCTTGTCGTACTGCACGATGCAGAAACCGTCCGTGTCCCGCACCCCCGAGTTTGGATTGGACATCATGAAAACATTGCGGTAATGGTCGAAATCCTCTCTCGGACCCGGATCTATGACTCCCGCGGCAGGCTCGTCCGTCTCTGTCTGGTGGATATGGAATGTCGCCGTCGGGGAGGCGATACCCGCCCCTACGGGAAGGTTCAGGTTGGTCGGGGTGTTCTGTGCCTGAAGAAGGCTTGCTCCAGCCGTTAAAGCTGCAATTATGTATAGTATTTTTTTCATTTTCTGTTATTTTTTTGTTTTATTTGATTGTTAAACATTCCTTTTGTTATTTTTCACATTTTGTTGTAAAAAATGGTTTTGGTTATACAAAAAATGGTTTTTTGGCGTTACCTTTATCGGTAACGCTTTTGCGTGCCGGGGGCGGCTCCAGGGCGGGACGGAGGTTATGTTGTAGTTTATTGTTCCGTCCCTGCCCGTGTGCCCTTCCTTTGAGGCTCCGCACATTCTGTGGGGCTTCTTCATTCACATAGGGTCTCCTCCTTTCCTTGGTCTATGTGACACCTGGCGTGCTTGTTCTGTTGCGTCGGTGTCGAAAATTAAAACACTCGTTTTTTTTTCTCTATCTGATAGCTGTGCAGGTATAATAACCTGTATCTTCGTTAAGCTCCATCCTTACATAGTAACCTTCCGCCCTTCGTGCTTGACACCAAGCTTCAGCCTCAGATTTATCCTTTGTGGTGAACGTTAATTGTTCTCTTGTCTCTGTGCCCCGGGCACCGTCTTGTTGATTTTTCATTTTACTACTATTTTTAATTATTAAAAGTTTTTTCCACCTCGTAGTGATTTATGTCGAAGGTGTGGTTTTTATTCTTTTCTTCTATGTTATATATATACATCGTAGGCTCCAGCGTGGAATAAAACACCTCATCGAATGCCTCGTATGACCCCGTGACACGCATACCGGGCTGCCCTTTCTTGCAACGAAACGATATCAGTGCTTTTTCTTTTTCGGTAACTGTACGGTTGGCTTCAATAAATTCCTCCGGGATGCCGAAATCCCGCTGCAAGGCTTCCCAAGCGACACTGTCTTTTGCCGTAATAACGGTGACATCGGCGCTGACGCTGTCGTTGATGCGGAGTGCCTTGATGAATACCACCTCATAGTCCTCTCGGTCCTTGTACTGGCGGTAGAGTTCGCTGCCTTCATGGAATATGGGTATCCGGTGCCAGTTGATTATCAGCGTCAGAATGGACGCCAATACCAGCGAGGTGGCCAATATCACAAAAAACCTAGATACAGGCTTCATCCGTAAAAAAAACCATCGTTTTCGCATATTCGTATTCTTTATCGGCTGTTATATTTGATGTCTTAATGTAGGAAAACCTTTTGTCGGGCACGGCACGCGTCAAAAGCATTGTCAGGAGTCCTGCAAACAGACACAGGGACAGAGTGGATTGCAGGATAATCCGTCTGTCATGTACGCGTCTGCGATACATGACAATGTCGGCATCCATCCTTGCCCTCAGCATTTCTGCAGCCCGCATCACCACGATGCTGTCTGCAGATACGGCTGTCGGACTGCCTTTTTTTTCTGTTTGTCGGTTTTTTGTTTTCATCGGTTTTGCATCTCCTTTCTTAGTTTGTTTTTTATTCTGTATAGGCGCTGGCTGACGGTGTGCGGACTGAGATTCATCATCTCTGCCACTTCTCCCACACTGTAACCTTTCTGGATTTCCCGCCACAAGGTCTGCTCCTCCTCGCTCAGCAGGGAGACTAGCATCTGTTCGTCCATCTCCCCGTGCGGAAAAAAGACAGAAGGCTCTTCTTTCAGCGTCTCCAGCGGCACGGTCTTCACCCGGCTGTCCCGACGGTTCCGGGACAGCGTCCGACGCATTATCAGCCATACCCATACCCACGACTGAATGGTTCCTGCTTCTGCATGCAGCTTGTCCAGCTCCTGCCAGAGGGCGGCCAGTACATCCTGAACATAATCCTGCGCCAGCACCTTGTCTTTCCGTGCATAAAGATAACAGTGGACATTGATTTTATGTCCGTACTGTGTCAGAAGATGGATATATTTCTCTTCGCGGTTCATTATAATGGTTCCCTACTTATATATAATACCCAACTTTTTGCCGAATATCACCAAGTAAATGAAAAAAAATTATCATTTTTTTATCAAGATGTTTAAAATCAATTATCTATAATTTTTAAATTAAGAATTTTTAACATTTTAATAATTAATTTTACTACAATAAAATATTTCCACTTCAAATATCTGCTACAATTACAGACATTTCTGAAAAAATCCTTGCCTGATTCCGTCAATTCTGTCCTGAAGGCGAAAGTTCCCTTTGCACAACTAACTCCTTATATATTCCTTCAAGGAACTAATTTTATAATTCGCAAAGACAAACCCTTGTTGCACTGAATCCACATTGATATAGTACAATGTGCGTGTCAAAATCACCTTCCTGTTACGACATAAAAAATCCTCAAATTGTCCCCTCCTTATAGACATGGTTTGCTTTTTTTATTTTATGCCTAAATAGAGTCAAAAAAATCAAAAAAATCACACTGCTTGAAAAAATCCACGTTTTTTTGCAGCATCCTGTTGCTCAGATTGTTAACATCTCGATTTTTTGATTTTTTCAGCACTCGTTTCTATAAATTTTGACACTTGGTATTTGTTTGCTGTTTTTCAACCCAAGTCTTTCTATATATAAAGAGCCTTTTTTTTGCCAAAAGGTTACATTTGGTGCCAAAATTTAACATTTTTTAAAAAATTTCTTTTTTTAGAGTTTTTGTACCCTGTGAAAAAACGGAATGAAATAATTTTTGGAATCAGACACAACATTTTCAGCATTCCAACGTATTATTCAAGAACTGTTTCATTGATATGGAAGCCAAAAACCTGATCGAAATAAAGAACAAGAAAGCGGAGTACCTGTATTTCTTGACCGACTCGTACACGGCAGGGCTGGTACTGACAGGGACAGAAATCAAAAGCATCCGCGAAGGACGCGCCAACCTGACTGACGCGTACTGCGTCTTCATCGGCAACGAGTTGTTCGTCAGACAAATGCACATTGCCGAATACCGTTTTGGAAGCTGGCTGAACCATGCTGCCAAACGCGACCGCAAACTGCTGCTAAACCACAAGGAACTGCGCAAGCTGCAGAATAAAATCAAGGAACGCGGTTTCACCATCATTCCCACCCTGCTCTACGTCAACCCGCAAGGCTACGCCAAACTGGACATCTCGCTGGCCCGCGGTAAGAAATTCTATGACAAACGCGAAACCATCAAGGCCAAAGATACCCGCCGCGATATGGAACGGCAATTGGTGTGATGTGTGATGTATGAAGTATGATGTATGAAGTATGATGTATCACACCTATCAACATAAAACATATCAACCTAAAACCTATCAACATATCAATCGTGAAAATATTCAAATTCGGCGGAGCCTCCGTCAACAGTGCAGAAGCCATTCGCAATGTGGCACATATACTGTCACAATACTGCAATGAGAAACTTGTTGTGGTGATTTCTGCCATGGGCAAAACCACCAACCTGCTGGAAAAAATTATTCCCGGCGTACCGGCCTCGGAAGAAGAACGCAACGCATTGATAGCACAATGCAAAGCGTACCATCTCGGAATTGCAGCAGAACTGTTTGGCACCCTTGAAGGAGACACTGTCGCATCCATCGGACAGCTGTTCCAACAGCTGGAAGAAAACACCCGACAGTCATCCGGCAACTACAACTACGACTATGACCAAGCAGTGTCGTTCGGCGAACTCATCTCCACCACCCTTATCTCAGGATATCTCAACCATATTGGAATCAACAATGTATGGGTCGATGTACGGGATTTGATCCGTACCAACGAAAACTACCGGGAAGGCATTGTCGATTTTTCCAAATCAAAAGCACTGACAAACCGCATTATCAGCCAAAAACTGGAAACATGTCCCTTGGTAATCACACAAGGTTTTATTGCCGGAACCGACAAAGGGACCACCACCACACTGGGGCGCGAAGGGTCGGACTACAGCGCATCCATCCTGTCCTATTGCCTCGATGCCGAAAGCATGACGATATGGAAAGACGTGCCTGGATTCCTTAATGCCGACCCGAAATACTTTGAAAACACGATTAAAATCAATAAGATCCCTTTCAACGAAGCCATTGAACTGGCCTATTACGGTGCTTCGGTCATTCACCCCAAGACGGTGAAACCCATCCAAAATAAAGGTATCCAACTACATATCAAATCGTTCATCGACCCCCAGGCCGAAGGGTCTGTCATAGGCCCTTTCAACAGCATTGATCCGCTTACCCCGCTCTATATATTCAAAAACAACCAGATACTTATTTCCATCCAGCCCAAGGATTTCTCATTTATCGCCGAGGAAAACCTACAGACAATCTTTGCTGTTCTGGCGGAGCTGAACATCCGCGTCAACCTGATGCAGAACTCTGCACTAAGCTTCTCGCTCTGTATCGATTACAACGATATCCTGCTGCAAAAAATCAAGGAAAAACTGGAAGACAATTTCCGTCTGGTATACAACACGGGACTGCAGCTGATAACCATACGCTATTACAATCAGCAGATTATCGACGAGACCGTTGCAGGAAGAAACATTCTGCTGCAACAGCGTTCCCGCAACACCACCCAACTGCTGGTGGAGGAATAACCAACGGACTCCAAACCCTATCGCCATGCTTTACCGATTGACGAAAAGTAAGTTTGTACTGGGTCTGCAATGCGAAAAAGCCTTGTACCTTGATGTTTACAAACCCCAGCTGGCGTGGTTCTCCCCCGAAACACTGTCACGTTTCCGCCGCGGACGTGATTTCGAATCTTCCATGAAATCCCTGTTCCCCAACGGCATAGACATCAGCCAACAACTGGGGAAAAACATCCAGCGCTATCCGGATCTGACAGCACAACTGCTGGACCGCGCCGGAGAGGCAACCCTCTACGAGGCGGGCTTCGTTTACAATGAGGTACTTGTACTTGCCGACGTGGTACACAAAGATGCCGATGGCAATCTGGCAGTCTACGAAATCAAAAACTCCCTATCGGTCAAGGAGGTCTTCCGACGCGATGTGTGCATCCAACATTATGTCATCAACGGCAGCCTGTCACAATCCAACCTACAATTGTCGTCATTCTGCATCCTCTACAACGATGGCAACGACAACGCCCAATACGAAGAACTCCTGTCCTACGCCCGCGAGGCTGAACCGCTGATAGCAAGACAGGTAGCCCGTTTCCACGAAGTGCTGCAAGGTTGGGAGCCCCGAATTCCTCAAGGCGAGCAATGCAGCCAGCCCTATGATTGCCCCTACCGCCGCTACTGCGAGGGACACGGAGGTGCCCAGCTGGACTTGATGGGTATGTAAAAGGTTGGGAACCACCGGCGGGAACGCCTGTGTGCCAAGGTCTATTTGCCTATCTGGAGCAGTGCGTCGCGGATTTCGTTTTCATCCACTGCTACATCGATGACAGGCAGACCGACATCTTGAAGCAAGACGCATAGAATCAGTCCTTCCCGGTTCTTTTTATCCTGTCGCATATACGACAATATGCGCTCCGTATCCCTGAGGGTGAAACGCTTCACATCGACAAGATTGGCGAGAGTACGACTATATTTGAGGTATTTCTCCTGGCTGAAACCCAGTTTTTTGACCGAGAGATACAACGAACACTCCATGCCCATCGCGACAGCGACCCCATGGGGCACCGGCGAATGGCGCTCCAGTAGGAAACTCTCGATGCCATGACCGAAGGTGTGACCGAGATTCAAAATCTTCCGGACACCTGTTTCGTGAGGGTCAGATTGCGTTACAGCATTCTTGAAATCAACACAATGCTTGATGGCGTCCCGTAGTCCGTCCTGACTTATGCCCTGTGTGTGCAACCGTTCTATCGATGTCAGCAACGTCTCGAACTGGCGGACATCGCTCAGCAATGCCGTCTTGACCATCTCGAATAATCCGCTGACGATTTCCGTCTCTGGCAACGTGGCAAGAAACTCCGGACAGATGCAGACCGCTTCGGGTGCATGGAAGAAACCCACCTGGTTTTTCGCACAAGCCAGATTCACAGCCGTCTTGCCACCTATCGCGGCATCGACCATGCCAATCAGCGTGGTGGGGATATTGATATAGCGGATGCCCCGCTTGAAACCGGCGGCGACAAAACCGCCCACATCACTCACACAACCGCCGCCGAGGTTCAGTATCACGCTGTTGCGGTCGGCTCCGCTGTCCAACAAAGCGCCCCACAACTGGGCAGCGATTTCCAACGATTTGGCTTCTTCGCCCACAGGGACCTCGAAAAACTCTGCCTGCTCCAACGCACTTACACGACTTATCAATATCGGTAGGCAGTGAGCGTATGTGTTTTCATCCACGACGATGAAAAAACGGGCATCCCGGTACTGCTTACCAGAAAGTAGCCGATTCAATCGGGCAAAAGCGGAAATCCGGGAAGGGAAAAGCATCTTCGTATTCATTTAGATATCTTATTCTAAGGTTTTTATACCAAAAACAATCACATACAGGCAACTACAAAAATACGAATTCTTATCGAAACGTCGTTTCGAAACAGATCCGCGACAGCCGCTTCCTTCGCCACACAATAAAAAACAAATGAAAACGTTACCGACAATACTATGAAACCCTATCGCCACGAAGTAAAATATTATGAATGCGACCGGATGGGCATCACGCATCATTCCAACTATATCCGTTTCATGGAAGAGGCCCGCGTAGACTGGATGGACCAGATGGGCTATGGTTTTGAGCGCATGGAAGCCGAGGGGGTGGTGTCACCCGTGGTCAGCATCGAATGTCAGTACCTGCATCCAACCACATTCAAGGATCTTATTGAAATCGAAGTGCATATTGCTTCGATGTCGACATTGAAAATCCAGTTCCGGTATGTGATGACATGCAACGGGAGAACAGTTTGCAAAGCCTTGAGCACCCATTGCTTCCTGGAAAACGGAAAGCCTGTCATGCTAGAGAAAAGATTTCCCCAGTTGTATGATAATATCTTGAAGATGCAATAGTTCTTCTATCTCCCCCTTCAAAAAAGTATTATGAAAAAAGCATCGCTCCTTCTTCTCTCGTTCGTGGCATTCTGTGCAACTGCTTTTTCGCAAGACAGTTACTATATGCGGAAAGCTCAAGAGTATATGAATGACGCAGAGTACTACAACAAAAAAGCTGAAGGATACGAGCACGAGGCGGCCTACTACAATGAAAAAGCCCGAGGTTACCTGCGTGAAGCCGAATACTACGCGAAACATAACAACTCCGACAAAGCCAAGATGTATTCCCGCTGGGCCGACGAGGCATTCGACAAGGCGAAAATGCAGATGAAATGGGCCACAGAAGCCCGTGAGAAAGCACAGATGCGAATGAAGTGGGCCGCCGACGCCATGGACAGAGCAAAACTGGAAAAACGACAATAAACCCCGAACAGAAAACCATGCCAACTTCCCTCGAACTCCTTTCTCCCGCCAAAAATCTGGAACAAGGCAAAGCCGCCATCAACCATGGCGCCGACGCCGTCTATATCGGTGCCCCGCTGTTCGGCGCACGTGTCGCCGCAGGCAACAGCATCGAGGACATAGCGCAATTGGTAAAATATGCTCATCTTTTTGGTTCCAAAGTTTTTGTCACCGTCAATACGATACTTTTCGACGACGAACTCGAATCGGCCGAAAAACTGACCTGGGAGCTTTACAACAGAGGGGTCGACGCCCTTATCGTGCAGGACATGGGGCTTCTGGAGATGCACCTCCCCCCTATCGAACTGCATGCCTCCACCCAGACGCACAACAGAGACCCCCGACGCGTAAAATTCTTGGAACAAGCAGGTTTCAAACGCATTATCCTGGCCCGCGAGACCTCGTTGGAAGAGATGGGGGCACTTCGGGAGACAGTCACCGCTGACTTGGAAGCCTTCATACAGGGCGCCCTCTGCGTCTGCTACAGCGGACAATGCTACATGAGCCAGTACCTCAACGGACGCAGCGGCAACCGCGGCGCCTGTTCCCAACCCTGCCGCTCAGCCTACGACCTGGTGAACGACAAGGGAAAGATGCTGAAGCACAACGAGCACTTGTTGTCGCTAAAGGATTTCTCCGCAGCGCAACATATTGAAAACATGATAGATGCCGGAATCACCTCGTTCAAAATCGAAGGGAGGCTGAAAGACAGCTCCTATGTCAAAAATGTCACCGCCTACTACCGAAGGCTGCTCGATGGCATTATCGCTCGTCGTGAAGGGCTGAAACCTGCGTCGTCGGGCCAAACGGTATTCTTTTTCGAACCCGACCTGGAACGCACCTTCAACCGCGGATTCACCGACTACTTCCTTGTCGGCCGCCAACCGATGGCCTCCCACGCCACACAGAAATCGCTCGGCAAAAAGATAGGGATAATCGCCTCGTCGCAAGGCAACCGACTGACAATAAACGGTCAGGAGCCGCTGACGGCGGGCGACGGACTCTGTTATTTCAACGAAGCCAACCAACTGGAAGGTTTCCTGGTCAACCATGTCAACGGCCATCAGATAGTGGCCAACAAAGCGGTGGCTGTCAAGCCCGGCACAACCGTATGGCGCAACAACGACTTCGCTTTTGAGAAAAAGCTGCAAGGCGCCTCCTCTGAGAGGAAAGTCGCTGTTTCCATGACGTTTGAACCAACCGGGACAGGCGTCCGCCTAACCCTTCACGACGCAGACGGCTGCATGGCCACCGCCGAGACCGACTGTGAAAAAACAGCAGCACGCGACGAGATGCGCGCCAAGGAAACCATCGAGCGCCAGCTGAACAAACTGGGCGGAACACCGTTCCGACTTGACACACTGCAACTTCAGATGGAAACCCTCCCCTTCCTTCCAGCTTCACTATTGAACGAGCTACGCCGACAGGCAGTGGAACAACTGCAGCAGGAACGCATCGCCCACTTTCGTCCGAAAGACAAAGTACATATTCCCAACGAAATACCCTATTTTGAGTCCCTGTTGGACTACCGTGCCAATGTCATCAACAAAAAGGCCGAAGCCTTCTATCGGCACCATCAGGCCGTTTGCAGCGAATACGGCCTTGAAGCTACCCAAGAATATCAAGACAAAGCGTTGATGACCACAAAATATTGCCTACGCTACGAACTGGGGCAGTGTCTGATGCACAAATGCAACAAAACCGTCGCACCCGACTACCAAGGCACGCTCTACCTACAGAACAACGGCAACCGCTTCCCGCTCCGCTTCGACTGCCCAGCCTGCAAGATGCAAGTGCTGGCACCTGAAATAACAACTTAAAATACTGTTATGCAAGTAGAAATATGCTGTAACTCGATACTTTCGGCGCGCCATGCGAAGGCAGGCGGCGCCTACCGGATAGAGCTCTGCCAGGCGCTGGGCGAGGGAGGCACCACCCCCTCGGCGGCAGCCATCGAATACTGCGTCAAGGAACTGAACCTCCAAACACGCGTGCTCATCCGTCCCCGCGGAGGGAATTTCTGCTACGACAAGGAAGAGATGCATGTCATCCTCCGCGATATCGAGCTGGCCCGCCGGCTGGGCGCCCATGCCGTGGTGGTCGGCTTTCTGACTCCCGAAGGGGACATCGATACAGCGAAAACCCTGACGGCTGTCGACGCCGCCGAGGGTATGGGTGTGACCTTCCACCGCGCTTTCGACGAGTGCCGCAATCCCCACGAAGCCCTGGAACAGATTATCGACTGCGGATGCCACAAGCTGCTCACCTCCGGATGCAAGCCCACCGCCATGGAAGGTATCGGGACGCTGAGACTGCTTGTCGACCAATCCCGCGGCCGCATTGACATCATCGCCGCATCGGGCATCGTCCCCGACAACGTGCTGCAAATCATCGAATCGACAGGAGTCTCCGAAGTTCACGGTTCCTGCAAAAAAACGATGGAAGGCGTTTCCGTCACCGATACCGACCAAGTTCGAAAATTGTTCCGCGCCATTCCAGAATAAAAAAATATTACATACTATGAGAAAAATAGCCTTCCTGTTTTCTCTTATGGCAGCATGCCTGATGCTGACAACGGCCTGCCACAAAGAGAAACATTTCCTCACCGACAAAAGCTATCGGAAACAGGTCCACGAAGATTTCCTGAGCCGACAGGAGCTGGCAGCCAACCGTGCTGAAGCCCTTTTCGACGGCATGGACACGCTGGACACCGAGACCCGCGAGGCATTGGAGTTCCTGTATGCCTATATGCCCTACAGCGACTTGGCTGACTACGACCAATCGTTTTACTTGCAACAGGTTAGGGCCGCTTTTACCGCACGTGAACGTTTCTCATGGGGAAAGAAAATACCCGAAGATATTTTCCGCCATTTTGTGTTGGTCTACCGCGTCAACAACGAGAACCTAGACACCGCCCGACTGCTGATGCAGCGCGAGTTGGCTCCCCGTGTCGAAGGGCTCTCCATGTACGATGCCGCCCTGGAGGTGAACCATTGGTGCCACGAGCATGTCGCCTACCGCGCCAGCGACGGACGTACCTCCGCCCCGCTGGCCACCATGCGCACCTCGCTGGGACGCTGCGGAGAAGAGTCTACCTTTACCGTCACCGCCCTACGCAGCGTGGGCATCCCTGCCCGTCAGTGCTACACGCCTCGGTGGGCCCACTGCGACGACAACCACGCCTGGGTGGAGGTCTATATTGCCGACAGCAACCGATGGTATTTCCTCGGTGCCTGCGAACCCGATCCAGAACTGGATATGGGCTTGTTTGCAGTGCCTTCCACTCGTTGTATGATGGTGCACAGCAAAGCCTTCGGACGCTACCACGGCGACGAAGAGGTGGTAACACAGACCCCGCTGTACAGCGAACTGAACCTGCTAAGCCACTATGCTCCCACCCGCACATTAACCGTCACCGTAACAGATCCGGCAAAAAAGAGCTTAAAGGACGTCGATGTAAAATTCAAACTGTACAACTACAGCGAGTTCTACACGCTGGCCACAATCAAGACCAACGAAGAAGGACAGGCCCGGCTCACTACCGGACTGGGCGATCTTCTGGTATGGGCCACCGATGGAAAACATTATACATACCGCAAAGTCGATGTAAGAAAAGATTCGCTAATCACTTTGGAACTAGATCCTAACGACGGGGACATCCACCCCCTCTTCATACAACAGAACGAAGAAAACCCTGGATGCATTGTCCAGTTTTCCAATATGCTGCACCTTGACATTGCCCCCCCCGTGGCAGGAGCACCCAAAGTCACCCCCGACAAAGCGAAAGCCGACCACAACGCAAAACGCTTGGTCCATGAGGATTCCATCCGTGGAGCCTACACCGCCACATTCCCAACGAAAGAGAACTACAAGAACCTGCTAAAACCCAGCAAGAACCTGACAGACGAGCAGGCCTGGGAGATAATCCAAAAGGCAGAAGGTAACTACGAAGAGATTGCGAAATTCATCAAAAAACACGCCGACGAGGATTTGACAGAAACGGTAACAATTACCTGCCCCTGCCTGGAAGAGGACGAGAATGGAGAGTATCATTCCGTCGGTGGCGGCGAAAGCAAAACGTATTTCCTATACGACTATCTACATACCTTTAGCGACAAAGATATGCGCGATATAACGGCTGAAACGCTTGAGACGCATTGGTGCAAACCTACGGTGCCGGCCATTATGGAGACTTATGAAGAATTCTATGT
>JAEEGL013305811.1_pt1 | contig 12404 bp, 15 predicted proteins | sample 9134231 | NCBI WGS metagenome assembly JAEEGL01 (sample SAMN16246548, study PRJNA631951) | gut metagenome | biome: gut microbiome; feature: rumen; material: fiber-attached | host: Bos | place: Iran: Karaj | collected 2018-10 | reverse complement strand
GTTCTGGCAGTCGTCGAAATTGCCCTTGACTGCGCATACGCTCACGTTCTTGCCGTCCTGAGTGGTCATCTGCTTCTTCTGCATAGCAGATACGCCGTCCTCGGGATAGAATACCATAATGGAAGTGCCCTCTACATCGGCAAAGCCCTCAAGTGCAGCCTTGCCCGTGTCGCCGGAGGTGGCAACGAGTATGACAACCTTCTTGTCCATGGACAGCTTCTTCATGGAAGTGGTGAGGAGATAGGGGAGTATCTGCAGCGCCATATCCTTGAATGCGCAGGTAGGGCCGTGCCACAGCTCGAGCACATATGTGCCGTCAAAGAGATGGGATATCTCGGTGATGGATGCGTGGTCAAAACTCTTGTCATTGTATGCGCTCTCGGTGCAGTATCTGAGCTCTGCATCGGTAAAGTCGGTGAGGAACTTCGAGAATACAGCCGCTGCTCTCTCGGGATAACTCATGCCCGCGATAGCCTTGATCTCAGCGGATGTGAGAGAGGGTATCTCCTCGGGGACGAAAAGTCCGCCGTCGGTGGATATTCCTGCAACGATAGCCTCTGCGGAGGTCTTCTTCAGGCTGCTGTCTCTTGTACTTCTGTAATACATATTCATCTTTCCCTTCTATATCAATGCATGTGTCATGCATGTTTTCCTATTCGCTCGCATCATATGCGTTGTCGAGGTAATTGAGCCGTATGGGCTTCATGCCGCGCATCGTTACCTCGGCTATGTCGTAGCGCGGCTGCATATCAATGTCATTTTCGAGCATATAGCGCTCGGCAGCCGACATTATCAGCCGCTTCTTGCGGCGTGTCACCGCCGCCGCGCCGTTTTCCCATGCGTCCTCCGCACGGGTCTTGACCTCGACGAAGGCGATGATGCCGTCCTTTGCGGCGATGATGTCTATCTCACCGCCCCGTATCCGGTAATTGCGGCAGAGTATGGTATAGCCTGCCTGTGAGAGATAGTAGGCGGTAAGCTCCTCTCCCACCTTTCCGGTGTAGTATCTGTCCATATTCGATCAGCTGTTTTCATAGGTATCCCGTATCAGGCCGAAAAGCCCGCTGTGGTGATATACCGCATCTTCCTTGGATATGTCCGTTTCCGCGTGTCCGCCGTCCGGCATCATTTCTATACGGTAATGGTAGGTCGCATCATGCCATATGGTGGCATATGAGTCCGCCTTCTTGTCGTAATACAGGAAATCATCCCTGTCCATATCGTCAAAGTCATAAGCTATAGTTTCGGTGACGCGGTATGTAGACCTGCTGTCGGAATGTATATAGAATGTGGTTATCTCAAGCTTGCTCGTGCTGCCGTCTGCGGTGTAGCGCACGACCGCTGAATCAGCATTTGGTGCACCTTTATCCAGAAAGCTCGACAGTTCGCCGCTTATGACAGGGGTGGTGAGCTCCGGCTGCTGCACTTCGAGCACAGCCTGCTGCACCTCGGGGAGCTCCGCTATGCTGTGATACCAGTCAAACTCGCCCTGCCATCCCTCGCCGCCCCACGGCACACCGTCGGGTATGAGCTCGGGGTATTCCTCAATTATCTCACTTATGGAGATATCGCTCTTGCGCATCTCACGGTCATCCGAGCCTGTCTTCCCCACGGTCTCAAAGTCTGCAAGGAACATGATATACAGCCATATCACAGCAAGCACGGTGATCACCGCACCAACAATGAGCTTCCGCCTGTCCGCGGAATCGTCCTCACAGGATGAGGGCTCCTCGGCGTCTACGACTATCACATCGGGGACGGGCTCCCGCTCTGGATCAGCATATTCTGTTTTCCTTGATGAAGTGCCCTCGCCGTATACTATCGGCTCGGGATCAACCGGATAGTTTTTCATATTCATTGTATCAGTGTCCATCGAACCAGTCACATATCATGCCGAAAATGCCGTGATGGACATATCTCGTCTCCAGCTTCCATGTGAAGTTGTTTATATAGTTGACATAGGGTATGTCCTCGCCGAAATATTCCTTGCGGGACATATCCGTGGAGCGGAAGCTCTCGTCCTCTTCCATCTCCTCCGAATAGAAATACTCGGCTATCTTGTTGTTGCTGTGATATGTATATGCCGAGATCTCTTTGGTGTAGAGCACATAGCTGTCCTGCATATTGTACGCCGCTTTTTCGGTGACTTCGTATCGGATGTGATCATCGCTGAAATCGTGCTCGACATAGAAGGTGTATATGGTGAGGACACCGTCACGCAGGGCATAGTTCACTTCATTTATCGAAGGGGAGGGTATATTCTCCTGCGGTATCTCCTTGATGTCCCAGGTGATGGCATCTCTGCCTGCTATCCTCTCCTGCAGCTCGGGCAGTGCCCTGATTTCCCTGAACCAGTCCTTCTCGGTATCTGTGACCTCTGTCATGGGGAGCTCTGCAAGTATCTGCTCCTCGGAGAGCTTGCTCTCCGCCATATATGATTCACCCGACTGTGCAAAATTTACAGTCTCTATCTCGGCGAAGAACATCAGGAATACCCATAATGCGGTGAGCGCTGCGGTAAGCACTGCCCATTTTGCTCTGCCGTGCTTCTTTTCGGGTATATCCTGTATGATCTCCTCGGGCTCTACCACTATCACATCGGGTATAACGCCCTTTTCAGCTTCGGCAAATCCTGTTTTACTTGATGAGGTGCCCTCGCCGTATACTATCGGTTCGGGATCAATGGGATAATTTTTCATATTATTGTCAGCGGGTATTCCCTTTTGTCATTGTCATTCTTCGCGGTTTGCGTCTCGGATCAGGTCGATCAGACCGTTATGATGAAAGACCGAAATATACTTTGTGCAGTGACCGTTTACATTCTTATATCTCAGCACGGAATAGGGGCCTTCCATAAGATCTGCGTTCTTCTCGAATGAACCGCCGTCCATAAATCCGATCTCCATACGGTATTCCTTGCCGTCGGTGATCTCAGTCCATGTGAGCATCACCCGATAGCCGTCCTTCGTGCCGGAAAAATACACAGATCTGACATCATGGCCGTTTATCTGCGATACGGGGTAGTTCTCATTGTCAAGCCATTTGTAGCTCGACCTACCTTCGTCATCAGCGGACTTCCATGCTTCGATCCATTTCTGCACCGCAGGCATATCCCTTAATTTGCGGATACATTCATCTTCCTCGGAATTGAGCACGATATCGGGGTATTCCTCCTTAACTCTGACGGATGAAAGTCCCGTCTCCCTGCGGTCGAAGTCATAGGAGAATATCCTGCCCTTTGTGGGTATGTCTATGAAGAATATGAGCGCTATCCAGAATACGGTCAGGAGAAATGCAGCGAGTATTATCGTATGCTTTTTCCTTTTCGCAGCCTTCCGGAGCTTTTCCTCGGGCGACTCTATCGCCTTGACCTTTATGACCTGCGGAGCAGGATCTTCATCGGTATCCGATGCATATTCCGGTCTGTGTGATGTGCCCTCGCCGTATACACGGTATTTCTGCGGTTCGGGAGGATAGGCTATGGTCTTCCCGTCAGTCAGTCTTTTTTGCATAGTATTTAGTCAGGAATGAGTGCCTGTGTATGGGGCTCTCTCCGTATTTGTCGATCATCTGATAGTGGAGTTTGGTGCCGTAGCCCTTGTGCCGCTCGAACTGCCATTCGGGGTATTTCTCCGCCATCTCAGCCATATACCTGTCACGGCTCACCTTGGCGATGATGGATGCACAGGCAATGGATGCGGATGTGCCGTCGCCCTTGACCACTGCTTCGCAGGGTATGGGCAGGGCAGGGGTCTTGTTGCCGTCTATCAGGGCATAGCCCGCATGGACGGACAGCCCCTCGTATGCGCGCGTCATGGCGAGCATAGCTGCCTGCAGTATGTTTATGCGCTCTATCTCTTCCACCGTGGCGATGCCGACGCTCCATGCGAGAGCCTTTGATATTATCTCATCATAGAGCACATCGCGCTGCTTCTCCGTCAGCTTCTTGCTGTCGTTTGCGCCCTCTATGACCATATCGGGGGGCAGTATCACCGCAGCCGCGTATACATCGCCTGCCAGCGGACCCCTGCCCGCTTCGTCTATGCCGCAGAACACGCCGTGCGCATCCCGTATGGCCTTGTCATATAAATACAGGTCGGTCATGAAAGTCCTTTCCCATGCGGCATATCAGTCCTGATCCCCCGCTGCCTTCATGACATCGGATATGAATGAGATCAGTCCGTGATGCGTGTATCGTACCTCCCACTTGGTGGCATAGGTATCGCTCACGCTGTATTCATACAGGAGCTTGCCGTCGTGGTTGTATACATTGGTATTCTTGAACATCTTGCCCGTGTTGTCTATGCTGATGTAGTAATGCTCGGTGCCGTCGATGTTGTTGTAGCTGCCGCTCACATCCCAGTATACGTTCCCGTTGCTGTCACGGTTGATGTATACCCCGCCGTAATCAAGGTCGGCAAATTCAAGGGGAGGCATATCCTTGGGCTCAATGGACTTGTATGTATAGTCGTCATGCTCGGTGAAGCGGTTTATCTGATACTGCACATCGGGCAGCGATACTATCTCTGCGATCCATGTGCGCTCCTCGTCTGTCAGCTCGGTGGAGGGACGGTCGGCTATGACTTCCTCCCTGCCGGTGAGCACAGTGCGGTCGATGCCCATATCATCTCCGGGTACCGCCGAAGTTATGGGGAGGAAGAACAGCAGATATATCCAGAACACCATCAGCACTGCCGCAGCTGCTATGGCAGGGCCTCTGCCCTTTTCCTTTACGGGCTGCATAGGCGGCGCTTCCTGCATGGGAGGAGGCACAAAGCCGCTGTCGTAGTCCTGACGGAAGGATGAGGGATCGTATCCGTCCCCGGTCTGCTCGCCGTACATGTCCTTCACGAATTTCCTTCGTGAAGCCGTGTCCTTGTCAACAACGACGACCTCCGGCACCTCACGCTTGTCCATCAGGTCATCGGTAAGTGTCTTTCTCATCTGTCCTCCTGTTTAAAGGTCGTGCGGATGGGATCATTCAAGGGTTATCCTGCCCAGCTTGCCGCTGCGGAACTCATCGAGCACGCATATCGCAGCGCGCTCCGTATCTGTCTCGCCGCCCTTGACAAGCATGCCGCGGCGTCTGCCTATGCGCATGAGCAGCTCATAGCCCGAGGCGCAGCCTAAGGTCTCGCCGCTCTCCATCGCCTCATCCTCCTCGGGCGTGGCAAGGTCGATGCCGTAATGCTTCGCTACGCCGTCGGGGTATTTCTCGCGCAGGAGCAGCAGCAGCCTCGATGCGAGCAGCTCCGTATCCACTACAGCATCCTTGACGGCTCCCGTGAATGCCAGCTTTTCGCCGACGCTCATATCCTCGAATTTAGGCCACAGCACGCCCGGCATATCGAGCAGCTCGATGCCGTCGGATATCTGCACCCACTGCTTGTCACGGGTGACGCCGGGGCGATCCTCTACCTTTGCCTTGCGCTGACCTGCCATGCGGTTTATGAAGGAGGACTTGCCCACATTGGGTATGCCCACCACCATAAGATGGAGCATCCTGCCCTCCATGCCCTTCGCACGGTACTTGTCTATAAGCTCTTTGAGCACCTGCCTTACGGCGGGCTCGAAGCCGTCAAGCCCTCTGCCCGACTTGCAGTCGGCGGCTATCACGGCGGATGATGTCTTCTTCAGCTCCCGCATCCATCTGTCGGTGGCGGCGGGGTCTGCGGTGTCGCATTTGTTGAGCAGCACGATATTCGGCTTGCCGTCTATAAGTGCGGCGATATCGGGATTGCGGCTCGAAAGCGGCACTCTTGCATCTATTATCTCCACCACTGCATCGACCATGGGAAGGTATTTCTGCATCATACGCTTCGTCTTGGTCATATGCCCGGGGAACCATTGTATCGTTATTTCATCTTTCATAGTGGGATCCTTGTAATACAAAAGCGGAAAAAGCCGCCGCCTTTTCCGCTTGAAGATCAAATATCAGTGTATCATTCGACTCCGCCGAAACGCGAAGCAGGCCACAGGCGGAATTTGACCTGACCCATGATCTCCTCACGGGAGATAAGTCCTACCTCGGAACTTCTGCTGTCCTTGGAATTCATGCGGTTGTCGCCCATGACGAAGTAGTATCCCGAAGGTACTGTCACAGGGTAATTCTGACCGCCCTCATCAAGCTTGGTAAGGTCATTGATGTAGTCTTCCTGGAGTACAGTGCCGTTTACGGTGACTGCACCGCTTACAAAGTCGATATCTATCGTATCGCCGCCCGCAGCGATGATACGCTTTACTATGGGCTTCTTAAGGCCGTCACTGTCCATGACGACGATGTCGCCCCTCTTAGGCTGGTATCCGATATGCCATACGATCAGCTTGTCGCCGTCCTCAAGTGTAGGCACCATTGATGAACCGTCTACATTGACCTGTCTTACGATGAATGTAAGAACGAGTATCACTGCGAAGAACGAGAACACCAGTGTCTCTATCCATTCAAGGAATTCCTCGTACGGTATGCCTTCTTTTTTGTTTTCGTCTGCGTCGAGAGCTTCATAGTCTATCTGGAACTTAGCCATAGCGGTGTGACCCCCTTATGAAGAAACTTCATGAGAGCAGCGGCGAACCGCTGCCTCAAGTCCATAGTATCAGAGCTGCTCCTTGACCTTGGCAGCCTTGCCGACTCTGCCTCTGAGATAGTAGAGCTTGCTGCGTCTTACCTTACCTCTTCTTACTACGGTAACGCTGTCAACAACGGGAGAATGAACAGGGAATACCCTCTCGATTCCCGTGCCGTGTGCAACTCTTCTTACAGTGAAGGTCTCCTGTATGCCGCCGTGTCTCTTAGCGATAACGGTGCCTTCGAAAGCCTGAAGTCTGTACTTCTCGCCTTCCTTGATCCTTACCTGTACACGAACTGTGTCTCCGACCTCAAAAGCGGGAACCTCTGCCTTGAGAGAGGGATCGCTTATGATCTTAAGTGCGTCCATTTCTATTCCTCCATATGATAATAAAGCGCATTCATGCGGACGTTCGCAGCGGAATGCTTTGTCGTGCTGTGCACGATATCACGTCTTCTCTTTCTTTAAAGACGGTAACACTAATATATTGTATCATAAAGCACTGCTTTTTTCAAGAGTTTTTTTCCACATTCTGAAATTTAAGCGCTTTATTCAAAATCAGACCCGTCCGCACAGAGAATATTTGTGCGTTTTGTATACCGGACTCTTCCGCCGTATCTTGCAGTGAATGCATCCGTGACGAGCTGAGCGTTGATATTCAGCGTATTACCCGCTGGAAGACGCAGCGATACGATCAGCAGGTCATCCTTCACGGCAGTGCCGAGCACGGTGATATGCGGCTTTATATCGGTGGTGACCATGCCCTTCTTCTTCGAGAACTTCTGCACCTCTATAGTCTCGCTCTCCATGAAGCTGCGCATCGCATCCTCGGTCACGCCCTCTATGCCTATCTCATACTCTGCCGCGCCTATGTCCTTGAGAGTATACACGGGAGGGGCGGCGGACACCGTCTTTATCCCCTCGGGGAGCGCTTCATCCAGGCGTCGCATGACCTCATCGAGGCCTATATCCTCGGTGAGATAGAAGTCCACGTTCTCGCATATGCTGTCACAGCCTACGGGGAGTGCGAGAGGGAAGCTGAGATATATCCTCGGATTGAAACCCTCGGAGTACCACACCGGCAGGCCGGAGCGCTTTATGGCGCGCTGTACCGTGCGCAGCAGGTCGAGATGCGAGATATACTTCGCCCTGCCCGATTTGGAGAATCTTACCCTTACGGGCACGCGGCTGTCTGACATACGATCACCATCCGATATTTTCATTGTATTTTCACCCGAATTTCAGCATATTGCGATTGACAAACGGGGAAGTATGCTGTATAATGGAAAAGTCATTTATAGGGTCGGTGCGCTTTCGGATACCGACGGATATCATCAGGCTGAACCCTGAACCCTATACCCTGAGCTACATAGGGTCGGTGTGCCTTTAGACACCAACGGACATCAACAGGCTGAACCCTATACCCCAAGTCACATAGGGTCGGTGTGCCTTCGGATACCAACGGAACCCAACAGGCTGAACCCTATACCCCAAGTCACATAGGGTCGGTGTGCCTTCGGATACCAACGGAACTCAACAGGCTAAACCCTATACCCTATACCCTAAACCCTAAAAAGAGGAGATATACCGATGAACAAAAGAATAATCGCCGCAGCTGCTGCAGCGCTCATGATATTTGCAGGATGCTCTCAGAATAAGCCGGACACACCGCAGCAGACTACGGAGACCTCCGCTGCCGAGACTGCCATGACACCTGCTATGACAAACCATCCCGTAGAAGACCCGGGCGAGGAGGAAGAGGAATTTTCCGTATATACCGGCAAGGTGGTAGAAAATGAGGCAGACCTTGCGATATTCAAGATAAGTGCCGACTGCCCCGAGGGCTTCAATGTGATGCAGGACGACAAGGAGGGCAAGGTATGGGCAAGTGAGATAGGCTCCATGTCCATCAAGGCACAGAACTACAAGGAAGAGTTCGTGGAGCTCGAGAAGTTTGCGGATCAGGGCTGCGCAGGCATAAAGGTCAACAATATGATGTATCAGGCCGATACCATATTCGGCGAGCCTCAGAAGACCACCGTTGCGGGCTTTGATGCGATACGCTACGACTACGAGATCATAGCATACGAGTTTTTGTATGAGACCAATGCGGACGGCTCCCAGAAGACCGATGAGGACGGCAAGCCCATACTCACCGATGAGAAGCGCGAGGTAGGCCGATACTCCGACAGGGTATATTTCTTCTATTCCGATGAGGACGTATTCTACATCATCACAGAATCCCCGAAGGACAAGAAGGCTGATGCCGATCCCGTCTTCGACAAGTTCATCGAAAGTGTGAAGGTATCATGAAGCTCCGCCTTGTCATAGACATAGACGATATGGATTATGCGGGTCTTATCCGCATACTCATCCCGCACATCAAGCGCGCCGATCTTCCCCTGCCCGAAAAGGTGATAGATGCGGCGGCGAAGCCCGGCGTCATAGAGGGCTTCCTGCGGTTCATACCTAAGAAGAAGCAGGATCAGATGGTGATGGGGCTTGTGAACAAGAACCGCAGCCGCATAATCAAGCGCGGCGAAAAGATAGCGGAGGGATGGGGACTGCAGCTTTCCATCGGGGATCTGTACATCAGACCCGTCGAGGAAGAGCCCAAGTCCGAAAAAGCTCCCGCCGATGCACAGACGGTGCAGGAGGAGGCAGTACAGACAGTACAGCCTGCTCCCGGGACACCGTCCGAAATGACCGAAGAGGCTTGAAATATAACCGAAGATGCCTGAAATCGGATATATGTCGCGGACATATATCCGATTTTCTTATTCAGTGACGGTGCTGTCGGTCTTCTCGCAGTAGCATATGCCGAGACCTACGGTGGCGATATAGCACCTGCCGTAGACGTTCATGTCGCCTGCGATGAACTCGCCGTTGCCGATGCCGCCGAACTCATGGAGGTCATCGTTTATGCGCTCCCATGTATTGCCCTTGTCCTCGCTCATGTATATGCCCTCGACATCGCTGTCCTTGGGTATGCCCCATACATACAGCACATAGGGATCGCCCTCATTCTTGGGTCTGCCTGTGCCTACAGCCGAGCAGAACCTGAGCCCGGGCACGAGAGATATGTTCTCGCCCGCATCGTCGGTGGTGAGGAGCCCCATCCCGCCGGCGGGGATATATACCTTGCCGGTGTTGCCCGGTTCGAGGGCAAGGCGGCGGTATCTGCCGCCCAGGTCGTATTTGCGTTTGAAGGTCTTGCCCTTGTCGTGGCTTACGAAGAATGCATTGCCGGAGCAGCCGTATACTATGTCGGGGTCTGCGGTGTCGCCGATGAGGTATACATCACCGCTGCCGACGATGCCGCTGACTCTGTTCCATGTCTTGCCGCGGTCATCGGTCTGATATGCCGTGAGGGCGTTGGATGGCGACCATATGAGTGAGCTGCCGTCGCAGGTGAGCGCCAGCTTGCCGCGGAACAGCACCTTGGAATCATCGGGAGAGGACGTGATGTCCGTCCATGTTTTGCCGCCGTCCTCGGTATAGGTCAGCATCATCTGTGAGTCGTCGCCGCCCACCTTAGCCCATATATCGTTGTTCCGCGCTGCTACGGCAAGGGAGGATACACTGCCTATCTGGCGTGTGTGGCGCTGTGCGCTCTTGTGTATATCCTCATGTATGAAGCCGTCATAGTCGCCCACCGCACTTATGAGCGGATAGCCCTCAAAGGATGCGATGTCCTCGGGGACGGTCTCCTCAAGTCCCTTCGCATCGAAGTAGAATATGGGGCTGTCCTCCCATATATTGTCGCAGGCGAATATGCCGTTGCCGGAATTTACAAGTATCTTATTGCTGTCGCCGCTGTCCATGGCAAGGCAGGAGCACCAGTGTACGGCGGAGTTGGATATCCAGTCCATGCCGTTGGTCTCAAGACTGTAATCCGTGATCTGATCCCATGTCTCACCGCCGTCGCGGCTGCGGTAGAATATATCGCCGTATGCGCCGTTGGGCTGCTCCTTCCACACCTCACTGGTGACGAGCAGGATATTGTTCTCGTTGGAGGGGTCTATCACGATATCGCCGATGGTGGTGGTATCTGCGGGGAGGAGCTCCGATGTGCCATTGTCGGGGTCTATGCGGAAAAGTCCGCCTGTCATGCTGTTCCACGGGCCTTCGTTGTTGCCCGCGCTCACATACAGCCTGCCCTTTGAGTCAAGATCCATCCTCTGGGGCATATAGCGGCGCATATCCTCGCAGGCTGTGAGGGGTGACCATGTCTTGCCGCCGTCGTCGGACATATATATATTCTGCTCGGAGCGCTCGGATATTCCCGCATAGATGCGGGAGGTGCGCCCGTCGGATACCTTTGATCCGTCAAAGAGGATGATGTTTATGCCGTTGTCATTGGCGGTCTTTTTCACGGGGAAGTCTACGGGCGAGAAGGTCTTGCCGCCGTCCTCGGAACGTATCATGCCTCCCTGTCTGCCGCCTACAAGTATCACATCGGGGTCGTTCGGGTCTACTGCGATGCGCTCGCCGTTGCCTCTGCCCATGCCGTTGCCGTGTACCTGTATCATGTCGGTAACGTCTGTCTGCTCGAAATGAGCGCCGTAGTCATGTGATACCATGACGCAGGTCTTGCCGCCGCTGAAATAGGATGTGCCCGCTATCATGTATACATTTGCGGCATTCGTCGGGTCGGCGGCGATGCCGTCTATGCCGAGAAGTCCCACATCCGCAGAGGATATATCAAGGCTCATGGATACCCAAGAAGCCTTCTCCTTGTCCCATCTGTATGCGCCGCCCACATCCGTGCGGGCATAGAAAAGCCCCGCCTCGCAGGTATTTATGATACCTGTGACGAAGCCGCCTCCGCCTATTGATACCTGTCCGTATTCCCATCCGCCCGCTGTGTCGGGCGCTGTCTCGGACACCGCATCCGACTGTGCGGTCTGCGCCGGTGCGGAGGATGCATCACCCGCACATGATGCGAGCAGAATGGCACAGAGCAATACCGTAAGTTCTTTCTTCATGCTGTCTCCTAATCAATAGCCGCTGTTACCGTGCTTTTTGAGCAGGAGGATCACTGCGAAGATGATGCCCGCAGCGAGCACTATCCCGCCTATGACGAGGGCTATGGTCAATGCCGTGCTGTTGTCGCCCGGCGCATTGTTTTCGATATCGTTTACATTCGCAACAGTCGCATGTCTGGGCGTTGCTGCCTGCAGTCCCGGTACCTTGGAGCGGTCGATGTTGGTGCAGGTGAGCTTGAGCAGCTTGAGATTGGTGCCGGTGTCGCCTATGTTCACGGCGTATACGGTGGAGAAGTCGTCCGTGCCGTATGCTTCAACTATGTCCTTGTAGGTGAAGGTCGCCATAGTGTCGGTACAGGTGGCAGGGGCTACCTTTGCCCATTTCACCGCGCCGGGCACCTGCTCCTTGTTGGTGTCCCAGGTCTGCCATATCAGCTCGATGGGTGCTGCGCCTTGCTGGCTGGGCTCGCCCGAATATCTGAATTCGGCGATTATCTCGGAGTTTTCGGTCATCCACAGGGGGTTGAAGTTGTACTCATGCATCTCCCTGCCCTCAAGGGGGGTATATTCGGTGAACGCCTGTGCCCAGTTGCCCTGTGTCTCCTTGGCGCCCGATACGTCAAACTGGTAGCTTTCGGCGGATATGCTCACGCCGAGCAGGAATGAGAAGATAAATGTGCTTATTATGATTATTGCGAGTTTGGTGGAATTTTTCATATACATCCCTCCATTTGGTTTCTATCATTATTTTAGTATAATATGCGAAAAAAGTCAAGACATTAAAAGTTAATTAGCAATGAGTAATTATCGGGCGGTATTGTGCAGCCGGGCGGAGTATCAGTTTGATAGC
>JAEEGL013130754.1_pt1 | contig 12404 bp, 9 predicted proteins | sample 9134231 | NCBI WGS metagenome assembly JAEEGL01 (sample SAMN16246548, study PRJNA631951) | gut metagenome | biome: gut microbiome; feature: rumen; material: fiber-attached | host: Bos | place: Iran: Karaj | collected 2018-10 | reverse complement strand
GCTGTCTTTTTAGAGAAGGTATTTCTTTCTTATGGGGTATAGCAAAAAACTATATAATGTATTGGGGGGTTACGCATATTATAATATCAACCCCCGCACCCCACGTAAAGACTAATACTTCACAAATTTGTCAAAAACAGCTTGGTGTTTTTGTGTATATTGCACAAAATCAGAGATTCAATTCCAGTTCTTTGGAGATTTCCTTGCCTTCAAAGAGGGCTTCGAACTCCTCTCTTCCGATCTTTTCCTTCTCGATCAGAAGGTCTGCGCTCTTGTGGAGCACGTCCTCATACTGAAGGATTATCTCTTTTGCCTTGCTATAGCAGGTCTCTATGATATTCTTCACTTCCTGATCGATCTCCCCTGCCACCAGCTCTGAATGCTTCTTGGTGTGGGAGATGTCATATCCGATAAATACGTCTTCCTCGTTGTCATCGTAGTTCACAACGCCGATCTTATCGGACATTCCGTACTTGGTGACCATGCTTCTGGCTTCCTGGGTGGCCTTCCTGATGTCGCTGGAAGCTCCCGTTGTGATGTCTCCGAAGACGATCTCCTCAGCAATTCTGCCGCCGAGGGAGACCATGATGTCCTGAAGCATCTTTCTCTTGGTCAGGAACATCTCGTCCTTCTCGGGAAGAGGCATTGTGTAGCCTGCTGCCCCAAGGCCTGTGGGAATAATGGAGATCGTGTGCACAGGGCCCACATCGGGAAGAACGTGGAACAGTATCGCATGTCCCGTCTCGTGATAGGCAGTGATCCTCTTCTCCTCGTCGGAGATGATCCTTGAATGCTTCTCGGTACCGATGCCCACCTGGACAAAGGCCTTGTTTATATCGTCCTGCCTGATGAACTGACGATCGTCCACCGCGGCATTTATTGCAGATTCGTTCAAGAGGTTCTCAAGATCCGCTCCGGTAAAGCCTGCTGTGGTCTGAGCCACCTGCTTGATGTTCACATCCTCGGCAAGAGGCTTGTTCCTTGCATGAACCCTTAAGATCTCCTCTCTTCCGCCCACGTCGGGCCTTGATACTGTGATCTTCCTGTCGAATCGACCGGGCCTTAAAATAGCCGGGTCTAAGATATCTACCCTGTTGGTGGCCGCCATAACGATGATTCCCTCGTTAACGCCAAAGCCGTCCATCTCCACAAGGATCTGGTTCAGGGTCTGCTCGCGCTCGTCGTGTCCGCCGCCCATACCGGTTCCGCGCCTTCTGGCAACGGCGTCGATCTCGTCGATAAACACGATGCAGGGAGAGTGCTTTTTCGCCTCGGAAAAGAGATCTCTTACTCTCGATGCGCCGACACCCACGAACATCTCAACAAAGTCCGAGCCGGAGATGCTAAAGAAGGGCACTCCAGCCTCACCTGCCACAGCTCTTGCAAGAAGGGTCTTACCTGTTCCCGGCGCACCTTCCAGAAGAACGCCCTTGGGGATCCTGGCCCCGACCCTGGTAAACTTCTCAGGGGCTTTCAGAAATGCAATGATCTCAGCAAGCTGTTCTTTTTCCTCCTGAAGACCTGCAACGTCGCCAAGGCTCACCTTGTTGTCGTCCCCGGTGTACATCCTGGCTCTGCTCTTTCCGAAATTCATCATCCGGCTGTTGCCGGAATTGGCGTTCTGGGCATTGGAAAACATGGAGAACACAAAGACCATCACAATGACGCCCACAATTATCGGAATAATGCCGTTTATCAGCACATTCTCCGAGGGTACGTCCTTTACTTCCAGGTTGATCCCGTTCTCCACAAGATATGTCTCTATGGAAGTCACGTTGGTTGAGTAAAAGACAACGTCGTCGCTTCCGTCAGTAAAGCTAACCCTGACAGAGCCCGTCGGAGTCTCGGCGTTGGGCATGATCACAACATACCTTACCTTGCCGGCCTCAACATCGCTCTCCAAAAACTTCCGGGAGTACACTGTGCTCCCGCTGTTCATCAGTCCTCTGCCGTACTCAAGAACAACAACGGCAATGAGGAGGATGATCACGAATATAAATATAGTGTTAAAACTTCTTGACCGATTCACAGAAGGTTATTCCCCCTTTGACAATACTTTTCCCTTATCAGCTAAACTCCACCACCCCGATGTATGGAAGATTGCGGTATCTCTGGTCGTAGTCCAGACCGTAACCCACAACAAACTCATCCGGTATCTCAAAGCCGGTATAGTCGACCTTTACGTCTGTAACCCTGCGCTCAGGCTTATCCAAAAGCGTGCAGAGCTTTATGCTGGCGGGTCCCCTGTCGCCCAGCATCTTGATGAGGTATGAGAGAGTCCTTCCGGAATCCACAATATCCTCAACGATGATCACATCTTTGTCCTTCAGGGGCTCGTCCAGATCCTTTACGATCTTAACAACGCCGCTTGACTTGGTGGCGCTGCCATAGCTGGAAGCAGACATGAAATCCATGGTAACCGGCACAGTAATCCTCTTTGCCAGCTCGCACATGAAGAACACGGCGCCCTTAAGCACGCACACCAGGTGCACGGTCTTGCCGGCATAGTCTTTGCTGATCTGATCGCCCAGCTCCTTGATCTTCTTATCTACCTCTTCCTCTGATAACAAAACTCGTACAGATTCAGCCATTAGATATTCCTCCGTTAATTATATTTATCTCCAGAATGGTCCTGGTCGTTTCACTGACCTTGTATCCGGCGCTGATGCGGTAACCGGGAACCCACAAAACCTCGCTCCCGTCCGTAAGGATATACAGCTCATCCCGCCTGCCCTTTGGGATCTTGACGTCCGTCATGAACTTATTAAGGCTCTTTTTGCAGATGCCGCCGCCCTGATCTATCGCGATCACATCGCCGGGTCTTCTCGTTCTGAATAAAGTTTCTTTGATTCTACCATAATCGAGCCATTTCGTATATGTTTCGGTGGGCACTTGTTTATCTTTATCATAGGGAAAAACAGACATTCTTGCCCTTCCCAGCCCCGGAATCATAACAAGCGTTTCCTTTCCTTCGGCCAATGGCGGGACTATCACCCCGGTTTCTTTTTTCCGGTTTTCAAAAAAGCCTATTTCAAGGGTGTTGTAACTTCTTATGGCCTTCAGTCCGTAGGGAAGATCTGCGCTCGCCTCCCCATTACTGTCCTTGAGGAGCGAAAGCACTGCATCCACGTGGACTGAGCCTATGTCTTTTCTGCCCGGGACCAGCTTTTCAAAGGCAAGGAGTACCATTGTTTCCCTGATTATCTCTTTTTCCGAAAGGATCGCTTCTACCGGGATCGAAACCTTTCCTTCCAAAAGCAGAGCCTTTTGTTTAAAAGAATCTTCGGCAAAAGATCTGATAAACTCCTCCGCCCTGTCGAGAGAAGCTGCTGCCGCGGCAATATGCTCCACGGCCCTCTTGTTCACGTTCTCTGTCAGAGCCGGTATTATCTCGTTCCTCAGATAATTTCTTGTGTGGTCATTCTCAAGATTTGTCTTATCTGTGCAAAAAGAAATCTCTCTCGCCTTAAGATACTCCTCAATCTCATCCCTGGTAACGGCAAGCAGCGGACGTATCACGTTGTCCCTCACAGGCCTTATGCCGCCCATACCCTTTAAGCCGCTGCCGCGGGTGATGTTCAAAAGAACTGTCTCTGCCACGTCATTTCTGTGGTGAGCCACTGCGATGAGGTCTGCTCCCACTTCATCCAGGTAGTCGCCAAATGCCTCATATCTTGCGATTCTTCCTGCCTCTTCTTCTGTCAGGCCCTGGTCCTTTGCCATTTCGGGGATATTTCTTTTGACACTCTTAAAGTCTATCCCCCTCTCCTCACAAAACCTTCGGCAGAATTCCTCATCCTCTCCGGCTTCGCTTCTGATGCCGTGGTTTATATGTATCGCATAAAGTGAGATCTTAAGGATCCCCTGAAGGTCCGATAGCACAGACAAAAGAGCTGTTGAATCAGCTCCTCCTGAAAAACCCGCGACTACCTTTGAGCCTTCAGGCAGCATGCGGTTTCTTTGTATGAAGTTCAAGACCTTTTCCGTAAATCTGTCCATTCGTCAGCACATTAAAGGCGCAGACTAATACGACCTCGTATCTGGTGTCTGCGCCAACTCTTTAATTATCAGCCATCAGTATTCTTGAAGATGATCTCGCCCGGATAAACCAGGCCAAGCTTTTCTTTGGCTGTGTCCTCTATATATTTACGCGTCTGTGTATAACGCTCAAACTCCTCGATATCCTCGGTTCTCTGCATCTCATACTCGATCTGCTCGGTGAGCGCAGCTTCCTTTGCCTGATATTCTCTGGCCTTCTGAAGAAGTCCGATACTCTTGATGGACACTACGGTCACGAGGATCAGCACAACTATACTTGCCCAGACAATACCGGCCCGGTTTTGGAAACGACGTCTTTTATAACGTGCTCTGGCCGCCATGTTTTACCCCACTTTACTCTCTCAAATCAGAATCCGCCTGACATAAACAGACAGATGTACCTATAATTTATTGTAATACAGGGCTTTTCAACCTGTCAATCAAATGTATTTATAGAGATTTGTTACATCTTCCTTGTGTATGGTCTCCTGAACGTCCAAAACCTCTACAGATACATCCTTGTTGCCGAACGCGATGGTGATCTTATCTCCCACCTTCACTTCCGCCGAGGCCTTGGCGGGTTTTCCGTTTATCTGTACCCTTCCTGCGTCGCAGGCCTCATTGGCCACGGTCCTTCTCTTTATCAGTCTTGTTACCTTTAAATACTTATCCAGTCTCATTTTTATCTCCCGAGGCACCGTCCGGAGCTCCTGCCTCGTCACTCTCCTCCTCTGTACTTTTATCTTTATCGGACTCATCCGGATCCTCATCCTTGTCCCCGGTGGACTCTTCAGAAGATTCGTCAGGCTCGGAAGAATCCTCTGAAGGCGAGGTATCTTCACCCGGAGCAGAGTCCTCAGTAGATCCGGAGTCACTGCTGTCGCCTTCATCTGAAGTATCGCCACCTGAGGAATCGTCACCGGAACTGTCGTCCTGGTCCTTGTCTTTATCCTTATCTTTGTCTTTATCTTTATCTTTGTCCTTACCTTCGTCCTTATCCTCGTCGCTCTTTATCTTCACAAGGTCAGGGAAGGTGTAGTTGAGGTCGACCTCATCCCTGTCTATGCTGATCCTGTAGCTCTTGGTCTCATAACCGTCCTTTTTGAGGATAACCTCGTGGCTGCCGGAAACCTTGGTCACGCTGACAGGGATCATTCCAATGTAGGAGCCGTCAAAGTACAGCTCTGCGCCGTATGGCTTGTCAAAGTATATCTTGTAACCCTCGATCACCTTGTTTGTGGGCTTCTTGTCGTCCGAAGAATTATCACTTATTGTCGACTTGGAAGAAGCTGAATTGGAACTGATCTCGCCGTTGTTTGTGGTGTTGCGGGTTGATTTCTCTGTGCTGGCATCCGAAGCTGCGCTCTTATCCTTGCTGGAAGCATCAGAAGAAGATGATGATGTCTCATCCGGGCCATCCTTCTCAAGGGTGATGGATATAACGGACTTTGGCGTTCCGATCTTGAGGTACTTGTCCTGGGTTATATAGCCCTCAGCCATTATCTTCAGGCTGTGATAGCCATATCTTATGGACTGGGGCGTCTCTGTCAGGATCTTCTTGCCATCCACAAAGACTTCTGCAGTATCGGGAACTATCTGGAATGTCACCAGGCCCTCCTTGGGCTTTGTGACCTTTACATTGCTGGTGTCCACCACGGTCTCCTGATTGCGGTCGATGGTGACTTCCTGGGTGTAGCTGGCGCCGTTGCCGAGGATCTGGAGATTGTAATCTCCCTCGGGTGCTGACAGAAGCATGTTCGGGGATATCCTGTGGATCACTTCGTTGTCCAGCTCTATCCAGGCTCCCACAAGGCTGTGATCCTCCACGGTATCGGAGGAAAGGCTCACATAGCCGTGGCCGCCGGTCACCATGACGCTGTAGATCTCACGTCCAATGCCGCGCACAGTCACTGTATCCGTTGCAAGAACGTCCTCAGGCAGTGAGAGGTTTCCCTCTGCCATGACGAGTGATCTCTGGTCTATCCTGTAGAGCTCGCCCTGAATCTTTGCGGTGCCGTCCCCCCTGACAAGCTCGTGATCTCTGGTGTTCTCAACTTCCCAGGCCTCATTGGAAATATTGAGGGTTGTTACGTGTTTCGAGCTCTTTAAAAAAGTCACATCGACGATCTGTCCGACTTCCAATAACGATGCAGAAAGTACCGTGCCTCTCGCATCGTACATCATGCTGGTGTTGTCGTAAGACAGGGTGTAGGTCTTCCCGGTCTCGTGGTTCCTCAGCCGGATCAGTTTTGCATCGGTGTCAATGCTGCGTATGGCCGCAGTGTCAGCAGAGTCGTATTTGCCGATCAGCGACACGCTTCTCTTTTCAGTAGCTGCCGTCCTCACTATTCCCTGCGGGGAGGAAATGAGGATCACCACCGCCATGAGCGTTGTTATGAATATTCTAAGACTCCTTGAAATTCTTAGCATTCTTCCTCCAAAATTTCACTTTCGGAATAAATTCCGGTTCATCATAAAATACAGCTGTTCCTGATCATGCGTTTTCTGAATAGTGTTTCAGGCGCTCCGGATCCAGCAGATATTCTTTGGTGTTGTGCTCCGGTTCATCTATTACATCGGCGAGCATTGCCTTCAGGATTACCCCCATGGACTTTCCGGGTTTAAATCCCAGGGCGATGAGATCGCTGCCCTTCACTGAGAGGTCTTTTAACGTGACGCAGTCCTCGTCCTTTACGATCTGCTCGTAGACTGCCCTGGTCTCCTCTATGAGGCTGAGTTTCTCCTCCCTCATGTAATCGCTCTGGCCCATGGTGTCCGCATATCTTATCTCAAACAGGAGCGGATAGTCTTCTCCAACCCTGTTCATGGCCCTTCTTATGAGCTTGGGCTCAGCCGGGTACCTGTAGTCGTGATATTCGATGAGCTTGTAGGCCCTGTCAATTGTTTCATTGTCGAACTTAAGGCGCTGCATGATCTTTTTGGCCATTCCGGCGCTCTGCAGCTCGTGGCCGTAGAAGTGGGTCACGCCGTCCCCGCCGATCGAGAGTGTGTCAGGCTTTCCAATGTCATGCATAAACATAACGAGGCGCAAAAGCTTATCGTTTCTTATGTTGCAGAGGGATGCCACGATGTGGTCGCCCACGTTGTACATATGATGGATGTTCACCTGCTCCGTCTGCATGCACTTGTCAAATTCGGGCAGTACTACTGCTGTTATGCCAAGTTCGTAGGCGGTCTTTATTTTCTCCGGATGATCGGATACAAGGAGTTTTACCAGCTCGGTCTGAATCCTCTCGGCGCTGATCTTCTCCAGGGTAGGAGCCAGCTCTTTTATGGCTTCCATCGTATCTTTTTCTATATCGTAGTCCAGCTGGGCTGCAAATCTCACTGCCCTCATTATCCGCAGGGCGTCCTCGGAGAAACGCTCTCTTGGCTCACCCACGCAGCGAATCGTTCGTTTGTTCAGGTCTTCAATGCCGCCGAACTTATCCACCAGCCCCTCTTCATCGTTGTAGGCCATGGCGTTTATGGTAAAATCACGGCGCCTCATGTCCTCCACCAGATCTCTGGTGAAAGTGACTTCGCTGGGGTGTCTTGAGTCCTCGTACTTGCCGTCAATGCGGTAGGTGGTGACCTCGTAGCCCTCTTTTCCCAACATGATCGTCACGGTCCCGTGCTCGATACCCGTGTCAATGGTGCGCCTGAAGAGTTTTTTTACATCACTCGGAAGGGCGTTTGTAGTAATGTCCCAGTCCGAGGGTTCTTTTCCCAGAACTGCGTCCCTTACGCACCCGCCCACAATATAAGCCTCGAAACCGGCGTTATGAATGGTGTCGAGGATGAATTTTGCATTCTCCGGCATTTTAATCTTCATACCTTCATAATAGACTAAAGACCTGCATTTGTGAATAATTCTCTATGAATTTTGTATTCAAGGATATATACTTAAATATATGGAATAATGAGGAAAAATAGATGAAATTATGGAGTTCCCGCAGATACGACAGGCTGCTGGCCGTTACGGTTCTGGTAGTTGTCTTATGTATATCCGTTTTCTTTATGGATGGTCTGTTTATGCCCGCTCGCAAGTATTTCACCATGAATGAGGGCTGGACCGTCACGCTAAACGGCGCCCCCATCGAGTCGACGACTCTTCAGAAAACCGACGTAGGTGTGATCAATTCCGGTGACACCATCATCATGACAAGGCAGCTGCCTGATTTTGGAATTTATAATCCGGGAGTATCGCTTTACTCTGTCCATGCGGTTGTCGAGGCATATCTGGGTGATGAGCTTATATACAGTTATGGTCATGAGCTCTATGACAATCACAAATCCGTTCCAAAGCATTTCAATTTCTTTCCCCTTGGCAATGCATATCAGGGAAAAGAGCTAAAGATCGTCATCATAGGCAGCAGAAAGCATTCTTTTTCCGGCATCTCTCACATCGTTGTGGCGGACAGGGAAACTCTCTTTTCTGCACAGCTTTCGCAGATGCACAGGAACATCGTAGTAGGCGCCTTCCTTTTGGTTCTGGGCCTGATCCTGATGGTCCTGTCCCCCTATATGATCCTGTATCACAACAACGATTTCCGACTCTTCTTCAGCGGCATGATCTCCATATGTCTGGGGCTCTATGCCTACTGTTACTATGGGATCATTGATCTTATCTGTAATAACTCCATCCTGAACATGATCTGCGAATACTCGTCTCTCTACAATATCCCCACAGCCATACTGGGATATCTTATGTCTGTGTACAGAGGGAAGCTCAAGGCCATATTCAGAGCACTGTTCATTATAAATATCTGCGTCTATTCCTCTGTATTTATCATGTGCGTTTTCTTTGCGGGAAGGATCTACGAATACACTCCGCTCCTTCATATTCTGGCAGGAACTGAAGGTATCTTTGCAGTGGGCTCACTTATCTGGACCTTTATAACCGCATACAAGGACGATGATATACCACTTGTTACTTCCGATAATATCTTCGGCATGGGACTGCTAATCTTCATGCTTCTCTCAATGGTGGATATTTCCAAGTACAACTACCGCAAATTCATGGATACTTCCAATGCGAATTATGCCACGATCAACGGCTTTTTGTTAGGTTCCGTAGTCCTTGTGGCAGGACTTCTTGTCAGCTACATGCTCTATATTATTTACAATGCCAATCTGGATACCTTGCAGAGCAGGATATCGTCACTGGCATACACCGATCCGCTTACGGGACTGGCAAACAGGGCAAGATGCGAGCAGATAATGGATATGCTCACAGAGGATCACGCAACTTACGTAATAATCAGCCTGGACCTTAACAAGCTAAAAGAGGTCAACGATACTCTGGGCCACCACGAGGGAGACCGGCTCATTTCAGGTTTTGCCACCATTTTGTCCGATTCCTTCCCGGATGCTAATCTGGTGGGCAGGATGGGAGGCGACGAGTTCATCGTCATTCTGACCGACGACAGGACCCTCGGCTGTACCAGGAGGATCCACGGCCTTTATTCAACCATCAACAACTGGAACAGGAAAGAGACCAGATTCCAGTACAGCGCCTCCTATGGCTATGCCTACAGCCACGAAGTGCCCTCCGGATCTGCCCAGGAGGTTTATATGCTGGCGGACAACCGCATGTACGAGATGAAGCGGGAACACCAGAACAAGAGAGCAAAGGGGGTGAGTGTCAATGCGTAAAATCCTTGCCCTGTTTGCGGTGTCATTATCAATCCTTGCTGTTGCCATCTTTAGCATGTACAAGCTCTTTTCCTTCACACCCGAACGCCAGGTGATGAGGCTGGAAAAAGGATGGACAGTTACCTATCACAATCAGCAGTACCTTAACACGAATCTTGAGTCCATGAGCGACCAGGTGGGATCCACGTTTACCAGGGGCGATGTGATCATTTTAAATCACGTGCAGCCTCTGACAGATCTGAATGTGGATTTCCCGTATCTCTTTTTCAAAACCCAGTACTGCTCATTTGATGTGTATCTGGACAACGAGCTCCTTTATAGCAAGTTTCAGGACGCTGCTCTGAACAAAGTCTTTGTGGGAGTGGGCTACAACGCCATTCCGCTGCCTGAGGATTATCCCGGGAAGCGATTGATGATAAAACTCACGGTCATAGAAAACGACACAAAGGCCGACATCAGTAACCCTATGGTGGGAGAGTTCGCAGACCTGTACAGAGTTCTTTTACATACTGCTCTGTACCCCTGCCTGACGGGATGCTTCATGGTCATCTTCGGAATCGTTTTCCTGATCATCTCACTGCTGTTCTATATCCGGTCCTCCGGAGTGTCCAACCAGATATTCTTCTCGCTGCTGAATATCATGATGGGAGGATGGATGCTGACAGCCTTCAACATTCTGGATTTCCTTCTGGATTCGGGCGTGGCTACGACAATTGAGTATGTCTGCATGTACCTGATGACACCTTGCATATATATGATCGTTTATGACCTCCACAGAAGGCATAACAATCTTCTGGCCAATGTCATGGGCGCCGCCACCATTTTGTTCACTGCGTTTTTTATCACCATGCACTTCATTAATATCGTGCACATTAACCACTTCCAGCGGCCTTACTACATAGTATCCTTCATGGGAATGCTGCTGCTTTTGGCCTACGATTACGTCGATATAAAAGACAAATCCGCCACCACTGCCCAGCGAATGTCCATGCTAGGACTGACAGTGCTGTCTGTCTCGCTGGTGCTGTATGCTCTTGTGGCTATTTCCAGGCGCTTTGCGGACTATCGTCAGAGCTTTATCCTGTTGTCTCTGATCCCTACCGGCGCACTGTTCTTCGTGGTCATGCAGCTGCTGAACTACTTCGTGTTCATGACCCACTCTTTTGCGAAAAGGAAGGAGTACCAGGCCCTGTCAAAGATTGCCTATATCGATAATCTGACAGGACTTCCCAACAGAGTAAGCTGTGATGAGAAACTGGTTGAGCTTAACAAATCCGACGACGATTTCTGCATCCTGTCCATGGATCTTAACGGTCTTAAGGAAGTCAACGACAACTCGGGCCACCCTGCAGGCGACAGACTGCTTAAGTCCTTCGCTGCGACGCTGCAGGAGGTGTTCGAGGGCGTGGGCTCCTGCCACAGGACGGGCGGCGACGAGTTCCTGGTACTGATCAAGGAGATTGAATCCGATACCCTGGACGGGCTCCTGAAACAGCTCGATGAGAAGCTCCTGGAGCTTGATAAGACCGACAGTGAGATCAACCACAGTGTATCCTACGGATACGCGTTCCGGCATGAGACCGAGGAGAAGGATACACACACGGTATTCATGCTGGCGGACAAGCGCATGTACGACTACAAGCGCGCGCGGTACGCGCATATGATGAAGCGGTAACTTGGCGGGACGCCGGCAATTATCTGCCGGCGTCTTTTTTCTGTTATAAGGGTGACTCTCCTTTTACTATTTGGCTTTGAAGCTCATGCCCCTGGTGTCGTGTATTGCAGCATGAAGCGTGTGGCTGGGAGAATCCCAAGAATTTTTGTCGCCGATAACATTTTATCGGTATTGTGTGCGTAATTTACTTCTATCTGCCGCATTTTTGATATACAGCAGTATGGTTAATTTTTAACTACTGCCGGATATCCATTTATCAAGATTTGTTAGTATGGCTGCGAAATTGTTGTTTCCAATTTTAGAACAATTCCCCAAAAAGTCTGTCATTTTATCATGTCAATTACTTCTCACATCCATAAATACAATTAAGAGCAGTAAATGCTGCTGATCTTTTCTTACAAGCTCACCCTATATTTCAATGAGGCTACTAACAAAAATACGTTTTCCTGATTCAAGCAGTAGGGAAACTAAAGGCCTACTGTAGCGGTCCTAAAAATCAAAATATAGCAGTAAATTTTATTCGTAATATCGACAAAATATTATCACCCCTTTTGCGGCTTCCAAAAAAGACCTCCATACCATTTCCGGTATGAAGGTCTTCAATTTCACAGAATCCTTAAATTATTAGAATTGTCTCGCCAATTCCATCGCAGCCTATCTGCAATCAATATGCTCTGCCCCAGTAAACCATCTTGGTAGCAGGCTTTCCGCATACTACGCAGGTGTCTGAAAGATTCTCCTGCTCAAAAGGTATGCAGCGGCTTGTTGCGCTGTACTCCTCTTTTACTCTGTCCTCGCACTCGCGGCATCCGCACCACATAGCCTTTACGAATCCCTTTGTCTCCTTGAAGGCTTCTGCAAACTCCTCTGTATTGTGTGCTGTGAGTGTGTGCTCCTGAAGGTGCTTCTTAGCGCGTGCCAGCATCTCGTTCTGGATAGTCTCAAGAAGCTCACCAACCTTGGCGGGAACATCATTGATTGCGCACTCGATCTTCTCCTTGGTGTCTCTTCTTACGAGAACGCACTTACCGGC